>MDTB01060703.1_pt1 | contig 11767 bp, 13 predicted proteins | sample 811161 | NCBI WGS metagenome assembly MDTB01 (sample SAMN05326650, study PRJNA326480) | marine metagenome | isolation source: seawater | place: Mediterranean Sea | collected 2009
TAATTCCATTATTTCCTCCTTGGTTAATTAATGGTGTAAATTTAATGCATCATTTAAATAGATGCAGGTTAAAATTGCAAAAACATAAGCTTGTAGAAAAGCAACTAAGATTTCTAAGCCGGTTAGTGCTACTGAAAAACTAAGTGGTAACCACCCACCTAATATTCCTAAACTTATTACAAAACCCCCAAAAACTTTTAACATCGTGTGTCCTGCCATCATGTTGGCAAATAATCTAACAGATAAACTGACTGGTCTACTTAAATATGAAATTATTTCTATAATAGTTATTAATGGTAATAGTAAAGCTGGTACACCACTTGGAACAAATATGCTTAAATATTTAAAACCATGTTTTACAAATCCAATAATAGTAACAGCTATAAAAATAAAAAGTGCTAAAATTAGCGTAACGATTATATGACTAGTTACAGTAAATGAGTATGGCAACATACCAACCATGTTACAAAATAAAACAAACATAAACAGACTAAATATAAAAGGAAAATAAGGCTTTGCTTTTGAACCTGCTGTATCACTTATCATTTTTGCTACGAAACTATAAAATAATTCTGCTACAAGCTGTAATTTATCTGGAATAATTTTTTTTTCTTTAGTTCCTAAAAATAAAAACAATAAAATTATTGAGGCACTAATAACCATAAATAAACTTGCGTTAGTGAACGATAGGTCGACCCCAGCTATTTTAATTTCTGGTCCAATCTTATGAACACTGAATTGTTGCATCGGGTTACTTGCCATAAATTCCTTTAAACTAGTCTTCTTTTTGCATTTGGTTTGCTGTTCGGATGACGTTTAACATGCCTGCAGCTGCACCTAAAAAAAAGAAGATTATTATTAACCATGGTTTAGTATCAAACCAATTATCTAAAATAAACCCAATTATTGTCCCAACCGCCACAGCTGCAACAAGTTCAGTGCCTAATTTAAAAGCATTTCCCATAAATGAAGCCCTTTTTTCACTACTAGATTGATCTTGTTTTTTTATTTTTGATTTTGCAATTTCTAGGCGAGTTTTAAAGTCTTCAGGAATTTTCATTATAAATTAATCTTAAGCAACTAACTCTTCTGCCTTTTGCAAGTCAACAGATACTAACTGGCTAATTCCTTGTTCAGCCATAGTTACTCCATACAATCTATGCATTCTTGACATCGTTAAAGCGTGGTGAGTAATAATTATAAATTTAGTTTTTGTTATTTTTGTAAGTTCATCTAACAGTCCACAGAACCGAGTTACATTGGCATCATCTAACGGTGCATCCACTTCGTCTAAAACACAAATTGGTGATGGGTTTACCAAAAAAACTGCAAAGACTAATGATAAAGCTGTTAAAGCTTGCTCACCTCCTGATAACAATGTGATTGATTGTAATCTCTTGCCTGGAGGAGATACAAACATTTCTAATCCTGCTTCGAGCGGATCTTCTGAGTCGACTAGTTCTATTTTAGCAGTACCACCATTAAATAATTTTGTATAAACTTCATTAAACTTTCTGTTAACTTTAACAAAAGCATCAAGTAATCGTTCCCTTCCTTTTTGATTTAATTCATTAATACTTGATTTTAATTTCACAATTGCTGAATATAAATCTGCTCTATCATCTTCCATTTTTTTTATTTCAGTTTCATATTTTTTTGTTTCTTCATCTGCTCTAAGGTTTACTGAACCGAGAGACTCTCTAATTTTTTTTATTTTTTCAGACTTTTTAATTTGCTCATCTAAAGCGGGAAGATTTTCAGGTGCAACTTCATTTAAATCAGATTGTGATAAAATTGTTTGCTCATTTTCAATGTTTAATTCACTTTTGACAGAAAATAATATATCTTTTTTTCTATTTTCTATTCCTTCAACCGTTGCTTCATTTCTGGCTTTATTTTCTTTTAACCCAGATAACTTAAGTTGGATTTCTTTAATATTTTGGTTTATCAAATTGTATTTCTCCTCAGACTTAATCAATTCATTTTCTATCTCTTCGTTTCTTTTTTTTGTATTTTCTAAATTTTGAAGATTTTGCCCTTTTGATGTCGCTATGCGCTCTGGGTTTTTTTGATTTTCATTTTGTTCTGCAAGAAGTTTATTTTTACGTTCAGTTAGCTCAAAATTCATTTTTTCTGAGTTGGATCTTAAGTTTCTCCAATTTTCTAACTCCACATCAATATTTTTTATCCTTTCTTTTCTTTTGATAGAGTCGCTTTGTATAGATTTATCTTTTCCAAACTTTTCGGCGTACTCCTCTTGAGATGAAGTAATATTTTTAACTAAACTCTTTAAATTTCTAAATGTAACTTTAGATAGTTTTTTATCTGCATCAATATCATTTTCAATTTGATCCAATAATTCATCTAATTTAGCCTGAAGATTTTCTAACTGTGTCTTTGAGTCTCTCAATTCTTTTGAAGAGGTAGTTTCAACTTTTAATAGTTCATTTTCAGTTTTTAAAAGTTCAGATTTTTCTTTAGAAATTCTTTTTTCATTTAAATCAGCGTCTAAAGAAATACTTTTTTCTCGTTCAAGATCTGACTCGATAGTCTTTATTGATTTTTCAAGTTTTTCTTGTAATGATTTTACCCTTGTTTCCTCTGCAACAAGATTTGTCATATCTAAATTAAGTTTTTGTAAGGTTGCAGCACTTTCCATTTTTTTATCTCTTAATGGAGCAAGTTTTTTATTTTCTTCCTCTAACAGTGTATTGTTATGGTTAAAATCAATATTTACAGCACTAATCTCATCATCAAGTTCATTTAACTTATCAACTATTTTTTTTTTATCTTTTTCTATCTCTCTTATTTTTAAAAAATATAATCCAGCTTCTATTTTTTTTATTTCTCTGGAAATTTCTTTATATCTTGTTGCTTCCTCAGCCTGTTTTTTTAAGTTATCTAGTTGTTTTTGTTGTTGTTTTTTAAGTTCATCAGCTCTTTTTAAATTACTTTCTGCTGCATTTAATCTAGTTTCTGCTTCTTGTCTTCTAGCATGTATACCAGAAATGCCTGCGGCTTCTTCAAGAATAGATTTTCTTTCAATCGGTTTCGCAATAACTAATTGCCCAATTCTTCCCTGACTTATCAATGAGGGAGAATGAGCCCCGGTGGACAAGTCTGCAAATAGAGTTTGTACATCCCTAGCTCTTACTTCTTTATTATTTATGTAATATTTAGAACCTTTATCTTTTTCAATTTTTCTTTTTACTGAAATTTCATCAAACTCTTTAAACTGAGCAGGCCCTTCTTTATTTTGATTATCTAGCAGCAAAGTAACTTCCGAAATATTTTTAGAAGCTCTATTTGATGTGCCAGAAAAAATAACATCCTCCATCCCTGTCCCCCTCATACTTTTCGCAGAATTTTCTCCCATACACCATCGTAAGGACTCCACTATGTTAGATTTACCGCAACCATTTGGTCCTACAATTCCCGTCAATCCTTCTTCTATCAAAAATGTTGTTTTGTCAGAAAATGATTTAAATCCCGTAATATCTAATTGTTTAAATTTCATTTATAAATTTTTATCAATTATTTTTTTAAATGTTTTATAATCAACCTTACTTGTATATTTTTTTTCGTTAACTATTATTGTTGGCGTTGACTCAATTTTATATCTTTTTTGCGCTTCAATTCTCTGATTAAGTATCTCATCTTGAACCTGATTATCTTTGAGACACTTATTCATATTTTCTTCAGACAAATTAAAATTTAAACCAATTTCTTTTATTAAATCATTTATTTTATTTATATCGGAACCAACTGCCCAAAATTTTTGCTTTTTGTAAATTTCTTCTAATAGCTTAAATTTTTTATCATTATTTGCTTGGCATCTAACAACAACCTCAGCATTTAGTGCCGCTAAATCTAAAGGAAAAGCGTGATGCTCAAATCTTACTAAACCTTTATCGATGTAATCTTTTTTTAAATTGTTAAAAATTGCTGTGTGAAAATTTGCACAATGAGGACATGTTAAAGAAGAAAAAACTTTCACTATAACCTTGGCATCAGGATTTCCCATGCTTAATATTTTGCTTTCTACTTGAACTGTTAAAGCAAATAAATATATAAAAAATATTTTAAATATCTTATTTATTTCTTTCATTAAATGCCTTTAAAAAACTATTAAGAGATCTCTTAAGTTCATTACTATTAACATTTTTTATTTTTTCTTCGATTTTAGAAAGATTTTTAATTTTAGGAAAAATCTTTTCCTTTGATTTTACTTTATCTTGTACGATTTTCAACGTGATATGACTAATACAATTGTAGCCAAAAAAACTATTAATTTTGTCAATTATTTCACTCTTTTCATATTCAATCTCCATCTCTTTTCCATGAATTACGTTTAAAACTAGGTTACCGTCCTTCATGTCTTTATTCATTTTAACCGTGACAGGGTAACATGCGTCAGAAATTTTCTTACTCATAATATTAGTCCAATTGTCCACGATATTGGAATAATTATAACCACTCTTCTTAAGATATTTTTTCAGTACTTTGGGGATTGAACTTGAAAAGGGTCTAAGCCCTTGTATGAAGATTGAGGTTTTATTATTATTTTTGTTATGCATTTAAATCAAACTTTATCAAAAAAAATTCTTGCTTGGTATGATAATAACAAACGGGACTTGCCTTGGCGTGTTAGCAAAAAATCACCAAAAAAGCTTTATTATAGACTATTAAGTGAGTTTATGTTGCAACAAACACAAGTAAAAACAGTTATTCCTTATTTTAAAAAATTCACAAAAAAATATAAGTCTCTTGAGTCACTATCTAAAATAAATGAAAATCAAATTCTTAAATTGTGGGAAGGTTTAGGATATTACAGAAGAGCTAGAAACCTATTAGCATCTACAAAATTAATTGTAAAAGAATATAAATCTAAGCTACCTTTAACTTTTCAAGAAGTAAAAAAATTACCAGGCGTCGGCGATTATACTGCTAATGCACTATTAGGTTTAGTTCATGATCAACCAACAATAGCAATTGATGGAAATGTAAAGAGAGTATTTGCAAGATACTTAAATAAAAAAGAGGTAGAAATTAATTTTAAAAATCTGATATTTATTAACAGAAAAAAACTTTTTAATTCAGATAGAAATTCTGATTTTGTTGAAGCATTGATGGAATTTGGCGCTCTAGTGTGTAAGCCGAAAGACCCAAAATGTAGTCATTGTTGTTTGAATAAAAATTGTAAATATTTAAGATCTTTTAAAAAAATTAAAACTAAAATTAGAAAAAAAACTAAAATAAAAAATTATGATATTTTTTGCTATGTTAATAAAAAAAAACAAATAGCTTTAACCAAGGATAGTGAAGTTAATTTTCTTAAAAATTTTTATCTTCCATCAATAAAAAAAATGAAAAAACACTCAAAATATAACAATTGGATTTTTTTAAAGAATTATAAGAATTCTATTTCAAATTTAAAGTTAAATATAAATTTATATTACAAATTCTCAAAAAAAATTCCCAAGTCTTATAATTGGTATTCAATTAATAATAAAAAAGAATTTTTTCCAAGTTTTACAAAAAAAATTATTAACAAAGTTTCAATAGTATTCCAATGAAAAAAAAAATTGCAATTATCGGAGCTGGAATAGCAGGACTTACTCTAGCAAATTTTATAAAAAAGTATACCGATCACGAATTTATGGTATATGAAAGAGAAGAAAGTTTATCTTTAGAGGAGGGATACGGAATTCAACTAGCAGTAAATAGTATTAAGATTTTAAATCAAATTAATTTTAATAAAATAAATAGTGAAAAAATATTTCATCCAAAAACATTAGATTTTTACAACATTCAAAATGAAAAAATATGTGATTTAAATCTATCTAAGTTTAATAGCTCAGACTCAAAATATACTCTTCTACAAAGATCAACTTTAATTGAATTTCTGAAAGAAGATATTTATACACAACATTTAAGATTCGGAAAAAAAATTAAAGAAGTATCTGAAATAAAAAATAAAGTTTTAATAAAATTTAACGACAACACTAATGATCTTGTAGATTTTGTTATAGCAGGCGATGGTATATTTTCAAACACAAGATCTTTTTTTGAAAAGAAAAAAGTAGAACCAAAATTTAAAAAAGCAATAGCAGCTAGAGTAATATTAAATTCAAAATCTGAATTTAGTGTTAATGAAGAAAACATTAGTTTAATGCTTGGAAGTAATAGTCATATTGTACTTTATCCAATCAACAAAAAAAAAAGAGCTCAACATGGTTTGCGTAATAAGATGTAAAAAATATGAACCAGATAATACTAAACAATTAGCTCAAGAAATAGTTATAAAACAAAATCCTAAATTAAAAAATATTTTTGATAATGAGATAAAAACGTGGCCATTATATTTTACTCCAAAAATTCTTCCTTCAGCTAATAAAAAGGTATTTTATATTGGAGATGCTTTTAATGGATTTTTACCAACTCTTGCGCAAGGTGCAGGTCAGTCTATAGAAAGTGCTTTTGAAATATATAATTTATTAAAAAAAGACAAACTTGATAAAGGTAATAATTATTTTGAATTTAGATCACAAAGAGCTAAAATTATAAGAAGTAGATCAAATTTAAATTTCTTTGTATTTCATTTTACTAGCTCGATTATGCAAAAAATTAGAAATCTATTTCTAAAATTTTTGGTAAAACGTCCATTTTTTGTGAAAAGATATTTAGGTGAAGTTTATAAAAATTAGGCTTGGGTTTTTGAGATAAATTTTTGCCTCAAACTATCAATAACAACAGTAGATCCATTTATATCACAATGCCAATATGTCCAGCCATTATAGCTTTCAGCTCCCATAATTGTTGCTGCCACTTTATGAATAGAACCCTCTGAGTCTTTATATTTAATGCTTCCATCAGCCATTATTTTAGCATTAATTTTTTTCTTTGGATCAAATAGGGTTGTGCCAGGTTTTAATATTCCAAGTTCTACAAGAGAACCAAAAGGTATTCTTGGTTTAGTTTTATTATTTTCAATAGTATCTAAATAGTTTTCTTCTATAGCTTTTGTTTTATCAATTCTTTTGATAGCAGCCTTAAAATATTTTTTGTCTCTTTCTATTCCAAAATATTTTCTACCTAATTTTTTAGCAACTACTGCCGTTGTTCCAGTACCTAAAAAAGGGTCAAAAATAACATCGCCTTTATTTGTGGTAGCTAAAATAATTCGATGCAAAAGTGCCTCTGGTTTTTGTGTAGAGTGAATTTTTTTGCCATTTTTCTTTAATCGCTCTTTTCCATTACAAATAGGTAGCATCCAGTCAGATCTCATTTGTAAGTCATCGTTTAAACATTTCAATGATTGATAATTAAAAGTATACTTTGATTTTTTATTTTTTGACGACCAAATTAATGTTTCGTGGGCGTTAGTAAATCTAGTACCTCTAAAATTTGGCATAGGATTATTCTTTCTCCAAATAACGTCATTAAGAAGCCAATAATTTAGATTTTGCAAATGATATCCAAGTCTAAAAATGTTGTGATACGATCCTATAACCCAAATACTTCCATTATCTTTTAAAATTCTTTTACATTCTATTAACCATGCTTTACAAAAATCATCGTAATGTTTAAAACTTTTAAATTGATCCCACTTATCATTAACACCATTTACTTTACTTGCATCAGGTCTCGTTAAGTTTTCACCAATTTGCATGTAGTAGGGAGGGTCAGCAAAAATTAAGTCAAAAGATCTATCAGGAATTTTTTTTATTTCAGAAAGACAATCCCCGTTAACGACCCTATTAAAAAATTTCGACATTTTTAGATTCAACCTTAAATTGAATCTATGGTCAAATCATTTAAAAAAAAAAAGCATCTTTTAGTGCCTATGAGTCTTGGCTCGACAATATCTTGTGTATTGGTTTAAAACCTTTTCTGTGATGAGATGTTAATCCATACTTTTTCAGACCGTCCATATGAGCTTTGGTGCCATAGCCAAAGTTTCTTTCCCAAGCATAATGGTTAAATTTTTCTGATAATTTTATCATTAATCGGTCTCTAAAAACTTTAGCTATTATCGAAGCAGCACTTATAGACTTAATTTTTTCATCACCATTAACTATAGTTTTGAAGTTTGCTAAACCTTTTGGAGCATAATTTCCATCAATTAAAACTAAATCTGGATTAATTGACAGTTTATCAATAGCTCTTTTCATTGAAATTAGTGCCGCTTGAAGGATATTAAATTTAAGTATTTCTTCAACGGAGGCCACACCGATAGCATAAGTTGAATGTAGTTTTATATGTGTAGCGATTTCAACTCTTTTTTTGAACGATATTTTTTTTGAGTCATTAAGTAATTTAAGATTTACTGTCTTTTTAAGTATAACCGCTGCTGAAACCACTGGTCCTGCTAAGCATCCTCTTCCAACCTCATCTACTCCAGCAGTATTCATTCAATTTTTATAATTTAAGGTTTACTTTTCTATCTCTGATCATTTTTAAATCAATCCAAGCCATTTTCTTTTGCACTGGCTGTCTAATTAAGAAAGCTGGATGAAAAGTAACAATTATAGATGTCTTACAACTACCAAATTCTTTTTCAATCCAGTTGCCTCTCACTTTTGATATGACCATTTCACTGCCAATCAGAGCGTTCATAGCTGTACTGCCCAATAATACTAAGATCTTAGGATTGATTATTTCAATATGTTTTTTTACATAGGGCAGGTAACGCTTAATTTCTTCATCCGTTGGCCTTCTATTTTCTGGAGGACGATAATTGATTATGTTTGATATATACACGTTTTTTCTGTCTAAATTTATCGAAGCAAGCATCTTATCAAGTAACGCACCTGCGCGACCAACAAATGGCAGTCCCTCTTGATCCTCATTTGAGCCCGGAGCCTCACCCAAAAGCATTATTTTTGATTTAGGGTTTCCATCACTAAACACCATATTTGTTGCGTTATTTTTTAAATTGCAATTTTTGATGTCATTAATTGATTTTTTAAGTTTTACCAAATTAGCAGATTTATCAGCAGAAATTTCAAAATTGTCTTTTTTATACCTATTGATTGCCTTGTTATTGTAAATTAAATTATGATTAATAAGTTTATAATATTTTATTAATTTTATTGAATTAGAATTGTTTTTTTTTATCATTAGTTATGAAGATGTTTAATTTTATTTATAAGAGTACAGGACTGATTTTTTTTGTCATTATATTTTTGTCCACATCATCAGTTAAATCTTTGGATAAGTTCGATAATGCAGAGCGTGTATCAGACTATTTTTCAGGAATATTACTTTTAAACAACAATAAATACGAAGACTCTTTTAAATATTTAAAAAGATTAAGCGGTCTTGAAAGTAGTCACAAAAATTATTCAGTTAAATACTTATATTCTTTAGTAAATTCTGGAAATTTAAAAGAAGCTTTTAATTATTCTAAAAAATTAGAAAAAAAAAATTTAGATAGTTTTGAAAGTCACCTTATTTCTGGAATATTTTATCTTAAAAATTCAAATAATGATTTAGCTAAAAAATATTTTCTTAAAGCAAATAATAAAAATTCAAGATTTATTTTAAATAATTATCTTTCAAATTCTCTCTATAATTGGTCAAGTTTATCAGATTTAAATGAGTCATCTTTAAAATTGAAAAAATTAGATCAAAGATTTGAAAATTTAAAAAAAATACAAAATGTATTTTTGAACTGTTACTTCAATAGTTCAAATACAGTTAATATGTATCAGGAAATAATATCTAATCAAAAAACAGATTTTTCAAGATATAATTACTTCTATGCATCTTACGAAGCCTCAACTGGAAAAATAGGTAAAGCAAAAGAAATAGTAAATACTGCACTTGAGCTTTACCCTAGAAATTTATTACTTAATCAATACAGGGTCGACTTAAATCAAAATAAAAATATTATAGCTTTTGATTGTAAAAAAGAAGAACATGTTATTGCAGAAATTTTATATATTACAGCAAATGCTTTGTCTTCACAATCTATATACTTCCTATCTAATTTTTATTTAAATTTAGCTAAATATCTAAATAAGAATTTTTATTCATACGATACACTAATCGCAGAAAATTTTTATAAAACTGACAATTTTACAAACGCAAAAATAATTTATAACAACCTAACTAAGAAAGGCGAAGCCTTTGACTGGTATTCTTCAAAACAGCTTGCAAAAATACTAATAAAAAGTGAAAAGAAAAATGATGCCCTAAAACTTTTAAAAAAATCTTATGATAATTTATTAAATAAAGAGATTTATGAAACTTTTGATTATGCTGAATTTCTAAAAAATAATGAAAAATTTGAAGACTCAATTTTACTTTACTCTAAAATTATAAATCAGATTAAAAAAAAACATCCATTATATGCTGAAGCCTTGGATGGGAGGGGAGTTGCTTATGAAAGAACAGATAAATGGGTTAAAGCAGAAAAAGATTTATTAGCTTCGTTACAAGCAAATCCTGAACAAGCGTATGTAATTAATTATTTAGCTTATTCATGGATTGAACAGGGCGTTAAAATAAAAAAATCTTTAAGTATGCTGGAGAAGGCAAACAAACTTAGATCGAACGATCCTTACATTACTGACTCTCTCGGCTGGGCTTTATTTAAACTTAAGAGATATAAAGAGGCCAAGGATTACCTTCAATTGGCGGTTAGACTAATGCCAGCTGATCCAATAGTAAATGATCATTATGGGGATATGTTATGGAAAAATGGTAATGAAGTTCAAGCAAGGTATTATTGGAACTATGTTCTAAAGCTTGAGAAAACCGAAGATGAACTAAAAAAAATTATTAAAGAAAAATTAGTTAAAGGTTTATAGAATATGATCATAAAGTCTTATTCAAAACTTAATCTAACATTAAAAGTAAATTTTAGATCTAGAGATGGATTACATGAAATTCAGTCTTTATACTGTTTGATTGACTTGTTTGATACAATCAAAATTAATAAAATCAAAAAAAATAAAGATAAAATCATTTTTAAAGGTCCTTTTGCAAAATTAGTAAAAGATGAAAATAATTCAGTGTTTATTGTTCTTAAAAAATTAAGAGAATTAAATTTAATTTCTAATTTTTATTCAATTGAAATTAAAAAAAATATTCCTGTTTTTGGTGGCTTAGGAGGCGGTACTAGTAATGCTGCATTTATATTTAAATACCTAATAAAAAATAAAATTAACACTATTCTTTTGAATAAATTTGGGAGAACAATTGGATCTGATTTTAAACTTTTTTTCAAACATCAAGGTTTTGTAAAAAATTTAAAAACAATAACTCAATTAAAAAAAAAACAAAAATTGTTCTTTGTGCTTATTCAACCACCAGTAAAATGTTCTACCAAAAAAATTTACTCCAGTGCTAAAAAATTCTCCAAGAAAGAGCATTTTAATAAAAATTTTGTTAAATCTAGAAATGCATTTTTGCAATATTTATTGACAAGAAGAAATGATTTACAATTTATTGTTGAAAAAAAATATCCCCTTATTAAAAAACTATTAAAGGATATTAATATTGAGAAAGGGTGTTATTTTTCAAGAATGACTGGGTCTGGGTCAGTTTGTTATGGCTTATTCAAAGAACAAATTAATGCGAAAAAAGCCCTAAATAAGTTAAAAAGAAAGTATCCCAAATTTTGGTTTTCCCTAGCAAAAACTGTTTAATTTTTATGATATATGATATATCAGATTTCTTAACATTGGGGCATAGCCAAGCGGTAAGGCAGCGGTTTTTGATACCGCCATCCTAGGTTCGAATCCTAGTGCCCCAGCCA
>MDTB01008752.1_pt1 | contig 11765 bp, 12 predicted proteins | sample 811161 | NCBI WGS metagenome assembly MDTB01 (sample SAMN05326650, study PRJNA326480) | marine metagenome | isolation source: seawater | place: Mediterranean Sea | collected 2009
AAATATTTTTTTTATTTATTTTTTGCGCCCAATTAACTGGATAATTGTATTTAGTTACTGTCATTAAAGAATTATTACCTTTTTTATTTAATTTTTTAAAAGTTTTAGCACAGTTAATTATAATTTTTTTTGAAATAAATGGGTTGGTTGCATAAATTAACCAAACTTCGTCAAAATTTTGATTTTTTTTTTTATATCTATTTATGACATACTCTATAACTTTTCTTAATCCAACTTTGTCATTTGAGAGGTATTCTGGTCTTAGGAAATCTGTTTCAATGCTTAATTTTTTTGAATAATTGATTATTTTTAATGAGTCTGATGAAACGTGAATTTTATTGAAAATTTTTGAATTTTTAGCTGCTAAAATTGAATAATACATCAATGGTTTTCCATAAAAAAGCTTAAGGTTTTTGTTTATAATTCTTTTAGATCCCCCTCTTGCGGGTATCAAAGCTAGTCTTTTAATCATAAAAATTAATATCTTTTAAAAATAATGGGGATCCATATTTTAAATTTTTTTTAACAGTTTTCCCAAAAATTTTTTTTAAAAATTTAGGGTGTAAACCGTACCCTGGTCTTATTGATTTAACATTATTTATGTTTATTTTATCATTTTTCTTAATATCTTTACTTATATAAATCGACCTTCGAGAATTTTTTTGCTCATTTGATATTTTAAATCCTAAATTTTCATTTCCAATAGAAGAATATACATCATTAATTGATTTTTTAATCATCTGATAATTAGAAATTGGTGATGAAAAGTGACTGTCTGTAGATGTCTTGTCTTTGTCTAATTTAAAATGTTTTTCAATAATAGTTGATCCAAATACTACAGAAATATTAGCTGCCAAATTATCTAATGTATGGTCAGAAAAACCAACCACACACTTATATTTATTTTTAATTTTTATTATTGATGATAAATTTAAATCTTTGTATGATGATGGATATTTTGAAGTACATTTCAAAATTGCAAATTTTGAGTGATATTTCTTTATAGTTTTAACCGCTAAATTTAAATCTTTCTCTTCTGACATACCAGTAGACAAAATTATTGGTTTATTTTTTTTTGCAATATAATTTATTAGATTAATATCTGTAATTTCTGCAGATGCTATTTTATATGCTTTACAGTTCAAACTTTCTAAAAAATCTACAGAAGATTCATCAAAAGCTGAAGCAAACCAACTTATATTGTTTTTATCCAAAATTTTGACAAGCTTTTTAATCCATTCCCAAGGTGTATGACTTTTCTTAAATAGTTTATAAAGATTTTTATGCTTTTTCCATTTTTTATTTTTGATTAAAAATTCTTTTGAATTACAATTTAGAGTTAAAATATCAGGTGTATAAACTTGAAACTTTACCAAATCAACTTTTTGTTTTATTGCTTCAATTATTAGTTTTTTTGCTTTATTGTAATTATTAGAATGATTACTTGATATTTCACAAATTAGAATCTTTTCTTTATTCTTTTTATCAAAAATCTTTTTAAAAACATTTTTCATATGAGGTAAATATCTTTTAATAAAGGTTTATTAATTTTACCATTAAACAATTTTGGTATTAAAGGTACTGGATATATTTTATCTGGCAACTCAATATTTCTTAGTTCTTTTTTTAAATTAAAATTTAATTTATCTAATTCTGCGTCTATTTTTTCTATTTTTTGGAATTTCACAAAAAGTATTATTTTATTACCTTTATTTATGTCTTCTAAATTTAAGTGAACACAATCGGCAATATTTTCTATTTTTTTGCATATATTATCTAAAAAATTTAAAGACAATATCTCACCACCTTTTTTAATTATATCTTGTCTTCTACCTGTAATAAATAATTGATCATTTTCATAGTTACCAATATCTCCAGTATCATAATAATTTTTCTTTAATTTCGGCTTTTCAAAACGACCATTGGGTAAAATATATCCAATCATGATATAGGGCGATTTAACTAATATTTTATTCATTTGATCTTTCTTATAAATTAAAAATTTTATTTCCTTAGCATGCTGACCAACTGAATCTTCAAAAAAAGTATTCTCCCATTTTTGTAAAGTAAGTGGACCTCCTACTTCAGTAATACCATAACAGTTTAAAATTCTTACTCCAAATTTATTTTCAAACTTTTCTCTTGTTTCTTCATGGAGATAACTTGCGGTTGAAATAACTTGAGTACTCTTTAACTCTTCTTTATCAAATTTTCTATTTTCATAAATTTTATTTAAGGTGTTAAAAATTTCAGGAGTAAGATGTATGCTGTTAATCTTGTACAATTTCAAATTGTCAGTTAAACTAAATAAATTCAAAGAGTTAATTCTTGGTCCAATTACTATGTTTGAACCAGCAGTCATGCCTGCAAAAAAAATATTTATCATACCAGCGTTATAAAACATTGGTAAACAGTGATAAATTTTTGAGTTGGAATCATATTCGCACATTTTTGCATAAGAAAATGCAGCAGAGATATATTTGTTATTTTCTAAAAGGATACCGTTTGGCTCACCTGTAGTTCCTGATGTAAATAGAATTAAAAAAGGTTTTTTTGAAAAAGATAGGTTTTCCTCTATTTTTTTATCTTTTTTTTTAATTTTTAGTTTTTTTACTACTAATTTTGGTTTTATCATTTTTTTAAGGTCGCTATATCTTTTCTCAGGAAGATTGGGATCAATAGGGACAGCAACATAACCACCTAATAAGCATGCAAAAATAAGTATTAAAAATTCAACTGAGTTTTCCATTGATATTAGAACTTTATCTCCTGGTTTAATATTTTTCTCAGTTTTTAATTTATTTAATATATTGAATGAAAAATTTAAAAATTGTTCGTAAGTAATTTTTCTTTTGTTAATTGTATCTGTAATTAGGATATTTTTTTTTCTCTTTTTAAAAACTTCTAACAAACTAGAAGCATTTTGTAGCTTAAAACTCATTAATTATTTTAAATAAATCTATCGTATTCTGGAACTGGATCTATTTTTTTACCAGATTTTATTTCTTCTAGAAGAATATTAGTGCTGTGTCGTATACAATGAAACTGACAATGCTTTCTTGGATCCAACTTTTCCATGATCTCTTTTCTTGTTTTTCCATACCATATTTCTTTTAAACTCTCTATATTTGGATCCCCAATTTGCAAATTTTTATTTCCCCTGTGATAGGGACACACATATGCCCCACTCGGTGACAAAACAGTTCGCATGTGTGCAGTCATACATTCTGAATATTCTTTTTGTTGAATTTTTTCACCATCTAAGGTTTTACTTAAAGTATAAGGAGATATTATTTTGAAGTTTTCATCTTGTAATGGCAAACTTTTTTCAATCTCTTCTTTAATAATATTAGTCAAATTAGATGTATCATTTAAAAAATGAAATGGATCAAATGATGGTTTTACCTCAAAATAATCACACCCAATATCTTTAGCTAATATAGCTGCTTTGTGAATATCTTTTGCATTTGATTCTACTTGATTTCTACCATCTGGAATATTTCTTTTATCTGGATCTTGTTTTTCCAAAACTAAAAAAGAATATCCTAGTTTTGTTTTTTTTACTTTTGCTAGCTTTTTTATTCCATCAATAACTTTATTAAATTGAGATTTCCCGCTTCGATGAGGTCTGTATTGTTGAAAAACGTCCTCAGATCCTGCATCTACTGAAATTCTTACCCATTTAGTTCTGTATGCTAATGAGTCAAAATATTTATCAATTAAAGTTCCATTTGATGTTACACCTACATGGATATCATTCTCATAAAAATAATCTACAATTGTTCCAAATTCAGGATGAGCCATAGGCTCTCCTCCTCCGATTAACACCACAGCTTTAACACCAAGTTCCTTGAACTCTTTTGCCATCTCTTTAATTCTGTCTCTTTTAAATCCTCCTTGATTTAACAAACTTGCGCTAATGCATCCGTGACAAGCTAAGTTACAAGCAGTAGTGGGATCTAATTCAATTACCCAAGGTCTGGACTCTTTTTTATCTAAAAATTCTTCAAATCTATCTAGAAAGGATGACTGTAGAATTTTATCTGATAATGATAGTGCTTTTTCCTCTTTTTTCATTTATAAATTCTTATACCTTTTTGCCTTATATTTTTCTAAATACAAGCTTTTTGTGGTTAAAAGATTTTTGAATCCAAATTTACCCATATCTCTTCTATTTCCAGATAAATTATAACCACCAATAGGTAAAGCCGTTTCCATTTAAGTGAAGAATTTACCCAAATTCTCTCTGATTGAACCCTTGTAGTTAATTTCTTTGTCCAAAATTTACTTGATGAAAAAAAGTAATTTTTTAAACCATATCTAGTAGTATTTATTAAATTAATATATTCATCAAATTTAAAAATATTTTTAAATTCAAAATTTAAAAAACACATTTTCATCTATATTATCTCGGCTTACTCTAGTCTTATTCGCAAGAACAGATTTATCTTCGTATCCAAAAGATATCCCCACCAATATTTTTATAGACTTGTCTATATTAAATTCTTTTCTGATTATATTTGGGTAATTTCTCAAAGTGGCTTGTGCACAACTTGATACTCCATATGAATTCATTGCTAACATCAATGTTTGAATATATCCACCTACATCTATAGCAACAGCAGGACCAAACTTTTCATACATGCCTATAAAGCAAACATGCGGTGCATCATACATTTTATAGTTTCGTAAATATGCATTTGCACGTGCAACTTTGTCATCTCTTGCAACACCCATGTTATCGTAAAGCTCTTTAGCGCACTCAACCTGTCTTCTTAAATAACTCATATTAAATTTAAAGTTCTTAGGGTAATCATAATCAGAATTTGTAGGAATATTTTTTTTAATTTTAGCAACTAATTGATTCTCAATTTTTTTCTTGGTTTCTCCAGATGCAACATAGACATACCATGGTTGTATATTTGCATTGGATGGAGCTCTTTGAGCTATTGTAAATATATTATTTATTATTTTTTTTGGTACACTTTTTTTTAAATAACCTCTTACTGATCTTCTATTAAATATTGCTTTTTGAATATTTGTTAATTTCAGCATTTTTTTCTTTTTAATTTAAAGATATAAATTATTTATGATAAATACACCACTAAATTAAAAATATGAAAAAAAAAATAATCAAAGATTTTTTTTCAAGCGATAAAAAATTTGAGGATTTAAAAATAGGCACCAAATTTGGATTTGAAAGAAAAATAAACTTTGATGATATAAAAAAATATGCAAATTTAGTTAAAGATAAAAATCCTTTACACTTAAAACAAAAGAAATCTGATCGTATCAAAAAAAGGCCTATTATTAGTCATGGTATGTTCGTTGGTTCTTTAACATCCACATTGTTGGGTACCTACTGTCCAATTAAAAATAATATTCTTTTATCTTTAAAATTAAATTTTAAGAAACCTGTGTTACCAAATTATAAAATTAAGTTGCAAGGAAGAATTGTTGCTAAATCAGATGTTTTAAAAATATTAACTATAAAAATAAGTGTTTATAAAATGAATGTTTTGTTAGTCGATGGAGAGGCAAAGTTAAAGGTAATTCAATAAAAAATTTAATTATTTTTAATTCGAAATATGTATATAAAATACTTAATTTTGAGAATTTAATATAAATAATCTTAAATGAAAAATAAAAATAAGAATATAAATAATATTACAAAAGGTATAACTGAACTTCTGTTAAAAAAAAATGTACCTAGAAAAAAAATTAATAATAAATACAACTATGTAAAATCAAAGGATCTAGATTCTTTGAATATAATATTATTTATTACTGAAATTGAAAAAAAATTCTCTATAAAATTTAAAAAAAGTGATTTATTGAAAAAAAATTTTCAAAATATTGAGGGTTTATCAAAAATTATTAAAAATATTTAAGTAATTTTTAATGAATTTCTATATCAGAACAAATTTTAATAACAAACTTGGCATTGGTCACATTGTAAGGACTATTAGATTATCTAGAAAACTTACTAAATTAGGTCATTCATGTTATTTTTTTCTAGACAAAAAAATTAATAATAATTTTAGTTTTCTAAGGGGAATTAGTTTTTACAAAATATATCATAACAATAAAAGTTTTAAAAATGAAAATGAAGATGCTAGACTTTTCACTCATCTTACAAAAAAATTTGTTAAAGGCACTGTTATAGTGGATGATTACAGGCTATCTTATAAGTGGGAAAAATTTGTAAAAAAACATCATTTAAATTTAATCGCATTTGATGATCTAGATAAAGTACATTATGCTGATTTAATTATAAATGCTAAAATTCAACAAAATATAAAAGATTCAATTGCCAAAAAAAATATTGAAAATAAACCTCAATTATTACTAGGTCCAAAATTTTCTATAATAGATGATAATAAGAAAATTAAAAAAATAAAGTTTACAAATTTTCAAATAGTTTTTTATGTAGGTGGAGGTGGAGATTTAACTCCTGTAGCAAAAATAATAAATTACTTACAGCCTATATTAGGTAATTTGAAACTTAATATATCTTTTTTGGTCATAGTAGGTCCACTAGCAAAAAATAAAAACAAAATTATAAATCTGAGTAAAAAATTTAATAGTGTAAAACCTATTATTGGTGAAAATAATATAGTTAAATACCTAAAATCTTCTCAAATTTTTGTTGGTTCTTCTGGAACATCAATTTATGAAACAGCATATTCAAGAATACCATCTATTCTTTTTCAAATTTCGAAAAATCAGCAAAATAATCCATTAATGTTAGAAAAAATAGGTCATTATATAAATTTAGGTGTTCATGATTTTAAAAAATATTCTAAAGTTGCAAAATTAATACATCTACTCATTATTAAATACAAAAGATTTAAAAAATTGAATGTTAATCCTGAAATAAAGATTGATAACAAAGGAATAATTAGAATTATCAAATCATTATCTAAAATTTCATCTAAAAAAATAAACAACAGATTAAAATTTAAAGAAAAACCATCTCCCAAAATTAATGGTGTTAAATATGAAATTAGATTAGTTAATGACAAAGATATAAATCATTACCTAATATCAAGAAATTTAAAAAAAAATAGAGAGAGCAGTATTAATAATAAAAAAATAAGTACAATTGATCATTATTTGTGGTGGCTAAATACAAATAGAGAATCATATGTGTTACTGAAGAATAAAAAAAGAATTTTATATTTTTTTCATGAAAAAATTGTTTTGAATAATCGAAAATATTGGTGGGGTGGTTGGTTTCCAACACCAGAAGGGTGTGAAATTAACGAAATTTTATTTGCTCAAAAAAAACAACTAGAATTTACATCTAAAAATTCAAAGAATATTAAATGGGTCTCTGTTGTCAAAAAAAATAATATAATTGCTATGAGTTTGATTAAAAATCTAGGTTTTAAGGAATTAAAAATTCAGACACCTTTAATTAAATCTATACAGAAAACATTTAATGCTAATAGAAATTTTATTTATTTCTCAAATTAAATAAATAAAAAACATTAATTGGTATTTTTTTTATTGTAATATAATTTTATCAAAATAAGTTAACTATTCAATTACACAAAAATAATTTTGTATGAATATAAAAGTTTTTTTAAAGAAAATTTACTACAGAAACTCACATAAAAAATTTGTGGTCATTCTTATTTCACTTCTAATTATAATATCTATTTTTATTTTTAATTTTAAAGAGATTTTTAAAAATAAAAAAAAAAATTTACTAGTAATTAATCATCAAAGGTTCCGCAAAAGTATTGAAAAATTAGAGAATAATAGTTTCGGATTTATTAAAATGCCATTATTTTGGCAATTTTTTTTAATTGGTAAATTTTCAAAAGAATTAGATAGTGTATTTCATGACTACTTTTACAATTTAAAAAGTCCATTACATATTAAGGTACAAGACTTTTTAAAAAAACATATTGATATCATATTTTACTTTTTTAAATTTGACGGAATAATTTCTGCTAACTATCATTATAAACAAGATATTGATTTTGCAGAAATATTTAAAAAAATGGACAAAAAATATATTGTCTTACAAGAAGAAAATGTTGGGATTATTCCAGGGCATGTAAAGGCTTTTACAGAAAGAGCAAAAAAATTTGAGCCTACAAAAGCAGATTTAATCTTAACTTATAATTTAACAACAAGAAATGCTTTATTAAATGCTGATTTTATTGACTCAAACAAAATATTTGCAACTGGATGTTTAAGATATGCAGATATAAAAAAAAATTTTAAAAGAAATATAAAAAAAACAAAATATAAAAATATTATTTTCTATAGTTTTCAACATAATTCAATTATTGATAATGATCCAAAAGAAAGAAATAAAAAAATGCCTGCTTTTGGAAAAAAAGGTTTAGTAAATTTTTTTAAAAATTCACACAATTTAATTATAAATTTAGCTGAAAATGACCCTACGATAAAAGTTAAGATTAAATTAAAGTGGCCAGGAAAGTGGAAAAAAACTATTTTTGAAAATTGGAAAGAATTTTCAGGAAAGGATACTCTACCAAAAAATTGTGAGATAATTTATACAAATTTTAAATCAGAAATTTTTGAAAATGCTGACTTAATTATAAGCTGGGTTTCGACTACAATTTTAGAAAGTTTTATACTTGATAAACCAATCTTAATTCCAAAATTTGATGAAGCAAAAGAAAAATATAACGACTTTATTGATTTATCGGAATATGAGAAAACATGCATAATATGTGAAGATAAAGATAAATTCATAACTGAAGTAAAAAAATATCTTAATATTTCCAATGTTGGTGATGAGGTTATGTTGGAGAGGAAAAAATTAATAAATAAATACCTAACGGCTGATACTTCAAAAATGATAAACGAAACTAAAAAAAGAATAATTGAGACTTTGAATTAAAAATTAATAAAATTTTTATTTTTTAAACTTGAAGATATACCAAAATTTTATGGGGATTTAGATAATTTTATTTTTATTATATTTTTTTAAAAAATTTACAATTTTATTTATAGATGAAAAATTATCATTATCAATTTTATTTAGATCACACTTTAAATTTAACTTATTTTCAATAAAAAAAACTAATGTTACTAAAGTCAATGAGTCTATTATGTTATTTGAAATTAAGTCCTTGTCATCATTTAATTTTGGTAATTTAAAATGCTTTTTTAATTCTTTTTTTAATTTATTAGAATTCATTTTTAATTTTTAACTTATTAATTTTTTTATTATTTAAATAAGGAAACCTTTTATAATGTTTAAATCTTGTGGGTATTTGATTTTTTTGCATAAACTTTTCTAACTTTTTAAAAAGGTAATTATCATTTATTTTTTTTTTACTTTCATACGCTGCAACAGGCATATTTCCTACAATTTCATAACTTTTAGAAAATACAAAAGCATTACTTATTTTTTTTAATTTTAGCATTTCATTTTTAATATATTCAGGAAAAATTTTAATGCCAGATGATTTAAAAATTTCATTTTTTCTTCCTTGTAGTATTAAGTCCTTTTTTAATTCGATCGCTAAATCGTTTGTAAAAAATATATTTCTTTTTTTATTTATTTGACTTAATTTTTTAGAATAATAGCCCAAAAAATTAAAATTAGACTTAATACCTATTTCAAAAATTTTAGTAGAGATCTTTTTTTTTATAATTTTAAAATGTTTGAGTGAATTTCCCAAAGCATATGGATTTTTAGAATTTTTTATATCATTTACAAATACTCTACCTCCAACTTCAGTAATTCCATAAATATTGTAAAAATTTATTTTTAATTTTTTTTTTAAAAAGAAGTTTATTATTTCCTGGCTTAAAAAATCTCCAGAAGATATAATTTTTTCTAACTTTGTTTCTTTAACTAAATTGCTTTTAATAATCCAATCTGTTTGTATTGGGGCACCTCCAAAATAATTAATTTTATATTTATAAATTAGATGATTTAAATTTTTAGGGAAATTAAATTTTTCAAAATAAAAAAAATTCAGATTTTTTATTAAACAAGTAAAAAAATGACATACAGCTGAATTGTAAAAACCTGGAATTGAAATCAAAAGATTTTTATAAGATTTAAATTTTAATCTTTTACTTGTTTCTAAAGAATTTTTAATTATAGAATCAAATTGATGTAAAATCATTTTTGGCTCTCCGGTAGATCCTGAAGTAGATGATATATATTCTGTTTTATCTATCACTCGATTTTTCCTTCTTTTATTATTTTTATAGATTTTATAATTGATCCCATCACATAAGATAATTACATCAAAATAATTTTTAATATTATTAAAAGTCTTACTTTTTTTTTTTAGTGGCATCACTGTCATTCCAAAAATAAATGAGATTAAAAAATTTATCCAAAAATAAATTCCTGTACTATCGTATATTACTGCTAAAGTTTTTTTGCCTTGAATATTATTTAATTTTAGGAATGACTCAAACCTGTATAGATTTTTTAAAATGTCTTTATAAAAGAATTTATTTTTACCATCTGAAAAATAATTAGTTTTATTTTTCTTTAAATTAGAAAAAATTTTTTTTTTGAGTTTGTTCTTAATCACTTTCTTTATTGAATACTTATTTTTAACATAACTATTTTAATTCTTTAAATTATTCATTAGAAAATGCATAGTTCTATAGTTATCACAAATCAGCAGATTATTTTTTCTTTTATAATTTTCATTTTTTCTAAATATTTAGCAATATTTTTGTGAGATGTATGTACCATTGATTGTCCTAGAGTTTTTGAAAATTTTATTAAATTTATATTATTAATTTTTTGTTTTTTTTAACTACTACACCTTTGTTAATTAATTTTTTTTTGTTACACTAATACTCATTTTTAAAAGATTTATTATTAATAATTCAATTCCAAGACTTTTCATGATTTAAATTTAAGATTTTCAGTAAACTTGATTTTATCATTTTTTAGATAAATTTTTGGATGTTTGCCAACAATTGATATTAAATTTTCTACCATTAAATTATAATTAGCGTGGTATATGTTAAATTTTTTAGTCTTTATTGTTTTGAAAACATTTTTATTCATTAAGAATTTAGTAATTTTTTTATTATTATCTTTAATTATTTGGGGAGAATTAATCATAGCATAAAATAGATACGTTTCACGATTTATCTTTTTCTTATTTCGAATTTTAATTTTAACTTCTTTAAAAAATCTATAAGGAACACCTATCTTTTGTTCCGCAAAATGAATTGGGGAAAGAGTATTTTGAATATCCCCTAAACAAATATAATAAGTATTATAATTTAATAATCTGTGAAATATAGAGTCATGACCGTATAAATTTTTTGGTACTTTGTTAATTAAGTTTTTTGAGTAATATCCATTACCCGAAAAAGACCACAAAGGATGATTTGATCTGATCGAATCTTTTTTTTTTCTAATAAATTCAGAAAAAAATCCCATTCTAGAGCTTTTTGTTTTTTTTCTATCAAAAACAATGTTCGTGTTAAGTATGTTTAAAGTTGCTGTAGGAACAATGATTGTTGAGTCTTCGATTTTAGATAACTCGTAAGCTAAGTGCTTAGAAATAAAATCAAAATCCTCACCTGAAAGTCCCAAATTAAATAAATTACTTGATATAAAAAAAACTGGTTTCTCTTTTTTAATTTGAGATTTTAGTGTTTTAATTCTTTTCTTGAAATTATTAATATCAAACATTTTAAAAATTTTTTTCAGTGCATAAATCAAGCCAATTGAGCTATTAGTACTGGTCAGCTGCACGCATTACTGCGCTTCCACATCCAGCCTATCAACG
>MDTB01009195.1_pt1 | contig 11765 bp, 13 predicted proteins | sample 811161 | NCBI WGS metagenome assembly MDTB01 (sample SAMN05326650, study PRJNA326480) | marine metagenome | isolation source: seawater | place: Mediterranean Sea | collected 2009
AAAACCGCTGCCTTACCGCTTGGCTATGCCCCAATGTTAAGAAACCTGATATATCATATATCATAAAAATTAAACAGTTTTTGCCAACGAAAACCAAATTTTAGGATATTTATATTTCAAATTAATAAAGGCTTTTTTTGCATTTTCTTGATTATTAAATAAACCGTAACAAACTGACCCAGAGCCAGTCATTCGTGAAAAACAGCATTCTTTCTCATTTTTGATATCTTTTAATAGTTTTTTAATTTGAGGATATTTTCTTTCAACAATAAATTGTAAATCATTTCTATTTTTAGACAAATAGTCTAAAAACTCATTTTTCTTTCTCATCATATTTTTGTTAAATTTTTCCTTCTTAGAAAATTTTTTTACTTTTGAATAAATTTCTTTGGTGGAACATTTAATTTTTGGTTTAGCAAGAACAAAGTAAAAATTTTGTTTTTTTTTAAAAGTTTTAATTTTTTTTAAATTTTTCAAAAAACCTTGCTTTTTAAAAAAAATTTTTAAATCTGATCCAATAATTTTTTCAAATCTATTTAGTAAGTTACCACTTGCTTTTTTTTTAAGTAAATATTTTATTAAAAAAGCTGCATTACTTGTGCCGCCACCTAAGCCTGCAAAAATAGGAATATTTTTAGTAATTGTTACAGAATAATGTCCGGATATTAATCTAAGTTCTCTTAAATTTTTAAGAAGATTATTTACTGAATTATTTTGTATTTTAACAAATTTTGAAAATGGCCCAATAAACTTTATTTGATCTTTTTTTTTTTTGATTTTTTTTATTTTTATTTTATCAGATAGATCAATCAAACAAAAAAAGGACTGAATATCATGTAAACCATTTTTAAACTTTGAATTTACTTTTAACAATAAGTTAATTTTTGCGTAAGATTTAATGACCATTTATTAAAGGCCTTTAATTAGTTTTTGTTCAATAGTTTTTTTAAGTTTGTCTTCAGTTTTCTTCAAATTTAAAACATAATTCCAATAATACCTAGCTTGAATTTCTTTACCATTTTTCCATAATGTATCTCCATAATGATCATTAACTATTGGATCAGCAGGTAATAATCTGACTGCTAGCTGAAGATAATCTTTGGCTTCTTTGTACCTTCCAAGTTTAAATAATGCCCAACCAAGTGAGTCAGTTATATAGGGATCATTAGATCTAAGTTTGTTAGCTTTTTCTAACATATTTAAAGACTCATTTATTTTAATCCCTTTTTCAATCCAGGAATAAGCTAAATAATTTATTACATAAGCTTGATTTGGGTTGACTGCCAAGGAGGCCAATAAGTCTTTCTCGGCTTTATTCCACTCACCCACCCTTTCATGAGCAATACCTCTTCCATCAGTTGCTTCGGTGTACAAAGGATGATTTTTATCAACTTCCATTATAATTTTGGTATATAAGGGAATAGACTCTTTAAATTTTTCATTATTTTTTAAAAACTCGGCATAATCAAAAATTTCATAAATTTCCTTTTTTTTTAAATTATTGTACGAATATTTTAATAATTTTAATGCTTCGGTCTTATTATCATTTTTTATAAAAATTCTTCCTAGTTGTTTGGATGAATACCAATGATACGCCTCACCATGTTGTCCAAGACTCTTATAAATTTTTTTTGCCTCTTTATAATTCCTGGTCTTATAAAAGTTTTCAGCTAAAAGTGTATTGTAAGAAATAAAACTTTCATTAAGATATCTTGATAAATTTAAGTAAAAATTTGATTGAGAGAAAATTTCTTGTGAGGATAAAGCATTAGCAGTAATGTACAAAATTTCTGCAATTACGTGTTGTTCTTTATTACAATTAAATATTAAAATATTTTTATTAGCGTCTAAATCATTTTTATATTGATTAAGTAACAAATTTCTTGGATAAAACTTGATTGCTGTATTAGTAATTTCTTTTGCATTTTTAATTCTTCCTTTCGAAGCTGCATATGCAGCATAAAAATAATTATATCTTGAAAAATCAGTTTTTTGGTTTGAAGTTATTTGTTTAAAAAGATTAATTGTATTTGAGCTGTCAAAATAACAATTTAAAAAAACATTCTGTATTTTTTTTAAATTTTCAAATCTATTATCTAAATTATTTAAATCAAGAGTGGCTTGATTTAAGTTTGTTAGATTAGTCCAATTATAAAGAGAACTAGAAATATAATCATTCAAAATAAACTTATTGACATTATTTTTTGCTTGAAAGAAATATTTCTTAGCTAGATCAAGATTAGAGTTTTTAAGGTGGAATACCCCTGAAATTAAACGACTCTCAAAATTATCCAAATTTTTTTTTTCAAGCTTTTTGGCATAATTAAAAGCTTCTTTAATATTTCCAGAATTAACTAAAGAATACAAATACTTAACTGAATAGCTTTTATGTTCTGTCTCAAGTCCATTCAATTTTTTTAAATATCTGAAGGACTCCTCGTATTGGTTATCATTTAAAAGTAATATCCCCGAAAAATAATTTGAAACGTTATTAGCCCTGTCAAACTTATCCAATGATTTTGCTGGAGATGTGGACAAAAATATAATGACAAATAGAATTTGTACTATAATCTTATATTTGAAATTAAATATTTTCATAAATTATGATAAAAAAAAATAACTTTAATCCAATTAAATTAATAAAATATTATAAATTTATTAATCATAATTTAATTTACAATAACACTGCAATCAATAGATATAAGAGAGACAATTTTGAGATTTCTGCAAATAAAGCTCATAGTTTAGTCAGATTAAAAAAATCAATTAATCTTATTAAAAATTGCAGTCTTAAAGCCAGTGCAAAAAATATGGTATTTAGTGATGGGAATCCTAAATCCAAAATAATGCTTTTAGGTGAGGCTCCCGGGGCAAATGAGGATCAAGAAGGCCTTCCTTTCGTTGGTCGAGCTGGTGCATTGCTAGATAAGATGTTGTCATCAATTAATTTAGATAGAAAAAATGTTTATATTTCAAATATAATTAACTATAGACCTCCGGAAAATAGGAAGCCCACAGATGAAGAGATTAAACGCTATCTACCGTTTGTAAAAAATCATATTGAAATAATCAATCCAAAGATTTTAGTTTTGCTTGGTAGTACTGCTATGAACGCTTTAATTGGAAATGAAGTTGTGATTTCTAAAGTTAGAGGTAATTGGATTGAAAAAAAATTTGGAAATTGCACAACCTCAGTTATTGTTACTTTTCATCCAGCTTTTTTGATGAGACAGCCTGCTCAAAAGAAAATGGCTTGGATTGATCTTAAAATGATAAGAGATAAAAAGGCAAAGCTAAAAATATAGATGAAAAATATATGATTACAGCTGGAGTAGATGAGGTGGGAAGAGGATGTTTAGCTGGGCCTGTTGTATCTGCAGCTGTAATACTCAAAAAGACAATAGATAATGGATTATTGAAAGACTCAAAGAAAATTTCTTTTAAAAAAAGACTCGAAATTGCTGAACATATAAAACTTCATTCAACTTACGCTATTGGCGTAGCTTCAGTAAATGAAATACTGAAATTTAATATTCTTCAAGCGGCTCTATTATCAATGAAGCGCGCTATAAATAAATTATCAATTTATCCAGAATTAATTTTGATTGATGGAAATTTTGCTCCAAAAGGTTTGACAAATTTTAAAACTATTATTAATGGAGATGAAAAAATTAAAGCTATTAGCGCAGCCTCTATTGTTGCTAAAGTATTTAGGGACCAGTTAATGATTAAATTATCAGAAAAATTTAATAATTATTCTTGGGAGAGTAACTTTGGTTACGGAACTAAGGCTCATTTAGAAGGTTTAAAAAAATTTGGTGTAACTTCCCATCACAGAAAAAGTTTTAAGCCTATACACAAGATGTTGTCGAACTAAGAATCTCTAACACAAGAGAACTCTTTTTTTTAATAAAAAGGTTTGACCCTAGATTCAATTTAGAGTTGAATCTATTTAATGCCAAAATTTACCAATCAGATTGTTAATGGAGATTGTTTGAAGGAAATAAAAAAAATTCCTGATAAAACTTTTGACTTAGTTTTTGCCGATCCTCCTTACAATTTGCAAATAGGTGAAAATTTAACTCGACCTGATTCTAGCAAAGTTAAAGGGGTAAATGACAAATGGGATCAATTTGAAAGCTTTAAGCATTACGACAAATTTTGCATTACTTGGCTCACCGAGTGTAAAAGAATTTTGAAAGATAATGGTAGTATCTGGTTGATAGGATCTTATCATAATATTTTTCGTCTAGGTTATCATTTGCAAAATTTAGGTTATTGGTTGCTTAATGATGTAATCTGGATAAAGAACAATCCTATGCCAAATTTTAGAGGTACCCGATTTACCAATGCGCATGAAACTCTAATTTGGGCTTCAAAAAACAAGAGGTCAAAATACACATTTAATTATCAGTCCATAAAGTGTTTGAATGATGACTTACAGATGAGATCGGACTGGACATTGCCAATATGCAATGGAAGAGAAAGATTAAAAAAAAATGGAAAAAAAATTCATTCTACACAAAAACCTGAGTCTCTTTTACATCGCATTATCTTAGCTACAACAAATAAAAATGATGTAATCTTTGATCCTTTTTTAGGCACCGGGACCACAGCAGTTGTTGCCAAAAAATTAGGTAGAAAATACTACGGTATAGAAAGAGATAAAAAATATTTTAATGCTGCTAATGAACGAATAAATAAAACAAAAGTCATAGAAGAGAATTATTTAGATACAATTGAAAATAACAAATCTAAACCAAGAATACCCTTCGGTTCTCTCGTAGAACTTGGAATATTAAAACCTGGTACTACACTTTTTGATCCAAAAAGAAAAATTAATGCAAAAATTATGGCTGATGGAAGTATTAAATATAAGAAGTCTGAAGGTTCTATTCATAAAGTTGCGGCTACTATTATAGGTGCAGAAAGCTGTAATGGTTGGACTTATTGGCATTGTAATATTAATGGATCTGCCGTTTTAATTGATAGTTTGAGGCAAAAATTTATCTCAGAAATTAAAGTTTAATTTTTATAAACCTTACCTAAATAGCTCTTAATAAAGAATTTACGTTTTACTAGAAACTGTAAAAATATATTCCTCATTTTTTGCATAATTAGGCTTGAAAAGTGAAAAACAAAAAAATTAAAGTTTGATCTACTTCTTATAATTTTAGCCCTTTTTAATCTAAATTCAAAATATTTATTTTCTTTATCTAGTTTATCGTTTTTAAGTAAATTGAATATTTCATTAGCACTTTCTATTGATTGACCAGCGCCTTGTGCAAGAGTTGGTAAAAACCCATTAAAAGCGTCTCCGATATAGAAAACTTTTTTATTACTTGAGGGAATTATCTTTGGAGTAAAATATAATGGCCAAGTTTTTATTTCGTTATCAAAAATATTTTTTAACTTAGGGTTTTGTTTTAAAACTATTTCCTGAATTAATTGTTTGGTATTTTCTGGATCATATTTTTTACATCTCATTATGCAGACCAAATTTAGCTCTTTCTTTTTATTTATTGGGTAAAGAACAATATGGCTATTACTTCCAAGCAATAAACTTATATTTTCATCATTGATATCAAGCCCAGATTTTGAATTTAATATCACTCTTGCTGCTATAGCTTTCTTAAACTTTGGTTCAATTTTTTTCTTTTCAAAAAAAGACTTTGTGTTTGAAAATATTCCATCTGCAGCAATAACAAAGTCTACAAGATCGTTTGTATTATCATCAAACTTAATTAGAACTTTTTCTTTTAATTCGGATACTTCTTTTATTTTTTTTCCGAATCTTAAATGTTGCGTGTAAATTTCCTCTTTTAAAAATTCAATTAAAGTTGATCTTTGAAGAGTTGTGTATTTTGCTTCATTACTATTAAACTTGGATAAATTTAAATCACATATTTTTTCTTTTCCAATATTGTAAAAATCAATTGTTTTTGGATGAAATATTTTTTCATTATTAATTTTTTCAAAATTAATTTTATTTAAAATTTTAACACTGTTGGTTGCTAATTGAATTCCATAACCCTCCTCAAGAGATAAACTTTCTTCTCTTTCATAAACCATAAATTCGTGATCTGTATATTTTTTAATTAAATTTGCTAGAGTTAATCCCGCAATTCCTGCGCCAATTATTGCTAATTTTTTTTTCATTAATATAAAGTTAAAACTTGATTAAATATTTTTTTTGTAAAACTAGGTATGAATTCTTTATTTTTATTTAAAGAATGCCAACTATATGATTTTGGAATTCTATTAGAAAATTTATAATATAAGTTGATATTCAGTTTTAAGTTTGAAATAGAGTTCTTATAATTTTTTAAAAATCTCCATTGTTTATTAATAGAATTATCATTCATTTTTTTAATCATCGGTAAATTAAAATTTTTAAGAAAACTTATTTCGTTTCCTTTTGTTAGTGCTATTTGTTTATATTTATTTACATAACAAAAAATATTATAATTCATAATCTTTGATTTTTTTCTTTTATCTATTTTAATTTTTTTTGATGATCTTAAATACCTACAACTTTTATTCAAACAACATTGGTTACATTTTGGGTCTTTTGGCTTACAAACTAAAGCGCCAAATTCCATCAACGCTTCAATAAAATCTGAGTTTCTGTTAGTGATAAAAAGATTTTTTTTGTTTATAGAAATTAATCTTTTAAAATTAATTTTGGTCTCTTTTTTATTTAAATACCTCGAAAAGACTCTCTTCACATTCCCATCTATTGCTAGAGTTGGTTCATTATAAATAAAACCCAAGAGTGCGTTTGCTGTATAATCACCTACACCAGGCAAAGTTTTTATTTCTTCAACAGTCCTTGGTAATTTAGATTTATGTTTTTTTACTAATAGTTTGCTAGATGCTAAAAGATTTCTTGCTCTTCTGTAATATCCTAAACCCTCCCATAATTTTAAAATTTGATGTTCGTTAATTTTAGATAAAGACTCTAGAGACTTATGTTTTTTTACAAATTTGTTAAAATATGGAATAACAGTTTTTACTTGTGTTTGTTGCAACATGAATTCACTTAAAACTCTATAATAAAGCCTTTTCGGGGATTTTTTGCTAACACGCCATGGCAAATTACGTTTGCTATTATCATACCAAGCGAGAATTTTTTTTGATAAAGTTGAATTTAAATGCATACTAAAAATAGTAATAAAACTAAAACATTCATACAAGGGCTTCGGCCTTTTTCAAGTTCAATCCCCAAAACTCTTAAAAAACATTTAAGAAAAGGTGGTTATAATTACTCTAATATAGTGGACAATTGGACAAACATGGTAAGTAAGAAAATTTCAGATGCGTGCTACCCAATTACTGTTAAAATGGGAAAAGGTATGAAAGATGGTAATTTAGTTTTAAATGTCATTCATGGAAAAGAATTAGAAGTTGAATATAAAAAAAAAGAGATAATGGATAAAATTAATAGTTTTTTTGGTTATAATTGTATAAATCACATCACATTAAAAATTGTACAAAATAAAATCAAAGATAAAAAAAAAAAATTTCCTAAAATCAAAAATTTTTCCAAAATAGAGGAAAAAATTAAAAAAATAGATAATAGTGAACTTAAAAGTTCTCTTAATAATTTTTTAAAGGTATTTAATGAGAGAAATAAATAAATTTATACAAATAGTTTTATTAGTTTTTTTTAGTTTGATTATACCTGTGGAGAGTAAAATATTAAGTGTAGGAAATAATAATGCTAAAGTAATAGTCAAAGTATTTTCCTCACTCACATGTCCTCATTGTGCAAATTTTCATAATGATATATTCTATAGTTTAAAGAGAGATTATATTGATAAAGGCTTAGTTAAATTTGAACATCATGCATTTCCTTTAGATTTAGCAGCGCTTAACGCAGAAGTAGTTATAAGATGCCAAAAAAACAATGATAAAAAATTTGAACTTCTTAATGAAATTTACAATAAACAAAATCAATGGGCAGTTGGATCTGATATAAATAAGATTAATGAACTTATAAAAAAAAATTGGAACAAACTTCGATTTAAGTAACTCTGATATGGATGCCTGCCTTAAAGACGACTTAGCACAGGATGAAATTTTAGAGCAAAGAATAAAAGCACAAAAAAAATATAAAATCGATTCAACACCAACGATTATTATAAATGAGAAGAAATATAAAAATAAAATTGAATATAAAGCATTTAGAAAAATAATTGATAAGTATTTATAAATGAAATTTAAAGAACTTAATATAACTGGTTTTAAATCTTTTTCTGAAAAAACGACTTTCTTAATTGAAGATGGTTTAACTGGTATAGTGGGTCCTAACGGCTGTGGTAAGTCAAATATTGTAGAGTCTTTAAGATGGTGTATGGGTGAAAATTCCGCAAAAAGTATGAGGGGAAGCGGTATGGAAGATGTTATTTTTTCTGGAACATCTAATAGAGCTTCAAAAAATATTTCTGAAGTTTCTTTACTGCTAGATAATCAAAATAAAGAAGGTCCGACGCAGTATAAAGAATTTGATGAAGTTACTATTAGACGAAAAATTGAGAAAGATAAGGGCTCAAAATATTATATTAACGATAAAGAAGTTAGAGCTAGAGATGTTCAAACTTTATTTGCAGATATGTCCACTGGTGCTCATTCTCCATCACTGATTAGTCAAGGAAGAATAGGACAACTTGTTACTGCAAAACCAATTGAAAGAAAATCTATTCTTGAAGAAGCTGCTGGAATATCTGGGATACACGCAAGAAGACAAGAAGCTGAAACTAGATTAAACGCTGCTGAGAATAATTTAAAACGAGCAGATGAACTTAAAAAACAACAACAAAAGCAATTGGATAATTTAAAAAACAAGCTGAAGAAGCAACCAAGTATAAAGAAATATCAAGAGAAATTAAAAGAACAGAAGCAGGTTTGTATTATTTAAAAATTAAAGAAATAGAAAAAGATAAAAAAAAAATTATTGAAAAACTTAGTGAGCTTGATGATGAGATAAGTGCTATAAATATTGATCTTAATCACAACAACAATCTGCTAGAGGAAGAAAATAAAAAATTATCACCCCTGCGGGATAAAAAAATGGAAAGTGTGGCTAGTTTGCAAAAGCTAAATTTAGATATGGCTGCTCTCGTCGAAGAGGAAGGAAGAGTAAAATCACTTCAAGAGAAACTAGAGAAATCATTAAAAACTATTGAGTCCGATCTTGAGAGAGAAAAAAGTATTTCACTAGATGCAGATCTTAATGAAAAAAGGATATCAAAAGAAAAAAAAGAGTTACTAAAAACAGAGAATGAATTAGTTCAAGTTGAAACAAATTCATCTCAAGAATTAAAAATCTCGAAATCTAAACTGGAAAGTTTGCAATCTCAATTAGATGATTTGTTAGATAAAATTGAAAATTATATTGATGAAGGTAAAAAACTAACAAAAGAAATTTTTAATAATTTAAAAAAAAAAGTAAAAGAAATTACATCTTCACAAGAGGAATATGCTGAAAAATATGGTAAAGATAAATCAATTCAAAGTGACTCGATAAAAAGAAAAGAAAGAATAAAAAATATTGATATTGAGTTAGAAAATTGGATAAATTTGAAGTCTAATTCAGAAAAAATGATTTCGGAACTAGTTGATCGTAAAAGCAAAATTCAGATAGAACTATCTGAAAATCAAAAAAATCCTGAGCGTATCGCAACATCTAAAGGTCAAAATCTTCAAAATTTGGAAAATACTAAAAGAAAAAATGAGGAAATAGAAAGTGAGTTGGTAGATGCAGAAAAAAAATTTAATGATATTAATCAAAATATAAAAGAGATCCAAACAAAGCTCTCTGAATTAAAAGAAAATAAAGCAAGAAATGAAGCTACTGTTGAAGGAATTGAAAATAGAAAAAAAGACCTTTTATACTCTGTAAAAAGTGAATTAAACATTGAGAATGAGAACGAAATTTTATCTCAATCAGATTTGAGTCAAATCTCCCCCGAAAACTTTCCATCGTTAGATGAACAGTCTTTAAAATCAGAAAAGATCAAAAAACAGAGAGAATCTTTAGGTTCTGTTAATTTAAGAGCAGATGAGGAAACAAAAAAATATGAATCCGAATTAAAGAAAATGGAAGATGACAGAGCTGATCTTTACTCGGCTATAGTTAAATTAAAGGCAAGTATTGATGAATTAAACCAAAAAGGAAGAGAGAGACTGCTTGATGCTTTCACCAAAGTAAACAGAAAGTTTAGTGAAGTTTACACGAAATTGTTTAATGGGGGTACTGCAAAAATCGAATTAGTTGACTCCGAAGATCCTTTAGAAGCTGGTTTAGAAATGTATGTTTCTCCACCTGGAAAAAGATTACAATCAATCACATTGTTGTCAGGGGGAGAGCAAGCTTTAACTGCTCTTTCTCTAATATTTGCAGTTTTTTTGGTTAATCCCTCACCTATTTGTGTTTTAGACGAAGTTGATGCACCATTAGATGATGCGAATGTTACTCGTTTTTGTGGATTGTTGGATGAACTGACAAAAATAACAAAAACTAAATTTATTATTATCACACATCACGCTCTTACGATGTCTAGAATGCATAGACTGTACGGTGTTACGATGGCTGAGCAAGGGGTGAGCCAATTAGTTTCGGTTGATTTACAGAAGGCAGAAGAATTAGTCGCTTAGAAAAATATCATGAAAGCACCTGATGATTTTAAAACTCGCCTAAAAATTGCAAAAAACAAAATAAAAAAACAGATAGAAAATGATGACGAAAATAGGGGCTCATTTATGGGTAGTGCTTTTAAACTAGGGACAGAACTTGTAGCTGCAGTAGCAGTTGGGACAATTATTGGGTTTATTTTAGATAGTTGGTTTGATACTAAACCTTGGTTAATAATAACATTCTTTTTTTTAGGTACGGCAGCAGGCATTTTGAACGTAATACGTACTGCTAAAAGAATGCAAAAAGAAGAGTAAATAAAGGAGTTTATGGCAAACAATCCAATGGAACAATTTAGTGTTCATAAAATTGGACCTGAAATAAAAATTGCTGGGATAGATTTATCTTTTACAAACTCTAGTTTATTCATGGTTATAAGCGCATCAATTATATTATTATTTTTATTTCTTGGAACAAAAGAAAAGAAAATTGTTCCAAGTAAAATTCAACTAATTGCTGAAATGTTTTATACTTTTGTAGCTAAAATGATAAGTGACACAGCGGGTTCTAAAGCTAAACCTTATTTTCCTTTTATATTTAGTTTATTTATGTTTGTTCTTTTTTGTAATATGGTCGGAATGTTACCGTACTCATTCACAGTTACTAGACATATAATCGTAACTTTAATTATGGCGCTTTTTATTTTTATAGCAGTTACCATAATAGGATTTGTTAAACATGGATTTAAATATTTAAGTATATTTGTTCCAAGTGGAGTTCCAACTATATTATTACCTTTAATAACAATTATTGAAATTATTTCATACTTAAGCAGGCCAGTCAGTTTATCGGTAAGATTATTTGCAAACATGATGGCGGGCCATACAATGTTAAAAGTTTTTGGAGGATTTGTAATTAGTTTAGGATTACTTGGCGGTTGGTTACCGCTTGGTTTTTCAGTAGCATTAACTGGCTTAGAAATATTAGTAGCATTTCTACAAGCTTACGTTTTTGCAATTTTAACCTGCATCTATTTAAATGATGCATTAAACTTACACCATTAATTAACATAGGAGGATATAATGGAATTAGAAGCAGCAAAAATGATCGGAGCAGGTTTGGCAGCAAT
>MDTB01005734.1_pt1 | contig 11764 bp, 14 predicted proteins | sample 811161 | NCBI WGS metagenome assembly MDTB01 (sample SAMN05326650, study PRJNA326480) | marine metagenome | isolation source: seawater | place: Mediterranean Sea | collected 2009
GTCCGTAGCAGAACCCATCGATGCCCCGCTCGCCGGTGTCTCTATGGCAGGCTCTTTGATGGGGGTCACTTTTGCGGTTTCTTTTTCCGCCTCTTTTTCAGGTTCTTTTCCGGTCTTGCTCAAAGGTTTCAGAGACACAACCTTTGGTTCAGGTTCTGATTTTGGCTCAGGTATCGGCGCCAACAGAGATGCCACATCCCGCTCCGCAAAACTCCTGAGCTCATTCTTTAGCGCGGTCGACGACAGCCGACCAGACACCCCGCCGTGGGTTCCGCCACCTGCGGTCCCACCACCTGTCTGGTGACTGTCCGCATGCCCGGTATCTCCTGTCTTGGTTGCACCGTCCGGTGGTGGATCGTCCGCCTCTCGAAACGCCAGCATTCGCAACAGAATCATCTCAAAACCCTCACGTGGGTCCGGGGACAGCGGCAGATCACGTGATCCCGTTAAACCGATCTGGTAGAAAAGTTGAACATCGTCAGGGTGTAATCCTTCTGCCGCGGCACGTACCAGTGTCTCGTCGCCCTGACTATTGTCGAGGGAGTCAGGCACTAGCTGCGCGACTGCAATACGATGCAGTACAGAGAGAAGGTCAGAGAGCACGCCGGCGTAGTCAGGCGCAAAAGACGCCATATTTCGTATATGCGCCATCGCCATTGGCGCGTCCTGGCTGATGAGAGCATCGATGATCTTGAAGATGTCCATCTGATCAATCGTACCCAGCATCCCCTTCACGCCTTCGTCGGTGACCGTACCGTCACAATAGGAAATCGCCTGGTCCGTCAAAGAGAGTGCATCTCGCATGCTCCCGGCAGCGGCTCTGCCGATCTGCCAGAGCGCGCGCTCATCGAACGGGATTGGCGGCGATTCCTGACCCAGGACATCAGAGAGATGGTTCACGATCGTCTCAGGAGCAATATTCTTCAGGTTGAACTGAAGACAGCGCGACAAAACAGTGATCGGCAGCTTTTTCGGGTCCGTCGTCGCCATCAGGAACTTCACATGTTCTGGCGGCTCCTCTAACGTCTTGAGCAATGCGTTGAAGCTGTGATTGGACAACATGTGCACCTCGTCAATCAGGTACACCTTGAACGGGCTGCGGGCTGGCATGTATTGCACGGCTTCCAGCAGTTCACGCGTATCTTCTACGCGAGTTCGTGAAGCCGCATCCACCTCAATCAGGTCAACACTTCGCCCCTCCGCGATCTCAACGCAACTCCCACATTCACCGCACGGTGTCGCGGTGATACCCGTCTCACAATTCAGGCAGCGAGCGAGTATGCGTGCGATTGTGGTTTTGCCCACCCCTCGCGTGCCCGTAAACAGATAGGCGTGATGCAGCCGCTGCTGTTCGAGGGCATTGTGCAGCGCCCGGCTGACATGATCCTGTCCTACAAGCGACTGGAAGTTGCTGGGACGGTACTTCCTTGCGAGTACCTGGTAACTCATGGATGCTTCATCTGCGTTGGATCAATGATTGTACTCTCACTTCCGCACAGATAGCACCGGTCTGGACACAAGGCTGACCGATTGACACGATTCTGTTGCGCTTACCTATTCGCGACGCCATATTACACCTGATTCTGGATGGATGAGGGATGTATGCGCTGTATCGGCCACCGGGGTGCCATGGGATACGAACCTGAAAATACGCTGGTCTCGTTCCGGAAAGCGATCGAGATGGGTTGCGACATGGTTGAACTCGACGTCTACGCCGTATCGAACCAACTGGTCGTGATACATGATGGCCTCGTTGACCGCACCACCAACGGCAGGGGTGGGGTCATGTCACACACTTTCGAGGCGCTACGCTCCCTGGATGCAGGACACCAGCAGCAGATTCCCACGCTGGGAGAAGTACTCGAGCTTTGTCTTGAGCACGTTGAGGTCAACATCGAGCTTAAAGGTCCTGGTACAGCGATACCCGTTTCCAGATTCATCGATCGACACTACCCCGACCATATCGACCAGCTGTTGTTGTCTTCCTTCGATCACAATGAACTCGCTCGCGCGGACCCCCAACTACGTCGAGGCACCCTGTTTGGGAAACGGGGCGATTATCTTCATGTCGCCCGGCGCCTGAACGCCTATGCGATCCACTGTCACCATCGGCTCGTCAACGAAGAAATGCTGGAGGACCTGCACGGCGCGTCGCTCCGCGTATATGCCTACACGGTGAATGACCCTGGGCAAATCGCAGACTTTCGAGCACTTGGTGTCGATGGTGTGTTCACGAACTTTCCGGACCGTGTCATTGGTACAGAAACACCACGATGATCCAACTACAACACGAACAAGACCAACACGAACAACAAACCGAACAAGTGCATCAGGATCAGGTACTGTCAGATAAGACGCAGCTTGGCGATGGCATCCGATCACTTCGTTCCACACTGCTGAGAAGTCGAAACTGGACAGCACCTGCCCTTGAAAGGCTTGCACCGCTCGTTTGTGACTACGTCAACGAACTCAGAGCGTTCGACGCTAACCCATCAGCGGGTTCGGCGGAAGACTATCCATTCCTCAAGACCTATTGGAGCCATCCCACTCGCCTCGCGCTGGCGTTCGGGGATGCCTCAATACACGGTTTCGTGCTGCTGTTTGAAGATCCGGATCCAGGTGATGGCGAGATTACGATGGAGATCCGCGAGTTTTTTGTCCACCCGCAGTATCGCAGATCCGGTGCCGGACGTGGTGCCGTGAAAGCGTTGCTGCGAAGTTGGCCGGGGTCCTGGCAATTGGCAGTCCTGGAACGTAACACTTCGGCGCTCAAATTCTGGCAGTCGGTGTTGTCGGACAGGTCAGCCTCCATCAGCAAAGAGAGGGGTCACTATTACTTCTCAATCGATAGGCCTCAGGCGCGTTGACCCTCATCATCGTCCCCCGTCCCCGATCCCTTACCGGCACGATTGGATCCGTTCCGCTTGTCCACCAACCGTTCGATCACCTCCACCCTGTGCCGGGTTTCTTCCAGTTCGACATCCATGGCCGCCAGATCTGACTCCAGTTCATCCAATCGCCGTTTGATGGGCTTACCGCGAGACGCATTGATAATTCTCACAATACCGTCTCCTATCACCCAAACCAAGACAACCGCCCCGAGTAACCACACTATATTAGGCATTCATATCCTCCGAGGGTTGTTGTCTTCTTCTTGGGCGCATGCGGACAAGTTGGCCGCCATTGGAAACCTGCTTACTGACCTCAGGAAATCCGCTGTAGATCACGCGGCCGTGATCCGCAACGTTGACCGTCAGGTCATCATTCACCATCACTCGCGCCGATCCACCCGCCACACTGGCGATGCCGATATCGCTGACCAGATCGCCTGCGTCATAGTGACCATCCTTCTCAACGTTGACCGACTGCAGTTCAACATCACCGGCGATAGTGACATGGCCACCGCGGCCCACCCACGTCTCCACGCGGTCCGACGTTAACTTTTCAAGACGGATCCTGCCCCGGCCAGACACTCTCAATACCAGGGAGTCCGTATCCAGATCAGGGATAGTGACCAACGCGGTTCCTGCCAACGTTAGTTTATGCAGATCCTGAACGCCGACCTCAAAAGTGATCACCTCACGCCAGGCTCTCAGCGGCACCACCACCCCGGATCGATATCCCAACGCGAGGCACCGTTCACTCACCCGTGATTCAACAGACGGCATCAGGTAGCCCGGCGCGTTAACCGTGACAGAGGGTGGGCGACCGCTTTGTGAAATGCGCACCACACTAGGACCATGCAGGTGGATGCGGTCGAAGCTCTTGAGCTGCCCGACATCAATACTCATAGCGCGATCAACTCTCACCCGAGATCTTTTGAAACTCGCGCTGCAATTCGAACGCGGGGGACGTCACGTAGGATTCCATCACGCGCAGTCGTTGTTCGTTTTCGTCAAACCGGGCTATGACATCCACCAGAGAGACAATTTCGGCCGACAGATCTTCAGGCTCCGGAGATTCCTGTGAATCAGCGTGTGTCGTTGTCCCAACCGACTCTTCATATCGATCGGTCGCACGTCGGTAGTAGGGTTTGTCATCCATGGCGAAATACGCAATGAGGTAAGCTGGCACAGTGATCTGAGGCATGAAAAACAGCCCAGCAAGCGCCACAATCCGGGTCTGCCATGGGTCGATATTGAAATAGTCTGCAATTCCGGCGCAGACGCCGCAGACCTTACCGCGGTCCTTGTCACGATAGAGTCCGGATTCTCGACGCCGTGGCCATTTCCGGGCCTTGTGACGACTGCGACGGGTTCTTCTCCGGCGTTCACTGGAGGATCTTGTTCTGGAAGGTCGCGCTTCGTCACTTTGTTCGGTACAGAAGGAATCCGCCCCCGTATGACGACCCCGTCCCTGGCCCGTAAGCCACTCCTCGGTCTTTTCGACAAAATCATCGACCTTGTCTTCAAAACCGTGGGCACGACGTCTGGCCTTCTCTGCGAGTCGCTGCGCGCGACCCGACGCTTTGTACGCGTCTTCCTTCTTGCGCCTTGCTCGACGCTCTGCGCGCTCGGCAAGCCGACGCGAGCGTCGCATCTGGCGTTGTAGCTCGCGTTTTTCCCTTTCTGATTTACTCACTGCTGGTCACCATTCGCTGGGACTGTGATCCTGACGGACCTAAACCTGACCACTCTGTTGTTGCCGCTCTTTGTCGCGCCAATCAGGCGTTTCGGCATCTAGGATGGCCTCGAGCGTCTCGATACGCGCGGCCATCTTGTTCGCGGCCCGCGCAAGTTCTGACAACTCAACGCGTTCCTTGGTGTTCAAACCGTCAACTTCCTTACAACGTTGCCTGTAATGCACGATAATCCAGATCGGCGCGACGATAAGTAAAAAGAGCATCACCGGCATCGCTATCGCCCAAACCAATCCTTCTGCCACTTCCTGACTCCTTCTGCATGTGGGTGTCTATCGGTTTCAGGATTCCGCCTTGGTCTTGGCATTCGATTTCGCAAGGCGCTCTTTCAACTGCGCAAGCTCCTCATCGATCTTGTCATCGGATTGCAGGTCCTCAATCTCATCAGACAAGCTGCGCTGTCCAAAATCGTAGGCCTCCACTTCGCCTTCCATATCATCAATACGGCGCTCGTATCGATCAAATCGACTCATTGCCTCATCGATATTGACCTCATGCAACTGCCGCTTCACACCCATTCTGGTCTGTGCAGTTTTGCCTCGCATAATCAGCGCCTTCTGACGCGCCTTGGCATCGACCAGTTTCTGCTGCAACTGAGCGATATCGTCAGCGAGTCGCTGCAGATTCAGTTCAATCTGCTCCAGATCTCCGGCCATCGTAGCAGAAGCATCGTCTGCACTATGCTTCTCTTTCAGCGCCGCTCGGGCGAGATCTTCACGTTCGCGGGTAATTGCGATTTCGGCCTTGCGTGCCCATTCCTCGACATCATTACGTACCCGCTCCATTCGCCTCGAGATGTCCTTCTTGTCAGCAATAAGCTTGGCCGACTGGGTGCGGACCTCGACCAGCGTCTCTTCCATTTCCTGGATCATCAGCCGAACCATTTTCTCCGGGTCCTCGGCTTTATCCAGGATGGCATTTATGTTGGCATTGATGATGTCAGTGAACCGGGAGAATATACCCATTGTGATGTTCCTCTGTGACCTGTCGAATAAATCGCAAATGCGAGCTTGACCAAGACACTACAGGATTCATGCCAACATTCGGCATCATCCTAATAGGTTGTTTTTATTGGGAATTTTCTGATTTTTAGTCTAGAGCACCCAAGGTTCGCGGATTCTTGCCGCAACATTCGGTGATTCTCACCACAATGTGGTGATTTTGATGTAGTCGTCCTATGCTAGGAACTCCATCCCGTGATCGTGCTTCTCTTATGGACGAACTCACAGAGTCACCGACCCATACTGATCGCCTCCTAGGAGAGTCTCCCGCTTTCATGGAAGTAATGGAGCAGGTCTCTCAGATTGCCCCCCTCTCCAAACCCGTGCTCGTAGTGGGCGAGCGTGGGACCGGGAAGGAACTGGTCGCATCACGTCTTCACTACCTGTCCCGGCGGTGGGACCAGGAATTCGTGAAAATGAACTGTGCGGCGATCAGCGACAGTCTCCTGGAATCAGAGTTGTTCGGCCATGAGGCTGGCGCGTTTACCGGCGCATCCAAACTCCATCGCGGCCGCTTCGAGAGGGCACACCACGGGTCCCTGTTTCTGGACGAGTTGGCAACAACCTCAATGCTGGTCCAAGAGAAGATCCTGCGGGTCATTGAATATGGAGAGTTCGAACGCCTTGGGGGCTCTCGCACGATGACAACAGACGTGAGGCTCATCGCTGCCACCAATGAAGATCTGCCACGGCTGGCACGTCAGGGAAAATTCAGGGAGGACCTGTTGGACCGACTTGCGTTTGATGTGATCACGCTGCCACCTCTGCGCGGGCGCAAGGAGGATATCCTCGTGCTGGCTGAGTTCTTCGCGGTGAACATGGCAACCGACCTCGCGCGCGAGTACTTTCCCGGTTTCTCTGCCACTGCTAGAAAAACGCTGGCCACCTACCACTGGCCCGGTAATATCCGGGAACTCAAAAACGTGGTTGAAAGGAGCGTCTACCGGAGCACTGATCCCGATGATCCGGTCGATGTCATTGCCATCGACCCGTTTGAATCTCCCTACAGAATCAGCGCCGAAGGCACGCCGACTGCCCCGGGTAACCCGGAGTCAAGCGACGGTGAGATCAGCGACGCGCCGCTGGCACCGGCTGCCCCCACACCAAGTAACTTTCCGCTGGACTTTCGACAGTCTGTAAAGGACTACGAAATCGGACTGATCAAAGGTGCTTTGGCCAGTTCGCAGTACAACCAGAAGAAAACCGCAGAAGCTCTGGGCGTCACCTACCACCAACTGCGCGGTTACCTCAAGAAATACAACTTGCTCGAGGCTACGTAGAAGGCTACCTAGACCCCTATTCGCCGGTAAATTCGGGCTTACGTTTCTCCACGAATGCAGCGACTGCCTCTGCGTGATCTTTCGTCTGATGCGCCAACGCCTGCAGCGAGGCCGACATTTCCAGCACCGACTCGAGCTGCGCGTGCTGACTTTCCTTAATCAGTTTCTTTGTCATCCGAAGCGCAGAAGGCGGGTTCACTGCGATGCGAGCCGCCATTTCATTCGCAGCAGACATCAGATCGTCAGGCGAGACCACCTGGGATACCAGCCCCCATTCGAGCGCGGTCTGGGCATTGACCTGATCGCCGGTAAACGCCATTTCATTGGCACGTGACAATCCCACCACCCGAGGCAGGAACCAGGCCCCCCCATCTCCAGGAATCAAACCGACCTTTACGAAGCTCTCGGCAAAAATCGCCTTCTCTGATGCGATTCGGATATCACACATCATTGTGAGGTCACATCCAGCACCGATCGCGGCACCGTTGACGGCTGCGATGATGGGAACCTCCAGTTCACTGACAGCCACGGGAATCCGTTGAATACCATTTCGATATCCATCGCGCAGGTCAGGCGGTGTTCCTCCGAACATGCCAGCTTTGTCATGCATGTCCTTGACGTTACCACCGGACGAAAACGCCGAACCGGCACCGGTAATGATGGCCACCCGCACACTGGCGTCGCCATTGATTCGATCACACGCGGCAACAATCGCATCGACCATTTCATCTGAGGAAATCGCATTACGCGAGTCATGCCGATTCAGCGTTAGCGTTACAACGTGATCATTCTGCTCGTACAACAAAGGGTCGGTCATGGCGTTTCCTAGTCGCGGTCAAAGGGGGCGACGCTACCACGAACCATTCTCCTTGTCATGAACGCGGGCAGGTACGCCGGCAGGTAAGAGCCCCGTGTTATCATCCCACCGATGTCGTCACCCCACTCGTCTTGTCCCCACTCCGGCCGTTCACGCTGGCTGTTACTGTTCCTCAGCTTACTGATCGGCGACGTCAGTCTCGCAAGCGCAGACCGCGAAGAGCCACGGGGACTGGTTGAAGCCCGCCTGCTCCTCATGAAAGACGTCGCACGCTACAAGTGGCATCACCAGCAGCCCATCGAGGATCTCGCACGTGAACGCGTAGTGCTTAAACACGCCCGCTCAGACGCACTGCGTCATGGTCTCGACGTCGACAGTTACGCGGCGTTCATGAACGCCCAGATCAATGCCGCCAAAGTGATCCAGCAATACTGGTTCCGCCGTTGGCAACGGGGTCATGCACCAACCGTAGGCCCTGACCTGACAACCGAGCTTCGTCCCGAACTCATCACACTGGGGGAGCGCATCGCTCAATCGCTATCCGCGCCGGACAGGGACAGGTCGCCAGCAATGACGAGTATCAAGGTCGTCGGACTCGATAGGTCCACCATGGAAAACCTGATCACCGCCCTGTCCTCGGTTCAGATCTACGCACATCGCCTGGACCAGGTGCTCTCATCACAAACCCTTAGAATCGGGACTACAGGAGACTACGCGCCGTTCAGTTTCGCTGCTGATGCATTGTCGACCGAAAGCCAGACCTTTCAGGGAATCGACATCGACCTCGCCCGCGATCTCGCACGCAGCCTGAACGTCCAGCCCGTGTTCATAAAGACCAGCTGGCCCACGCTGATGGACGACCTCAAAAACGGACACTTTGATGTTGGAATGAGTGGCGTTTCACGAACGATCAGCAGAAGTCACGTCGCATTCTTCTCCCAGCCCTATCACCGTGGTGGAAAGACACCCATTGCGCGGTGTACTGATAGGGAGCGGTTCAGCTCACTCACGGCGATTGATCAACCCGGCGTCAGAGTGATCGTAAATCCCGGAGGAACCAATGAGCGATTTACCCGGCAACTGACGCAGGCCAGCATCCGTGTTTTCGGTGACAACACCACCATCTTCGACGAGATCATCGAAGATCGTGCAGACGTCATGTTCACCGATCTCATCGAGGTTCGGCTCCAGACGTCACGGCAACCGACTTTGTGCAGCACCATGTCCGCACCACTCACCTACCAGGAAAAAGCAATCCTGATGACACAGGATCTGAGATTGAAGGAAGTGGTTTCCACCTGGCTCGATCAGCGGCTGGGAGACGGTACAGTGCAGTCTCTGTTCGACCGGCACATGAACACTTCGGAGCGTCCGTGATGAAGTTCGGGGTCTACCTGTCACCGTTCCACCCGGTTCGCGAAAACCCCGGGCTCGCGATCGAACGGGATCTCGAATTGATCCATCTGCTTGACCGACTGGCGTACGACATTGTCTGGCTCGGCGAGCACCACACCGGTGGCATGGAAATCGTTGCGGCACCGGAAATCCTGGCGGCTTCCGCGGCAACCAGTACCCGTAGCATTCGCCTTGGGATCGCGTTGTCGTCAATGGCATATCAGAGCCCCCTTCTCATTGCAGACCGGGTGTTGCTCCTCGACCAACTTTCACGTGGTCGAACTGAACTCGCCTTTGGACCGCTGGGGACGGATCCCGATATGCACGCGTTCGGACTGGACCGGAACCAGGTCCGAGAGCGCTTGCAGGATGCTATTCATACGACCTCTGATCTCATCCGTGGACAGAACGTCAACCATGAAACGAACTGGTACCGTCTGGAGGATGCCACGTCTCAGCTGCGACCGTTTCGCGACGATATCCCACTCAGCCTCGTTTCCCAGGGAACACCTGAAGCACCGGCCACGCATGAACTTGATGTCGGTCTGATGACAGTGGCCGCGACCTCACCACAGATACGACATGACCTACCTGCACTATGGGATGTCTTCACCCGGCAACAACCAGGCGGTCACGACGAGGATCGGAGACAACGCTGGTCACTCGCCGGGCCGGTTCATATCGCAGCCACCCGTAATGAAGCACTGAAAAACATCCGCTTCGGCATCGAGCCCTGGTTGCAATACGTTGAACGGATTACCGGCATGGTCATCTCTGGAAAATCACTGGCTGAAAAAGCAGCAAGCCTCGTCGACTCTGGTTTCGCAATCATAGGTTCTCCCACCGACGCGATTGTCCAGATGAAACGACTGCAGTCAGACAGCGGAGGGTTCGGTACGTTCCTGCAGACTGCCCACAACTGGGCTGACACCGATGCCACCCGTGCAAGTTACGAACTCTTCGCACGATATGTCGTCCCCGAACTCACACACAGCAACCGGGTCAGGAAGTCCCAGTGGCGCCAAGATCAGCAACGGGGTGATCACTCGAAACCCGAGGAACACCCGTAGGCACCGTGCCAAATTGCAATAGCGCGATCATTGCATTAATGTCTCGCGCCTCCCCACGCCAAACAAAGCACGGGATAGTCCGGAGAGGTGTCCGAGTGGTTGAAGGAGCACGCCTGGAAAGTGTGTATGGGTTTATAGCTCATCGAGGGTTCGAATCCCTCCCTCTCCGCCAAATAAAAACGGGCCCATCGGACCCTTTGGATTTACCTGGGAGATTAGGGACAGAGACCTCTAAGCCCGAATCCGGTCATCCATTCGGCACAATCTGGAAAAAGCTGAATGACGGAACCGTGATCAGTAAGACAATGACCGCCCACTGGTAACGGGCGTTTTTGACAAAGCCCAGACTCGCCGTCAACCCAGCAAACACCAGCGTGGCGATTGAAAACACGCTGATCGTCTGACCATGCTCCTCAAGGTTCAATTCAGCAGCCAGCATGAGAACAGGTATTCCTATTGCTCCCATCAGGGCGATCATCGGGAACATCAATGGTGCCAGACGCCACTAATCCGACGCCATATCGTAGTCATCACGTCGTGGGTCCGGCGCCAGCAAATGTGCGACCAGCACATAGATCAGGATCGGGAGCAAAAGAAGCATCACCTTGTACCCAACAAAACCAATGTCCTGGTAGTTCCAGTACTGGATCCACATGGATACGGTGCTGAAAACCATGACACAGCTCCAGCAGGCAAACAGAATATCGATGCGGAGTGACCGACGACTACGCAAGAGTCTTCCCCACCCAGACAGGATCTCAGCGAGGCCGATGGCAAGCAACACGGACATCAACGTCATGAATTATTCGAAAGGCGACACGTCGGTGTTTCACATGGATTCTGTCGCCCCAACATAGCCGCGATCCCGGTTTCTTTCCAGTCCTGAAAAGTCACCTGGTCACAATCGACCGCGGTGAAACGTGCCCCACTAACCGCAACCTGCTCCCGTCGATGGTTGTACATTACCTCGTTTGACATACCACTCCCAACGATTGCCATCGGGCGCTGTCAACCACGTTTCGGTCTTCTCCGCAAAACAACAGACCGTCTCTTCAACATCCGTGGCTTGCAGGCCCACTGTCTCAAATCTACCGGCCGCGTGTTTTACCTCGGTGGTGGTCTCCGTCTCTACGCCGAGATGATTCAGCGGTCCCGAGGATTCCGTCTTACTCTCAAACAGCACCAGTTTCAGTGGCGGGTTTGCGATCTCCCAGTTGGCGTACCCAGCCTCGATCTTGGCAGGTCGGGTGTCGAACATACGGGAGTAAAAGTCAATCGCCCCGTCCCGATCATCAACATTCAAAGCCAGTTGCAGTCTCATGGACACTCTCGTCATTTGGATAGGTTGTATCGATACTTGTCGATATAGGTCAATATGTTTTAATTCACTGGAGACCCGTTCATGTCCTGCTGTGTACTCACCGCTCCCCTGAACATCAAACAATCCGAACGACTTGCCGAAAAACTGAAGTCACTGGCAGACCCTGTGCGTCTTCGACTGCTCTCCATTGTCGCCACCGCGCACACAGGAGAAGTCTGCGCGTGTGACTTCCTAGGCAAAC
>MDTB01030048.1_pt1 | contig 11764 bp, 9 predicted proteins | sample 811161 | NCBI WGS metagenome assembly MDTB01 (sample SAMN05326650, study PRJNA326480) | marine metagenome | isolation source: seawater | place: Mediterranean Sea | collected 2009
TCATTAGAATCATTATTAATTGATTTTATAATTAAACTATTTGTTTTATTATCATATTGAACTGTTGGTTTGTTACCATAATTGATAATATTAATAAAATTGTTTCCTGATTTTTGAATTGTGGAATATTGTGGATTTATATAGAAGCAACAACTTATCGTATAATTATAAATGTGTTTATCGTTATTATTATTATGCAAATTTTCGTAAGTACCAATACTATGTTCTTTATTTAAATACTTTGGTTTATTACCTAATAATATTATAGCATCACTATTACTAATCTTACCCAATACATATGGTACAATAAAATATAATGATATTAGTATAATTTCAATTAAAACCAACAGACCACTTTTAGAATTTAATAAATTTATAAAATTATATAAATTGCCAGAAATTTTTTTAAATATTTTGTTTCCTAATGTACTATTAATACTATCATTTGTTAGATAATTATATAACGTAAATATCAAAAAAAAAGTTCCACCATATAAAAAAAAGTTAATTATTGTTTTCATTATATTACTTGTTACCATGAAATCTGTTATATTAGACATTATAAAAACAACACTAATTATAACAATTATTAATAACCCATATTCTAATACAAATTGTGGCATTGAATGACAAACAATGTGATTACATTTGATAGTTTCTTTAGTTAATGCATTTTGAACATAATAACCATTTATATACAAAAGATTAAATATACCGAATAAACATAATACATTTTTAACTATACCATATGTCACGTTTTTGATTAAAATATTTGAGAAAAAAAATATTATTATAGCTATAATAGATAATATATTAACTAAATAAATATTTTTCATTATATATAATAGATTTTTATATTATTATTTCATAATTTGATATCTAATCAAATAAATTATTTTTTATTAATTCAAGAATAGACATTATACTGTTTTCATTTTCGTATGAAATATAATTATATGATGTGTTTTCTGGTACCCATTTTTCGAAAATATTATTATTTTTATTAATATCTTTAAAAATCAATACCATATCACTACCTAACAAGTATTTATTACCTAACCCCAAATATCGTTCATCTCCAGCACAATCCCAAAAATGAAGTCTATATTTTACATTGTTATATCTTATATCATATGGATATACGTCTACACCAAGTGTAGGTTTCATATTATTATAAAAACCATGTAATAAATTTTTAATAAAACTGGTTTTTCCTGTTTTTGTATGTCCAACTAAAGCGATTTTATAATTAATAGCTTGCATTATTATTTACTAATTATAAAATATAAATAAAATAAATCAATTTTATATTCGAGGTTATATTAGAATTTATATTCGAAGATTATCTATATATTAATTAAATTTTTCAAATGCAGTTTTCTTTCCATGACATTCTCTACATAATGCTCTTAAATTTTCAACACTATTATTACCACCATTTTCTAAACTAATAGTATGATCAACTTCAAACCATGCATTTAATTGTTTGTTACATAATTTACATTTCCAATTTTGATTTGATGCAACAAATTTCTTTTTTGTTTCACTTACACTACGTTTTTTATTATTGTTATAACCCGAATTAATAATACGTTGTTCCATTTGATATTCTTTATCGTCATTTCCACCACTAATAAACGAACTACTTGAAATTTTCATCAATGGATTTATAAATTCGGTTGAATTTTTATCTATTGGCATATATTTAATTAAATCTGTTGCATGACGAAGTAATGGTTTTATCTGACCTGGTTTTTTTTTTATAAAAATAAACAATGATAATCCTAAAAACCCTATAAATGCCATTTGGTAATATTTTTTCCACGATTTTAATATTTTCAAATACTTACCATCATGATATGTATTAAAAATTAAAAATCCGGTTACTATTATTATAATAAATTCAAATTTCATAATATATATATTTAACTATTTTAAATTAATAAGAACGAACCGTTTTCTTATGTTTACTTGTTTTTGAATGTGTGCGATGTGTTTTTTTTACTTTAGTTGATAAAATAGAATTTATTTTTTTAAATTTATTTTCCAATTCATCCAATTGTATTTTTTTTATTGCAAATTTTGGTGAGAACAAATATTCGTCAACTATATTTATCATTGCATTCTTATAATTATACCTTATTCGTTTATTTTTAATATTAGAAAATACATTCAATTCAAAGTAATTATATAATACAGTTAATAAACCAAAAATATCTGCATTGTGTAGATATATATTTTTAACAAAATTCATTTTATCAAACATTATCTTATCATTTTTTATTTTAATATATTCTCTCAACACATTTGTTATGTAAATAACAATAATATTGAGCACTTTTTTTTGTACTAAATCCTTATTTGCACCTGGATGTATAATATCATATATATGCGTTAAAAATTTTATATGACCATTACTATTTTTAGATATAAAATAATTGTAATATTCTCTTCCTATATTATAAAAATTAATATTATCGATAGTTTTATTTTGAATTCTCTCTACATATTTTAATAAAAACGCATCAAATGAATCGTTTAATAACAATACTGAATATGGTAAATTAAATTGTAATGGACGACTTTTTATAATAGTTGGTATTTTATTACTATTTTTCTCCATTTTTGCTGCTAACCCCCAATCAATTATTTTAAATCTATTGTTTTTATACATCAAATTACTATCTTTAATATCCATGTGATAAATAGTATTATTATTCATTGGTATAATAGCTTTTTTTATACAATGAATAATTTCATTATGAAATCTGATCATATGTTTCATATTAATTTTTTTATATTTTATACGTATCCATTTATCATAATCTTTTCCTTCATACGGCATATTAATTATAGATAATTTATCCAAATTGCTATTTATATTTGATTTATTTATATCATATTTTAACAAATTATTGCATTCTTCGTTAAAATTTACAAGATCTTTTTTTGATATTATAGTTGGAGTACAGGGTTCTTGATTATCTATTGAATAATATTTTTTAAATTGTTTTATATTTTTAAGTTCATCGTAAATCATTTTCGATATATAATATTCCTCATTTGCCTTATCCTTTAACATTAATTTACTGACATAACCTTTTTTTCCTTTTTCATTATTGCAAGATAATGCAGGGTAAAATATACACCCATAACCACCACTTGCAATCGGTTTTCCACCATATAATACAGGCATCTATATAATTAGATTATAAATATTATTTATCTTTTAAATAATATATTACACCCAATATCAATATGGTAATCCCTAAATAAATAAATTTTTTCCTCTTTTTAATTTCCTCTTTAATTATAGTACTTTTAGGTTTATAGTTTTTATAATAATTATTCAAAAAACAAGATAATGGTATTTCATTCTTACCCATAGATTTATTTATTTTATTATGAATAAAATGTATCCATCTAGTAAAACTCTCTCTCGTATCTAAATATGGTGAAACTGGGAACTCATTTAATAAATCATTAAATTTTTTTTTAATATTCATATTTGGTAAAAATAAAGGCACATTTTGTATTAAATTATAATATTTTTTTTTAATACTTTTATTTGGGCTTTTTGGGTAATGCAATACAATTGTATTCAATACAAACCAATAATGTGGCCCCCAAACACTCGGATCTAATTCCATTATAATGAAATAATATAAAAACAAATATTTTATAACATATAGAATGAATATTAATAATAATTTTTCTTTTTGTAATAATTGTGGTAAAAATGGACATGCTTTTCATAAATGTAAAAACCCCGTGACTAGTGTTGGTATAATTGTTTTTAGACCAAGCAATGATGGATTACAATATCTATTGATTTGTCGAAAAAATACATTGGGATTTGTTGATTTTATACGTGGAAAATATCCAATAATGGATCCCGAATATATAGTCGGTATATTAAATGAAATGACTGAATATGAAAAAAATATTATAAAAACAAAATCATTTAATTTTTTATGGAACCATTTATGGGGTGCAAACACTGGGATACAATATAGGGGAGAAGAGAAAAAATCAGAGAAAAAATTTAACCTATTAAAAAATGGCTTCAATAATAAAAATGGGTTTTATAATTTAGAAATTTTATTAAATAGATGTAAGTATAAATGGAAACAACCAGAATGGGGTTTTCCAAAAGGTAGACGAAATTATCAAGAACAAGATATAAAATGCGCAATTAGGGAATTTCAAGAAGAAACAGGTTATTCAAAAGAATCCATTAAAATTATTCAAAATATATTACCGATAGAAGAAATATTTACTGGTTCCAATTACAAATCATATAAACATAAATATTTTATAGCATTCATGCACAATAACGTATTACCAGAAAATGAATTTCAAAAAAATGAAGTAAGTAAAATGGAATGGAAATATTTTAATGATGCATTAGATGTAATAAGAGAATATAATTTAGAAAAAAAACATGTGCTTACGCAAGTTAATACAATTTTAAAAAATTATTCTATTTATGTATAAAAATAATAATAAATAGACAATATATATATAATGGATAAACACATAAATAAAATTAATAATGAATATAAAAAATATGAAAATGTGGAAGAAGGGAAAAAAGAGAAAGCAAAAAATATATTTTTAAAAAAAAAAGAAGTAATTGAATCAAAAACACATGCATTGGATGATGATTATTATATGTTATATCCATCATACAATGATCCAAATTTTAATGTTAAAATATCTCAAAAAAAGGAGTTTTATGATACAAAGTATAATGGTTCTATTAAAGATGTAACAAAACAAGGAGATATAATATGTAATGCAAAATTTGAATTAAATACACATCAGATATTCGTAAGAAACTTTTTATCTTCACAAACACCATACAATAGTCTTCTTTTATATCATGGTCTTGGCACTGGAAAAACTTGTTCAGCAATAACAATAGCTGAAGAAATGCGCGATTACATGACTCAAATGAATATAACTCAAAGGATTATTGTTGTTGCATCACCAAATGTTCAAGAAAATTTTAAATTACAATTATTTGATGAACGAAAATTAAAGTATGTAAATAATGAATGGAATTTAAATTCTTGTACTGGTAATAAGTTTATTAATGAAATAAATCCTATTAAAATAAACAAAATTGTCAATAAAAATATTGAAAATGAGAAAAAAAGGATAATAAAACAAGTGAACAAAATTATTAATTCAGCATACCTATTTATGGGATATGTTGAATTCTCAAATTTTATAAAAAAAAAATCAACTATTGATGCTAATGTTTCTGATAATAAAAAAGCAAAATTAAAAAAGAAAAGACTTAACAAATTTTTTAATAATAGACTTATTATAATTGATGAAGTTCATAATATTCGAGTAAGTGAAGATAATAATAACAAAAAGGTTGCAAAAGAATTATATAATCTAGTTACAAATGTGGATAATATGAGATTGCTTTTATTATCTGCAACACCAATGTATAATAATTACAAAGAAATAATATGGTTAATAAATTTAATGAATATAAATGATAATAGATTTACTGTTGATACAAAGGATATTTTTGATAAAAAGGGAAATTTCAAAGTGGTTGGAGGGAAAGAAGTTGGAAAAGAACTTTTTTTAAGAAAATGTAGAGGATATGTTTCATTTTTAAGAGGTGGTAATCCATATACATTTCCTTATAGAATATACCCAAAAATATTTTCACCTGAAAATTCATTTTTAAATTATAATTATCCAAGATTGCAAATGAATAAAAAAGAAATAATACAACCGATTAAACATATTGATGTATTTTTAAATAAAATTGGTTCATATCAAAAAAAGGTATATAATTATATTCTCAAACAAATTGGGAAAAAAATTAATAACAAATCCAATCAGAAATTATTAAGTTTTGAAAATATGAATACATTTGGATATTCTTTATTACAACGACCCCTTGAAGCCTTAAATATTGTTTATCCAAATTCTCAATTTGATAAATTAAAAGATACATCAAAAACCAAATTTGATATATCAAAATTAGTTGGAAAAAGAGGGTTAAATAATATAGTGAGTTATGAAGAATCAGGACAACCAATTATTAAAAAAAATTATACATATAAAAAAGGTCATGAAGGATTTTTTTCTAAAAATGAAATACATAAATATAGTACTAAAATAATGTCAATATGCAATCAAATAGCAAACTCAAAAGGTGTAGTATTAATATATTCACAATATATTGATGGTGGTTTAGTTCCGATGGCATTGGCATTGGAAGAACTCGGATTTTCACGGTATGGTCGCACATCGTTATTTAAAGACAAACAACATGAACCAATTGATGCAACCACACTATTATCGAGAATTGAATTTAAAAAACAATATCCAAATAAGAAATTTAGACAAGCAAAATATAGCATGATAACGGGAAATTTAGGATTCTCACCAAATAATATTGATGAAATAAAAAAAATTACAAATGAAACGAATAAGAATGGTGAAGATATTAAAGTTGTTATGATTTCTATGGCAGGTGCAGAAGGGCTTGATTTTACTAATATAAGACAACTGCATATTCTTGAACCATGGTATAATATGAATAGAATAGAACAAATTATTGGGCGTGCTATACGAAATTGTAGTCATAAGTTATTACCTTTTGAAGAGAGAAATACATTACTTTATTTACATGCAACATTATTAGAAGAAGAAATAGAATCTGTTGATTTATATGTGTATAGAGTTGCGGAAAATAAAGCATTGCAGATTGGTAAGATAAGTCGAGTATTAAAACAAAATGCAGTAGATTGTATTTTAAATAGTGGTCAAAATAATTTCACAGTTGAAAAAATGAATCAAAAAATTATACAACGCTTGTCGAATAATAAAACCATTCAATATGATGTTGGTGTTAAACCATATACGTCAGAGTGTGATTATTTGGAAAGTTGTGTCTATTCCTGTATACCAGATAAAAAGTTGAATGATATAAAGGTTGATATGAGTTCTTATAACGAACAATATATTGTAATGAATGTTGATAAAATAATAAGAATTATTAAACAATTAATGAAAGAAAAATATATTTATACAAAGGAAGAGTTATTAACAGAAATAAATTTAATAAAAGAATATCCTGATATTCAAATTAATTATGCATTAACTGAATTATTGGAAGATAAAAATCAAACCATTTATGATATGTATGATAGACCTGGAAATTTAATAAATATTGGTAAGTTATATATTTATCAACCAAATGAATTAAACAATCAAACAATACCTATGTTTGAACGTAGAACACCAATTTTGTATAAAAACAATACAATAAAATATAAAATACCAACAAAAATCAAAGGTGTTAAAAAGGGGGAAAATATTATGAAAAAAGAAAGGATTATAAATCAAAATAATATTATGAATGACATCAATCAAAAACTGTATATTTCAAAAGAACTAAATAAAATAAAACGTGGAGATAAAAATATTTATAACTATTTTGGGTTTGTAAGAGAGAGATTAAACAAAAACTATAACATATCACATGAAATAATCGATAAATTGTTATTAGAAAAAATAATTGATAATCTCCTGTTCAAAGAAAGAATCGATTTATTCCATTATATTTATTATGAAAAAAAAGATAATTTAGATGGAAATGAATTTAAAGTTAAAGATATATTAGACGAAAAAAAAATATCTTTTAAAGATGGAAACGTTATTATGGAAGCTATATATACGGAAAAAAAAAATAAAGGGGTATTAATGTTATTTGATAAAAATGATATAGTAGAAGGTACAAATGAGGATATTAATGATTTTAAGAATGTTATTGAAACATTAAAACCGGATAAAAAATTATTTAACCAATATCTTGGATTTACATATAATGTGAGAAACAATATTATGGTTTTTAAACTTAAAAATTTAGGTGAAAAACGAAATAAGGGTGCAAGATGCGATCAATCTGGTAAGGATGAATCAATCAAAAAATATAATAAAATAGTTAATAAATTATATTATAATTCAGATAATACAAAAAATATTTCACAAATAGAGATTTGTATTGAACAAGAATTTATTCTCCGTTTTTGGCAACACATTAGAAAAGAAGGAAAAATATGGTATTTATCAAATGATAAAGCAATATTTATGTAATATTTTAACTTAAAATTGATTTTATAATCATATTATATATTATATAATATGAGTATGCAAAATCCAAAATCATCAAATGTATTAGATGTTTTAAATGAAGTTTCCAAAAATATTTCTGATGGTGTTCAAAATATCACTAAAAATATACAAGAAATTACTCAAAATGTCAATACATCTTCAAAACCGTCTGATAACAAAGAACCAGAAAAAGAAAAATTAGTGTCTTTAATAGAAGATGATAAGAAAAAAGAATCAGAAGATGATAAGAAAATAGAAAATGATAAGAAAATTGAACAAGTAAATGATAAGAAAATTGAAAATGTTCCAAAAAAACCAAGAAAAAAACTTAGAATTGTTAAAAATTATTATAAGGGAATATTATCAAAACAAGTACAAATACACATTAAATATGTAAATGCAAATTTAATGCAACATTTAAATGAAATTGTTAATAATAATTATTCTGGAAAGTGTATAGTTGAAGGTTATATTAAAAATAAGTCTTGTGATATACTAACATATTCTAGTGGTCAAATTGATGGTGAAAAAATAATTATGAATGTAGTATTTAATTGTTTGATATGTAATCCTGTCGAAGGTATGTTAATAGATTGCATTGTTAAAAATATTACAAAGGCTGGTATTAGAGCTGAAATTAATGAAGCAAAAACACCACTTGTATTATTTGTTTCACGAGACCATAATATAAATAGTGATCATTTCAATAGTGTTAATATAAATGATAAAATAAAGGTGAGGGTAATTGGAACACGATTTGAATTAAATGACGAATATATATCAGTAATCGGAGAATTAAAAAGATAAAACATATTAAAAATAATTATATATATTTTTTTATAATGTCAAACTTAATAAAACTTAAAAACGATATTGAAAAATTACCAAAAGAGAAGCATATAGAAATATTAAACATATTATATAAAAAAAATAATGTTAATATTAGTGAAAATAATAACGGAACATTTATTAATTTATCTACAATTGATGATAAAACAATACAAGAATTAAAAACATATATCTTGTACTTACAAGAACAAGAGAAGAAATTTGCAAAAGATGAGATTCTTAAGTTAAATATGGAAAAATCTTTAAATAAAGATAATAAAGAACAAACAAGTAATAATATATCAAATGTCGCATACTAATTACAGTTTAGAATATACAACAACATTACTAAAACAAATAACACAATTTCAATTAGATGATAAACTTATTTATTTAACAATTAATAATTTAAATAAGTTTATCAATGCAAAAAAAAAATTTAATTTAGATACATTAGTTATAAAAAAACAAAACAATACAGTGAATCAAAACAATATAGTGAATCAAAATAATACAGTTAATCAAAACAATACAGTGAATCAAAACAATACAGTTAATCAAAATAATGAAACATTTAAACCAATACAAAAATCTCCATTTTTATGGATTTTATTTTGTCATATAAATGATTTTAATACATATGAATACAATAAATCAAATTTATATACAATAGAACAGGAATTTCGATTGAAAATCCTTGAAGAAATGAAAAAGAAAAAAAAACTATTAAAAGAATACAAATTAAAATACAATAACATTGAAGAAAATATTATTTATGAAAAAAAATTAAATTTAAATTCAGTAAAAGCAATTTGTTTATTATACAATATAAATTTAATTTATAGATGGAAGCGTTGTTTTGTTAATTTTAAATTTAATGCAAATGATGAAACAATTCTATGTGAAAATAAAAAGGGGATTATAATACAAATATTAAGTAATGTCCATAATATAGCATGTAATTATTTAAAAGAATACTTTGAAGTTACAAATTTGAAGAAAAAATTATTATCAGTCTCATCATATGTAAAAAAAGATTTATTATCTATATGTGAAAAATTAAATATTAATGTATATGATTCAAATGGAAAGGAATTCAAAAAAAATGATTTATATAGTAAAATTTTAGAAACAATATAATTAATTATAAAATTGATAATTAAATAATATCTGATTATAAATATATATTATAATGACGGACAAAAAAACGAAATTAAATACATTATTAGATAAATATTCAAGACATATTTATGGTAATTATAATTCAGATTATGAATTAGAAATAAGATTTGGTACAATTGGACGCAGTACAATAACAAAAATCCAGTTTTATAAAGTGATTGAATATTTATTATCTAATAATTTTAATAAAGTTTCTGATGATCATATCCTTAAAATACAAAATGAGTATATTAATAATAAAACAGGTAGAAAAATGATGTCAACTATAAGAACCGAAATTAATGGTATAAACAACATTAAAAAATATTGCAAGACAAATAATGTAAATGAAATATCGGATTTAAAATTGTACAATAAGGCAAAGGTGAAAAACGAATCAGGTGATCCTATTAGACCAGTTGATTATCGTGATTTTAATTTTAGAATTTCTCTACAAAGTGAAAACAATATTTTAAAAACTTCTAATTTCGGTAAAAATATTATCAATAACTGGGGAAATAACAAAAAAATATTTCGACATATGAATAGAATAACATATAAAAATAGTAATTTCCCAGTTAGAATTGATATGAGTATTGTAAAAGAATCACATAAAAAAAAATATTTGATTCCCGAATATACTATACAAGAAGCAAAAGTATTTGATTCTATTGAAAAGTATGAAATTGAAATTGAATTTGATAATAATGCTATCAATTCAAGGTATTCAACATTCAACGTTGAATCAATGGTAAAAGATATAAATGATTATATTAAAAAATTATCAAGAATTATATTATCTGGAATACAAGATTCATATTATCCAATACCATATAGTATAACAGATAAGATTTTAACTTCATATATGAAAGTAATTCATGATGAAGAATATATTAAAAATCCCAAAAATCAAAATAAATACACAAAGCAATTATATGTATCATCACGCAATTTTATTGGTCCTAGTTCATATACGTTACAGATGGAGAATATAATTGACAATAAAGATATGGAAGATTCATATGTACCAAATATAAGAAATAATTACACTGTCACTGAAAAAGCAGATGGACAAAGAAAATTATTGTATATACACGAGAATGGTTTAATATATTTAATTGATATGAATATGAATGTTCAATTCACTGGTGCGAAAACAAATAATACCGATATAGTTAATACAATAATAGATGGGGAACATATTATGTATGATAATAATAATGACAGAATTAATTTATTCGCATGTTTTGATATATATTATATTAAAAATAAGGATATTAGGAGTTTGGAATTTGTTCCATTAAATGATGATGATGTTGAAAATAATTTTAGACTACCACTATTAAAAAATGTTGTGAAATCTATAAAACCAGTATCTGTTATAAAAAACAATAACAAATCACCATTTAATATTGAAGTTAAAACATTCGTTATTGCAAATAAAAGCCAAGACATTTTCGAATGTTGCAAACAATTATTGGATCAAACAAATATGGGATTATTTGACTATGAAGTAGACGGATTAATCCTTACACCAGCATCATTGGGTGTTGGACAAAATAAAAAAGATGATGAAATATCAAATTTTAAAATTACTTGGGATTCATCATTTAAATGGAAACCA
>MDTB01174673.1_pt1 | contig 11764 bp, 14 predicted proteins | sample 811161 | NCBI WGS metagenome assembly MDTB01 (sample SAMN05326650, study PRJNA326480) | marine metagenome | isolation source: seawater | place: Mediterranean Sea | collected 2009
AGATTTAGAGATTTTTGATAAGAAATTTAAGATGGCAAAGGAAGCCTCCGCAGAAATTAAAGCCGCACTCAAGAGACTTGAGGGCATTGATTTTGAGACTAACATTAAAGAAATAAAATCAGAAATCACAAGAGGAGAGCTTACTATTGAAAAAAATAAAGCGATCTGTAGTACTTTGAAGGAGGAATTAGCTCAACTAAAAAAAGAAGTGAATAACTTACAGGAAAAAATAGGATCAGTACCTGCCGAAATCATTGACCCTGCAACAACAGCTAAAAATATAATTGAGAAAGAAAGAGTTATATTGCAGATAAATGCAAAAAAAACCCTAGCCCAACAGAATCTGCAAGAAAACAAGGCAAAGTACGAAAAGATTCAATCTTTTCTAGAGGACTTCGACATTGAGAAATACAGAGAAAAGAAAGAGTCTTTTACAAAGATTAAGGAAGAGCTACAAAAGTTAATCTTGCATCTAGAGGCTCTATCAGCGCAGAAGACTTTACTGCAGTTGGAGCAAGATAAGGTCTGCTCCAGTTGCACGCCAATAGTCGGACAAACTGTTGAGGGGAAATCCCTAGAGATGGCAGGTGTCGCTCGGAAAATTAACTCATTTGGTACCACCTACTCCCACAGTGAGCAGGTAAAAGTGAACGACTATATAAACAAATACAATTCGCTAATTGAAAAAAGAGACGACTTGGCAAACTCGATAACAACTAGCAACTTAGTTGTTGAAAGAGCTGACAGTCTCTTGTTTAAAGAGCAAGTCGGGCTTGATACTCTTATGGCTAAAAGGGCAGAATATGAAGAAAACAAAGAAGCAATTGAAAATTTAAAGCAATTGATGCTGAACAGGACAAGTTTGCAGCAAAATATTTCAAAAAAAGAGGCAGAACTTTCGCTATGTGATCAAAGCACCATGCAGTTACATAAAGAGCATGGTTCATCAGAACAAAAATTAGCATATACTCAAGAGCGCCATCGAGAATTTGTCCAGCTAGAAGAAGATTTTGCTGCTTATCATTTGTTTATGGTCTGTTGTCATCCTAACGGTGTCTCGTATGAAATTATCAAAGAAAGATTACCTTATATCAATCAGGAAATTTCAAAGATTTTAACTAACATTGTAGATTTTGAGGTGTTTATTTCAAACAATGAGGATAAATTGGATATTTTTATCAAGCATCCTTCTCATGATCCAAGACCCCTAGAGATGGGTTCCGGTGCTGAGAAAACAATTGCAAGCATGGCTATCCGTCTTGCATTTTTAACTGTATCTAATTTACCCAAGTCCGACCTATTTATATTAGACGAACCCGGAACGGCTCTAGATGAAGAAAATATGGAAGGTTTCGTGCGTATATTGGATATGGTCAAGGGTTATTTCAAGACTGTGATTCTTATCTCTCACTTGGAAAGCCTAAAGGATTGTGTAGATATGCAGATTAATATCGAGAAGCGTTCTGGTTTTGCTCACGTAAATATTTAGGAGGATTTAATGGTGGCTCAATTAAAAGCATTTGCAGATAAATATACAGAAAGGTTTATATCAAGAAAGTTCTTAGCATGGATAACAGCGACAGGACTGTGTGTTTACGGAACAGTTACTAGTAGTGACTGGGTCGCAGTTACGCTAGCTTACATCGGCTCTCAGGCACTCGTAGATCTCGCAGTTCAATGGAGACATGGGCCACAAGAATGAGTTGGATTACGATAAAATTATCTATACAGGCCTTTTGGGCTTGGCTAAGAAAGAACTGGAAAGTGACTGCTCTGGCCATATGGTCAGCAGTTATTTGGCTTATATCAAGGAGGGACTCGAAAGCAGCCATCGAACTTATGGAGGCCAACAAGGAATCTTACGAAGAGCAAATAAGGTCGCTCAAAAAACAGAGAAGCGTCGAAAGAGAAAAAGTTGAAGAACTTCACTTAAAATACAGAGAAGCTCTTGTTAAAATAGAAGAAAAATATAGTAAAAAAGAAAAAGACCTCTCACTTAAGCAAAAAAGTAAAATAAAAAAAATTATAAAACAAGCAAAGGAAGACCCTGATGAAATTAATAAAAAAATTGAAAATCTCTTTGGTTTTACTCATATCTCTTAGCCTATCCCTTCCAGTATACGCTTCACCTGGTAAATATGTCAACCTTGACCAAGGGGAAAAAATTCCATGGACCGGTTGGTGTTTTGATGCCATCGCCATGGCAAAGCTCTTATCTGATAAAGAACTGCAAGATGAACGATGCCAGCTTAGATTGGGTGAATCGAGTGAAAAACTTAGAGCCACTCACGATTTAGAAATTGAAAAACTAAAAGCCGAAATGGTTTATGAAGTTAAAACCAGAGAAGAATCAATACTTGCCTTGAAGAAAGAGAATGTAAGAATCGAGCAAGCAATAATACACGAGACACGTTTCGGGTGGATAGCACCTGCATCCTTCGGTGTTATTACTGGAGCTTTGACAGTCATTATAGTATCGGCTTTGCTATGAGTAAAAAAGATTTAAACGATATAGCTGCGCTAGAAAAAGCTATCGAAAAGAAATACGGAAAAGAAGCCATTCAGAATCCTAAAGGTTTCTGGGATAAAGAGAAAGAAGAGAAATACCTTAAAGAGCTAAAAAAGTTTTACGACCAAGATAAGCGCATACAACCTAAATATAAGAACACGGCAGGTTTTAAAATTAAAACAAGAAAAACAGAAGCAAGCAATGAAAGAACTTGCCCGGTATGCGGAGAGTATTCATTTTCAGATAGAGATGATTTATATATGAACAAATTTGATTGTTGTTTTAACTGTTATATAAAATTTGTTGAATCCCGTGAAGAACGGTGGAATTCGGGCTGGAGGCCTGACAAATAACTATTTACTATTGATAACTTTATTAGGAGTTTAAAAATGGCCACAACATTAGAAATTATAAACGGGATCTCACAGGTGTTAGCCAACACATATGACGGCGCCCACGATGACACCGGAGAGCCTATAAAAATAGGCCTTAGAAGAGAAGAAGGTAACCCACTAGTTGATCACAGGATCATGGATGGATTCGGAGCCAGCATTTCTGGAGACCGCCTTCATATCAAGTACCATACGGAGATACCGCTTAAAGAAGTTCACTCAAATGGTTTCGAAGGGGAAATGGAATCAATGGTAGAGAAGGTAAAGTCCTTTATTCAGAAGGAATACAATAAGGTGATGAAATCTTCTCTCTCCCTTTCGGATCCAAGCGAGGTTGATGTGCTTGTTGAATATATCTCTCGTATCCGCTGCAGTGTAAAAGTTCACAAATGTTACGCTATTGGCGGAACACAGACAGAAGCTAACGATCAGGGAATCGAGGGTAGAGAAATTGACCCTTCGTTTGATAAGATGCTCAAACTCGGCGGCCTCAAATAAAAGGTTTATATGCCGATAAAACTTACTAAGCAAGAAATAATGAAAGAAATAGTTCGTTGCGGAAAAAAGCCGAACTATTTTATCAATGAGTACGCAAAAATAACTCATCCAATGAAGGGGCTTATACCCTTTAGACTTTATCCCTTTCAAGATGATCTCCTAGAAGATTTCGAAGATCATAGATTCAATATCATATTGAAAGCAAGGCAGTTGGGGATCTCTACTATTACTGCTGCTTATGTTGCGTGGATGATGCTTTTTCATCGGGAAAAGAATGTTCTCGTCATAGCAACTAAGTTCAGCACAGCTGCAAATTTAGTAAAAAAAGTGAAAGCTATAATCAAGTATTTACCAGATTGGCTAAGGATTTCAGATGTATCAATTGATAATCGCACCTCGTTTGTATTGACTAACGGTTCACAAATAAAAGCATCCTCAACTTCAACTGACGCCGGCCGATCTGAAGCCTTATCTCTCCTGGTTGTCGACGAAGCCGCCCACGTCGAAGGTCTAGAAGAACTGTGGATGGGACTGTACCCGACACTATCAACCGGCGGCCGCTGTATTGCATTGTCAACGCCAAATGGCGTAGGCAACTGGTTTCACAAGAATTATGTAGAAGCAGAAAATAAGACGAATGATTTCTTTCCAACAATGTTGGCTTGGGATGTCCATCCAGACAGGGATCAAGAGTGGTTTGAAAAAGAAACAAGAAATATGTCAAAAAGAGAGATAGCCCAGGAACTTGAGTGTAACTTCAATATGTCTGGTGAAACGGTTTTCTCGTCTGAAGACTTGGAAGAATATTCAAAAAACATAAAAGACCCCCTTCATCGAACAGGTTTTGACAGAAATCTTTGGATCTGGGAGCAGTACGATCCCAACTACAGCTACCTGCTTACTGCGGACGTCGCCCGCGGCGACGGAAAAGATTATTCTGTTTGTCACGTTTTCAAGCTAGAAACAATGGAATTGGTAGCAGAGTACCAAGGAAAGTGTACACCAGATATTTTTTCTAGAGTGCTATTTGATGTTGGAAATGAATATGGTAAATCTTTATTGGTCGTTGAGAACAACTCTGTAGGTTTCTCAGTTCTTGAGAAATTAAAAGATTTAAACTACTCTAATTTATATTATTCAATTAAATCAACTCACGAATTTGTAGAAGAATATCAGGCAGAACATATGTCAAATACAGTAATCGGCTTTTCGATGACATCAAAAACAAGGCCATTAATAATCGCTAAACTAGAAGAATTCATAAGAAATGGCCTAATTAAGATATATTCGTCAAGGCTTTTATCAGAAATGAGAACCTTTATTTGGAACAACGGAAAGCCCGAAGCAATGAGATCTTACAACGACGATCTCATCATTGCTTGTGCAATCGGCTGTTGGGTTAGAGATACTGCTTTAAATACGAACGAAAAAAGCTTAGAATATGCTAAGGCATTTATTGGATCTATTACTAAATCATCCAATAATTTAGACACTAGAATAAAGGGAATGGTCGGCCATGGAAAAATCAAGATGAAAGAAGACCTTCGGCATCACGCCGACGCAGTCACTGACTTTCCATGGCTCTTTAAAGGTTAAAAAATGGCAAAAAAAGATAAAAACAACACTAGAAATCCACAAAGTATATTGTTCAGGAGATTAACGAAGTTACTCTCGGGTCCTCTAACACAGTACCGAACACAAAATAATCATAAGCTAAGGCGTTTGGACCTGGACAAGTATGCTAGTAGCTTTACCTCTGCAAGTGGCAGAGATTTTAAGAAGACTGCTTACAATCCATACGACAATTTGCAAGCTGCATATATGGCATCTCAGCAGAGGACCGAAAGATATGTTGATTTCGATCAGATGGAATACACACCCGAGATAGCATCAACTCTTGATATATATGCAGATGAAATGACAACTTATTCTTCTTTGAGCCCGATGTTATCGATCGATTGTGATAATGAGGAAATTAAGACTATATTGCACTCTTTATACACCGACGTGTTAAATATAGAACATAATCTCTTCGCCTGGTGTAGAACTATGTGCAAGTATGGAGATTATTTTGTTTATCTGGACGTGGATGAAAAACTAGGGATAACATCTGTCATAGGGTTGCCAACAACGGAAATAGAAAGAATCGAGGGAGAAGACAAAGGGAATCCTAATTATGTCCAATTTCAATGGAATTCTGCAGGCCTGACACTTGAAAACTGGCAGTTAGCTCATTTTAGAGTCCTTGGTCAAGATAAATATAACCCTTACGGCACCTCTGTTTTGGAACCATCGAGGAGAATTTGGAGACAGCTAACCCTCTTAGAAGACGCGATGATGGCTTACCGTATCGTTAGGTCTCCCGAGAGAAGAGCTTTTTACATTGATGTTGGGAATATTCCTCCACAAGATGTTGAGCAGTATATGCAAAAAGTCATGTCAACAATGAAAAGAAACCAAGTTGTAGACTCAAGTACTGGTCGCGTCGATTTAAGATATAATCCACTGTCTATTGAGGAAGACTATTTCATTCCTGTCCGCGGCGGCACAAGCGCAACAAAGATAGAGCCCGTTTCCGGGGGCAAATACACAGGAGATATTGAAGACGTCAAATATTTGAGAGATAAATTATTTTCAGCTTTAAAAATTCCAGCGGCATATATTTCTTCGGATGGGGAAAAAGCAGTAGAAGATAAAACTACTCTGGCCCAAAAAGACATTAGATTCGCAAGAACAATACAAAGACTTCAAAGGTCCGTTGTTTCTGAATTAGAGAAAATTGGAATTATTCACTTATATACTTTAGGCTACCGCGAAGAGGATCTTGTATCTTTCAAATGTTTTTTGAATAATCCATCAAAAATTGCAGAAATGCAAGAATTAGAACACTGGAAAACTAAGTTTGATATCGTCGGCACCGCAACAGAAGGTTTCTTCTCGAAGCAGTGGCTATCAAAGAGGCTTTTTGGAATGTCAGATGAAGAATTTATAAGAAACAGAAGAGAGATGTTTTATGATAAGAAATATGAGGCAGCACTAGAAACAGTTGGAGAAGCTGAACAGGCAGCTATGACCGCTGGCCTCGACGGCGGCCCTGACTCTGGCCTGGGTATGACAGAACCCGGAGGAGTAGGCGTAGTTGGCCAAGAGCCGGAGCTTGGGGCTCCTGATCTTGACTCCGCAATACCAGACGATGCAGGTGCCCCTGCGGCAGCACCAGACGCAACCGCCGGCACCCCTGATGATGGTGCCCTATTAGCGACACCACCTGGTAAGAGAGAAGACAAAAAAGGCAGAACCACAACAGATAAGTCCCACGGATGGTACGAACCTAGAACAACTAAGCCCGGCGGAGATAGAAGAAAAAGCTCCGGACCAAGAAAGAAGAATCTCAATCGCGCCGCAAGTCCCGAGACTGGAACACCAAGAAAATTATACCCTGGACACAGCGAGCTTACAGGTTTAGCTAAAGCTACGAGTATTTATGAGGAACAAAACACTAATTATAAATTAGAAGAGTTAAAAATTCTAAATCAACAAAAAGAGTTAAACTCTCTTTTTGAGAGCCTAAAGGAGAGGGACAAAAAAGATGAGACTGAAACATAATAAAAAGAGAAACACAGCATTTGTTTACGAGGCGCTGGTAAGGGAACTGACAGAGTCCGTTGTTAAGAAAAATAAAAACAAACAAAACAAGATTGTTTCTATTTTAAAGGATCATTTTACAAAAGATTCTGTTTTAAAGAGAGAGCTGGATCTTTATAAGACAATATATGAAACACGGCACATCGAAAAAAATGTTGCTGAAAAGATAGTTTTTAAAGTTAAAGAAGAGCATGACTCCTTAGATAAGAGAAGATTATTCCAAGAGCAGAGTGCACTAATAAATAAAATCAATAGAATTTTATCAAATAAGCTGTACAACAATTTTGTTCCAAACTATAAAACCATTGCTTCGGTTTATTCTATATTTCAAGAAGCTCTGCCCATCAAGGATCGAGCCCTGTTAGAGGAGAATATAGTCCAGCATATGTCTTGTTCCGTTGAAAATAAAGACCAGAACATACAGCAACCAATAGACTCTTTAGTTTACAAAACTTTTGTCTCTAACTTTAATGAAGAATACTCAAAAAACTTAAATGAAAACCAGAAAGAACTTTTAAACCAATATATCTCGTCCTTTACAGATAACGGCGTCGATTTAAAAATTTACTTAAATGAAGAAATTGGTGACTTAAAGGAAAGATTAAAGAAGGCCGCAGATTTTAAGCAAATAAAATCTGACTTACCTCTTAAAAATAAGCTTGAAAAAGTTTATAATATTTTAAACGAAACAAAAACTAAAGAGATTGACACAAATACTCTAGAGATTGTTTTGAATACCCAGGACCTCTTAGAAGAGCTAGAAAAAGATGACGATTAAAGCAAAAATAGAATTAGATCCTAGGGTAGAGTTAAAAGCTAGAAGAACTTTAGACGGAAATATAATTATTTTTGACCATGAAGATATGGATATCGTTTTGTTTCCGGAGAAGAAAAAGTGTGTCTCTTTTCCCAAAGAAGCGATGAGTGACAAAGTATACTCTGCCCAAGATCGAATGTTCAAACATCTGTTCAAAAGAGGGATAATTGACAATTCTACTGTTCGCGGCGGGAATGTGTTTGGTTCTATGGAAGCAGAAATTTTAGAATCAAAGGTCGCCGGCATCGACTCGATACAGGCTTTTTTATATACTCTGCATGAATATATAAGCAGCGAGAGGCCATACTTTAGAAGAGATGACGTCTATGACGATGCGCGCCTTGACCGCATGCTCCGACCTAGTGACGAAGAATCCACAGAGTTAGGCGATGTCCCACAGTCTGATAGGAAAGGTTCTCAGGACAAACAAATTGGCCCATATGGGTTTCAATATAATTATTCTCTTGTTCGCGAGAGTGAAAGTGAAGACTAGTGAACTTTATATGGTTTTGCCTTATTTCGTATGGCCTTACCCAAATCTTAGTATACGGAAAAGTATTCGACCCCATACGCCCAAAATCCGGAAAGTTAGGGCAATTGCTTAAGTGTCCGATGTGCACTGGTTTTTGGGTTGGAATATTTTTATGGTTCGTAAAGGACTACACTCAACTAATTAATTTTGACAATTCTTTAATAACTTGCCTCTTATTGGGATGTGCTGCTTCTGCATGTTCTTTTCTTGGAAGCATGTTTATGGGAGATGATGGAATTAATATAAATCATAATGTTTATATAGAAAGGGAAGACTGATAAAATGAGAGTTAGAAAAGCAAAAAGATGGAGCCTTCAGCCGGTTCGCCGCTGTTGCACAGGCAAATAGCTGACGCGGGTCGCCCCCGCGATATTGAAAAAATAGAGAGAGGTAACTATGAAATTATTAAGAGAATATTTTGAACTTTGTGAAGGGGGCGTTTGCCAAGATCTACTCACAGAAGACGAAAAAAGAAGAGTGGCAGAAGGAAAATTATGTATCCTATCGGGCGTAATGCAAATGTCCGAAACTCAAAATGGAAACGGCCGTATATATCCTCACAAAATCTTAGAAAGAGAAGTACAGGGTTATGCTAAAATGGTTAGCGAGCGCCGAGCACTCGGCGAACTTGATCATCCAGACACAAGTGTAATCAACCTCTCCAATGCTTCTCACTTGGTTACAGATATATGGATGGACGGCAAAAAGTGTATGGGGAAAATTGAGGTTCTGAATACTCCATCTGGAAATGTCTTAAAAGAACTGGTAAACGCTGGCGTAAAGCTAGGAATCTCTTCCAGGGGTATGGGTTCGGTATCAGAGAGAAATGGAGTGACTATGGTCGAAGACGACTTTCAGCTTATTTGTTTTGATATGGTCTCTGACCCATCTACACCCGGAGCCTTTATGATGTCCGAGGCAAAAGAACCTTCAAACATTTTTACTAAATCAGATAAAATTAACCGTGTACTAAATAACTTTTTGTACAAATTTGAGGAAAAATGAAAAAATCAGAATTAAAACACTTAATAAAAGAATGCGTAAAAGAGGTTCTTTTTGATGAAGGTGTACTTTCAAACCTAGTCGCGGAAGTGGCTTTTGGGATTACTAAAGCTCAGACCCAGCTTCTAGAGTCTAAAGAGACCGCACCCGCGGAGAACCTAGAAGAGAAGGCGGAAATTAAGGAAGAGAAAAGAAAAAGGCTCTTAGAGACAAAAAGAAAAATGCTAAACGCAATCGGCAGCGACAAGATGAAAGGTATTTTTGAAGGTACTGAGCCTCTAAGGTCAGGTAAATCTTCACAACACTCTCCTATGTCTGGAAAAGACCCAACAGACGCAGGAGTAGATATATCTGGCTTATTCGGACTCGCAGGTCAAAAATGGAAACAATTAAAATAAAGGATTAAAAATGGGAAGAAGAACACCAGTACACATGGAGGTTGTGATTTACGATCAATCTCAAGTAGAAAAAATGATTAAAAAGTTTACTAGAAAGTGTAAGAAGTCAGGACTTTTTGATGAGCTAAAAAGAAGAAGGTATTACACCAAAAAATCAGTGAAACTGAAAGAAAAACGAGAAAGAAAGAAAAAGCTTTCACAAAAATCAACACAAGATTATAAAGATAAGTTTGAGAACTTAAATTAAAGTAAGAGTAAAGTTATGCCAAGAAAAAGAATAAATTCAAAAGCAATCAAATTCACATCAGATTCTGACACAGTCGACATCGCGGATAGTGATAACTTATCTTTTACGGATGGCGCAGGAACAGACAAGCCTTTTTCTATATCCGCTTGGGTGTATGTCGAAAACATCGTAACAGACAAAGGTGTAATAATTTCACGAAGAAATAAGGTTGGCGCCGGCGTACAAGACGGTGAGTGGATAATAGAACACGTCAACGGAAAAATTAAAGCTTACTTGTATGCTGATAATACTTATAACGAACAAGCAGGCTTCTCAACTTCGAACAGGTTAATATTTGAATCTTCTGTCGCAAACCTAACTTCTGCTACCTGGCACTTCATAACAGTTACATATGATGCAAGTCAGGCCATCACCGGACTTAAGGTGTACAAAGATGGGACGGAGATCACTGCGAACAAAACTGTAGAAAAGAACCTCTATTCCGGCATGCCCAATTATGATATCGTTACCACAATCGGAGGTACTGACAACCCCTTTCTAAATACTCTTGAAGATTATATTGCTGATGTAGTTGTCTTTGATAAAGAACTTTCGCAAGCTGAGGTGACAGAAATATACAATGGCGGAAAAGTAAAGGACATGTCAAAAGCGACCACATACAACAATATCATCTCTTGGTGGAAGATGGGGGACGACCTAGACAATTACTCTGCCGGAGGAATCATGGATTACGTGGGCACCAACAACGGCACGTTGGCCAACGGCGCTTACATCGTTGCTTCGCCCGACCTCGACACAGACCTCATCAATACTTCAGACAACCATATATATACCAGCGATGGCAGGACAAGGCAGGTAAAAAATGCAGCCGGCCCCTTTGGTGCTGCTATTACTACTCCTGATGCCGCGCCCTCATTAGTAACAGATGGCTACGCAACTGAAAATCAAAGATATGCGCATATAGCAATCAACACATTTCCTATTAATTCTGATAACAACAAGACAGTAGCAGTTTGGGGATATAATCATGCTTTCGCGAAATGGGGAAGATTAACGAGAGGCGCCTCTGGACTCAAAAATATTTATGTTGCTGCAAATGGAAATCAGTTCCAATTGCAACATAGTCAGACCACCCGCCCTAGTTCAAGATACGTTTTAGAAATTGCAGGAATTGACCGCATATACATACAAAATATCAACGGCAACGCAACAGACCAAGTTTTTTTGGGATTTAACACTTTTTAACTAATTAATAATGGAGAAATAAAACAAAATGTCACAATTTAAATTTACCAGCCACGGAAGAACAAGAAGACCAAAGAACGTAAGAGGCAATTCTTCAACGGCCCAAGCAGTAACCCTGGGGGCAATCCCGGCCGGAGATGCAGTAGCTGATATTGCAGGCAGTGTTTCAACGGAGAACCAAAGGTTTTTGCATTTATTGTTAGATACAGATACGTCCGGAGGTGACAGAACTGTTACAGTTTATGGCTTTTCATATGCTATGAACCGTTGGGCACCGCTTAAAGACGCCCGCGGCAATGCGGTTTCCATCGCGGCCGATAACACAAGCACATATCAAATTTTTGAAATTCACGGAGTTGATAGAGTGTGTTTTGTTGGTAACGGTCCTGCAATTATTGCCGCTAATGATTTTTTCTTCGCAGCAACATCAACATTCTAGGATTATAGCATGAGCAAAATTAGAAGAACCAATAAAAATA
>MDTB01209848.1_pt1 | contig 11764 bp, 2 predicted proteins | sample 811161 | NCBI WGS metagenome assembly MDTB01 (sample SAMN05326650, study PRJNA326480) | marine metagenome | isolation source: seawater | place: Mediterranean Sea | collected 2009
TAAATAAGAGAATTTTTTATATATTATTACTTAACACGAGAAGTGTAAAATTTTTATAACTACGATAAAATACAAATATTATATATATATGATATGATCATATCATATATATATATCATACGCGATCTACCTGCTTGTAAAACTGTTTGATCTTGAACGAGAATTAGAGGTTCTTCTTCCTGGGGAACTACTGCCAAGTCTGCCTTCAATTTCAGTAATTTCTGTGCTCAATTCGCCAACTAAATTATGCTCCTCTAATAATGAATTATTTATTATTAATATTTTCTTTGTTGGACTTTTGATGCCTTCAATTTCAGGTACTGGCGATCTCGACCTTTCATTGCCGTGATATCTTCGCCATTTGCGGAATATCCGAGTAATGGAACGTACTGCAAATTCATGACTAACGGTTCCCATTCCTATTGTTGGTAAATTCTTTTTCTTGGTCTTACCTCCAAATATACCTTTCGAAGTAGCGTTCTCTAGAATGGATGATTTCACATCGATCGGTGTTACTTTAAGAGTGCCTAAAACGCTGTCATTTATATCAATATGACGTATTCGTCTATGCAAAGCAACAAGCAGCTCTCTGAAATCTATCATTTTATCAATTTCATCGCGATAATCAGAATTCGGCACCTCCCAAACGTGCAGTTCCAGCTCTTGCAATATTCTAAGTAACTGAGAATTGGTTGCGTCGCGCCGTAAACCATAATGATTTGGAAGCCGTTTTAAAAACTCCTCCAAGTCTACCATAAGCATCTTTCCAGTACCTTCTGGATCAAACAATTCCCACACGGCTTTGAATATAGTGTCGAATTCGAGCTCTCCATTATCTTCTTTCGAATTTAAATTATCAAAATTTTCGACAATGATCATGATAAACAAATTCATCATGACTAGTTGAGCTAAAATAATAAATGTGAAAAAGTAGACAACTGCTATTAAATCCCCGCTTTTCATCGCATCATACATCACCCCATTCCAACTTTCGCCAGTGCTGATAACAATTGTAAATAACATTGCACTCCCAAAGTTATTAAAATTTCTTTGTTCGTTTATGAATCCATGTGCACCTTCTTTGATGGCGCCAAACGTTTTGACGCCTAAAACAGCATATATGAAATATACTAGGAACAACAATGTAACAATGTTAATCAAGGAAAAAAATGACATTGCAAGTGTAGAGGAAATCGTTCTTAATCCTGAAAACGCTTTTGCTAATCGAGCTACTCGCGAAACTCGTATTATACGTAATATGCGGCCAATAACTCGTCCGACACGGAGGACGCGAAAAAATGAAAAATTTAGAGAAACGAATGTCATCCCGAGATCAAGAAATGAAAATGTAACCAATACAAAATCAAATTTGTTCCATCCATCAGACCAATATGGTTTCCAGCCCAAACCATATATCTTCATAGCTGCTTCGACAAAGAAAGCAAAAGTAAAGAAATATGATAGATAAGTACTTCCAGTTGTCCAAGCTTCCGGCTCCCCCTCCCACGTAGAAGCTTGTTGAATTAAATTTAAAATAATTAACACATAAATGAGATTGTCGAACTTTGAATTCGTCACAATGTTATACACTTTAAATCGCAACGGGTGTTCCGGTGGGTCAAACTTTTGAGGCGGCTTTTTTGCATTCATGTACAATTTCATTTTATCAATCCATTCTTGCTGTTCGGGCGTAATAAAGATTGAGATACCTTCTGTTTTCATGGCTCTATTTTGTTGCAAATATGATTCAAAAATTACACCAGTAAATAAATTCAACAAAAGCATCGATGCTAAGAATATGAATAAGCAAAAATATGAAAATCCAAACATCGCAAAAGCACCTTCAGAAGGACTAACATCGACCTCTGTAACGTCCATTGCTGGCCATAATATGTCTGGCCACCCTTCAAGCGAGAACAAAACAAATAATGTGATAAGCGACTGTGGGAAATTATCAAAATGGAATTCGGCGTTCTCCCATGCTCTTTCCGTCCCATCTTTTGCAAAATAGCCAGAACTACAAGGTTCGACAATCCATATGTAATTTGGATTTGCTGGAATAATCGCCGATGTGCCATTTAATATTACTGTCGTCGCTACGTTGCTGGCATTTTTTACTCCATATCGACTGGTTCCGCCTGGAAAGTCAGGATCATTGCATGAATAAAATTTACCACCAAACAACGCATACCCAGCAACTGCAAATGCAAAAAATAATACAAATGCAACTATCAAAACATTTCCCACAGACGCCATGGATTCTATCAAACATCTAACAACTAATTGCATACCTCGATATCGTGAGATCGTTTTAAGGGGGCGAAGGACCCGTAGCATCCTCAATACTTTCATAAATCCAATATTTTCCGAATTCCCGGAAGTTGGAAATGACATTAAGATCATTGTCAAAATGCCTGATAAAACGATAACAAAATCTAAAATATTCCAATTGTCACGAAGGTATGATTTTTTAGGCAAAATAAATCCCATCGCAATGATTTTTACAAGAGCTTCACCTATAAATATGATATTAAACAGAATGTCAATTACGTTCATAAACGCCGAAGGTTCCTCGCCAGTTGGCCCCTCCGCTGCCAAAACAATACTACTTAAAATAATCATGACCAAGATGAAATTCTCAAAATTTTTATTATTTGCAATTTCTTGTGCTTTTTTAACAACTATACCCTTTGGATTACAGCAAAATAATCGTTTCGCTCTAAACCCTGTAAGCTCCTTCTTTTTGCCCAATGGGGACGATGAAAAAGTGCCAAATGACGACGTTAATCTAGAGAGTGCCTTGCGCACACCACCTGGGGAATCTTTGTCTTTTTTCGCTTGTTTTTCTTCCATGTTCCCAAACTGTTCCATGATAACTGCTAAAATTAAATTCAATAAAATGTATTGCCCGGCAAAAATCCATGCTACGAAAAAAAGAAATATAGTACCAGGTTGGCCTCCTGCTACTGCATAGTCTTCTAATAATGCATTCCAATTTTCCCCTGTCAATACCTGAAAAATTGTTATAAACGCGAGGCCAAAATCGTTAAATTGGTTCCGATTCGGCATCGTGAAACCGGAAAATAATTGCATTCCAAGTATAGTAAAAATAAACATAAAAAGCAAAAGCAAGATAAAAATATAACTGAAGGAACTAATACTTCGAGACATGACATCCAAAATGTTGGCCATAGATTTCAATTGTCTTGCAACACGGAAAATACGCAATGCCCTTGCAACACGAAAAACGACAAGTGCTTCTAATATACTTTTAGCCCCTGCACCTGCCTGGATATTCATATTATCAACAATTAAATTTAAAATACTAGTAAGAACCAAAAACCCATCAAAACATCTTGAATAATCGCTAACATAGTTGTAGGGATTGTGTATGACCATCATGATAAATAGTTCACCAATAAATATATATGTAAATGTTAAATTTATTGCATTTAAAACGACTTCCAAGTCCTTCGGCATATTATGATGCTCTATTGCAAATGCTATACTATTTAACATAATGCAAAGAATGATGAAACCATTGAACCATCCATAGTATTTATGTGCAGTCACCTTTGCCCTAAAATTTTGGTGTGCAGAGACCATATCGCTCCACATCTTGTTAAAACACGCTTTAAGCCTTTTTTGCCTTGACAATTGTACCGGTTTCGCTTCCGCAGACTTCCCTTGTGAAAGGGCTTGGGCTGATTTAATTTTTATTCTAACGCTGTTCCATTTACTTTCAGGATCCCGTTGTGGGCTAAAACTGTCAGGGTTCTCTTTGCCAGATGACATTTTTAACAACGACCTTCGCACTTGTTGCAGCTCCGAACGCCGTTTATTGAGCTTTAGTTTCGATTCAATGACTTTATATTGTCTTTCTTTTGATTGGCGGAAGCTAGAAAGAATAACTGCGAGCGTTAAATTAATCAATATGAACGAACCTATAAATATCAATGGTAGAAAAAAGAAAAGAGCCATAGCTGGACCAACTGTATCACATAAATAGTACATAACATCTGACCAACCTTCTAAAGTTACGAAGACGAATAGATTCATAATGCTTGCTCCGATATGGTCAAATGAGACGACATCGTTTTGTGGATTCTCACCGAGCTTTAAACACTCATATCCTGGATTACACTCCCTTTCTACATCCGAGCAAAATCTAGCCGGGTCTACATCCCGAGGGTCCATTACGTATGTACCATTGACCATCCTGAAACATCTATAATGCAGCATCCCTTTAAACATTTGAAGTCCAGCTATGCCCATGACAATAAAGAAAAAAAACATAATAACGATGGTATTACCTAGCAAGGTTAAAGATTCAAGCACTGCATTTACTAGCACACGCAAGCCAGGAAATTGAGTAATTGTTCGCAAAGGTCTTAAAACTCTGAATGCCCTAAACGCACTTACGTTGGATGGTGGGGATTCTAGAATTTCTAACAAAATTCCTAACAACCCTGTCATGACTATTATAAAATCCAATACATTCCATGGATCGCTAAGATATGAGTTGTCTTCTTTCACAAACCCTAATGCTGTAATTTTCAATCCCATTTCTATAACAAATATTCCTATAAAAACATAATCAATAACTGCTATAAAGTTGGCCAGTTCCGTGCCTGTATTTTGTGGATTATCCAAAGCTAACGTGATGCAGTTGCAAATAATTGCGATTAGAATAAATTTGTCAAAATACCAATTTGATATCAAGTCATTTGTATATTTTTTTATTTTGTTGGGGCAATTCATGCACTCTTCTACGTTTGACATAGTTGCCTCATAACTAATCCATTTTCCTTCTCCTAGTTCCTGTTCAGTCTTGGTAAGTCTATCTACGTTGGCCTCATACAACATGCGTCTAGCATTATAATTTTGGGTCTCTTCCTTCATGTCTGCATCTTGGATATCAAATAGCAACTCTGGATTAATGTCTGAAACTTTAGCTACATTGATTTTCATTTCTTCTTTACGACTAAGAAGTTTTATTTCGTCTCTAACGTCATCTATATCCTCCTGCATTTTTCGCAATGGTGCAAGACTGTGGTGGGAAAATTCGGAAGTTTCTAACATTCGCGAAGCTTCCCTTTTTAGATCTTTAATTGCATCCAATTCTTTCGAAAACACTCGTTTTACTCCATCTATGTTCTCCTGCTTAAACACACCTAGATTACGAGAAACATCTTCACCAACAGCTTCTTCTATTAAAAGACTTAAAATAAGCTCCCAGTCTATGTCTTTTTCTTGAGTTCCCGACATCATAGATACTACTATTGACAGTTTTTACTAAAGCTTGGTAAATTAAACAAGATAATCTTATACTCTTCTGTATATTTGGAAATAATTAAACAGGTTTGATAATCAAAAGCTGCCGTCTCTAAACTCTCGTATTTGTAACTTTATTAACTGGTATAGATATATATTATATATAATCTGCAATTAAAACTAATCAGGCTAACTATATTTACATACATATATATATATATAAGTTATATATATATTTCATTATTATATAGTAATACAGTGTATAATAGCTAGATACTATACATATATTACTACTATTATCATTATTTTTTTTTGGTGGTGCTTTATTTCCATAGGCACCCAGGCTTTCCAGGCTTTTTATTATACTCCTGCATCCTGCACTCCTGTACGTAATATTATATACCAGGTTTGCTGGAATGATTAGTAAAAACGTAACAACGTACTAATAATCTGCATATCTGCAATTTGCATTCTATGGTGATGATAAGATTTGTGCCGATGTGCCATTTATTTCTTACCTTTACTCTATTTTATGAGTCTAAATTACCTTTACGGATATAAGATAACTCTTTTATTCATTGTCATTTATTTTTTGTTACACTACATAAATATCATTATCAACCGTGCTACAGTTGCATTAAATTAATTGTAAGTATTTAACAGTATTTATGCCTGGTATTCATATAGTCTATGATGTGAATGGCTGGATGGCCCGATTCAAATAAATAAAAACACCATACTGGCATAACCAGAACGACAAAAAAATGTATTAATACGATGCCACATCATTATGGATATTATGCTATGCACCTATCAGTATTTGCAGTATTATAAAATATTATGATGCCACTAATGTATTCCTAATACTATTCTCCTGCTATCTTCTATTATTGCAACTACTAAACTATAATAATAGCAACAACTATTATTATTATTATTGCACATGCCATTATTAAATAATATCAATGATCCATGAACTGTATTATTTAATGAAATATACATAAAATTTACTAGCAATAGTTGTTTATTTACTAAGTAAAGAATCTTTCTTGAGCAGTAATCGTATCAATTTAAATTGCATAAAATTGTAACCCGTAACCACCTGTCTTTATTTTTATTTTAAAAACACTTCTTTGGTAATTGTATTGCGAATATGCTTGGCCCGAGAAAATCAGGTCATAAAGGGGCAAGCGGCTCTGTCGATAGGACGCTTGAACGGAAACTTAGTTATACACGTAACGTACTTGACTACAACAGAGTTAAAAAGATAAACATAAATTCTGAAAAAAGGCGGTCTCAGTTGAAAGCTGCTCATAAAAAGAATATGTTGTTACATGCAATGGAAAACGAAAATTTTGAGCTCCCAGAAGATTTGAAAAAGGATAAAAAGGAAACTGTTAGCAAGATGGAGATCAACCGACTAGCAATGAAAGAGTTTGTATACAATTCTAAAAATGGATTTCTTCTTGACTTGGCTCAGATAATAGTAAGTTTCGTTTCAACTCTAACGTATGTTGTTGAATGTTATTTACTTGAGTCTGTGATATATTTGCCAACATCTATTCGTTATATTGAAATCATTGTGTCTTTTTTTTTTATATTCGACTACTTACTCCATTGGTATATTTCAGAGTCGAGAATACAATATATCTTTGGTATGGATGCACTTTTTGATATGGCTTCCATAATTCCAATTTTAGGTTATGCGAACCCTGCACAATATCAATACTTGATATTTTTGCGAGTCTTTCGTGTAGCCCGCGTTTACAGGGTATTGCGTTTAGTTGTAAAAACCACTATGTCTGACGACTCAGAAGTGACACATACCAAAGTCCGCCAACAACTTTATAGGATTTTTTTCCTGTTTTATATGTGTATGTTTATAGGTGCCGGTTTGATACATGCATATGAAAACTTCCTATCACCTGGTTCGTTTGTTGTACCATGGAGAAACGACGAGTGTGAAGTAGAATATACAGATCTTTATACGTTTGTTCAGTCGTACGATGGAGCTATGTTTCCACAAGCCACTTTATATAACGAATGGCATCCAAAAAAAATGGGTTGGAAGTCAATATGCCATTTCACTTATTGGGATGCAGCCTACTTATTACTTATTACAATAACCACAATTGGTTATGGGGATGTACATCCTAAAACACTATACGCACAACTGCTAACGTTGGGGGTAGTGTTGAGCTTAACAATTTCTTTGCCACCTGAATTTAATCTATATACTGATATGAGTTCAAGGGCTTCCAAATATTCTGGCAGTTACAACAATCCATCAAATAATCCACATGTCCTTGTTTGTGGCGATATAGATACACGTGCAGCAATGAGGTTTTTAAAAGAGTTTTTTCATGAGGACCACGGGGATGTTAAAGATATCATTGTTTTCCTATGCCATTATGAACCAGATGAAATGCTTGCAACCGCGTTGGCAGACTCCTATTATGAATCAAGGGTCGAGTATCTGAAAGGTAGCGTCCTTGTAGAGAGTGATTTAAAGCGTAGCGCTTTCATGGACTGCAAAGCCGTGTTTGTTTTATCAAATCAATATTCCGTAGATCCAACAGCATCTGATGCCTGCTCCGTACTGGCAATTAAAGCGATGAAAGATATTAGACCAACGAAATTACCAGTTTACGTTCAACTGCTGTCCACTGAAAGCAAAAATCATGGTGGTTGGGCAAAATGGAACCACATTGTTTGTTTAGAGGAATTTGAAGCGGCTGTGCTTGCTAGGAATGTAGTTTGTCCTGGATTTTCCACTCTAATAACAAATTTGATGAAATCTAGCGCTGAATGGGAAATTGGTGACAAAGAAGTGTCAGCATGGATGAGAGAATATTTGTACGGATTTGGTCAGGAAATATATTGCGTAGCATTTTCATCTTATTTCACAAATGTTCAATTTGAAAAGGCAAGTTGTGAATTGTTTAGAGAATTTGGTGTGTGTTTATTCGCAATATCTGCCGTTGAAGATCGAGTTGTACGAAGAAAAGCTGGAAAACAGAAGAAGAAAGATAAGGAAGTGAAGAGAATAACATTAGTGAATCCTTTAGGATATTACATACGTTCAGGTGATATGGCTTTTTTAGTTGCTGACGACTATGAAGATGCTGAAATAGTAAATTTCTGGGACGGGTCGAAAGAAATGGAACCTGATCCAGAGTTACTATCTAAAAATTTGCCAAGGCAAGTTGGAAACAACGTTGTGGAATTATCCCCTGCAAAAGTAATCAAACGTCCATTAAATAAATCAGAAATATCGCTAAGAATGAAGAAGAAGCAAAATGCGGTTGCAAAATCCCCGTTACGAAAGGTATCTATAAGTAATTTAAGTGATCTTAACGCAAAGGATGGAGCGTCTTTAAACGATAGTATAATGGCTTCAGCAAAATTGCAATTAGAAACTAAAACCGTTGAAATTGAAACAAAAGATGCTACCAAAAAGGAAGCTATGACGAAAACAATGGGGAAGGCCTCTTCTAAACTTTCTAAGCAACAGAAGGATGCATGGATATACCCAATGCATGTCATGCATAAAGCCCCAGCTGATTTGGCAGGGCATTGCATATTGGTAGGCAGTATGAAAGGTATCAAAGGCTTTTTATCCGTTTTACGCTTTTTCTCACATATTCCAGTGCTTCTGCTCAACGAGTTTGACGACCACGAAGCGGTTATCCAATCATGCGTTGATGAATATAAGAATATATACATATTACAAGGTAATGGCCTTTCGACACAATTTCTGCTAGATGCTGGTGTAGAACGTGCACATTGTGTAGTGGTACGTTCGGATCCAACGCAAGCGGCAACAAAAAATATGGGGACAAGAATACGCGACACTGCAACTATATTTACATCATGTATCATTGAAGAAGAGTTTAATTGTCGAATCATTGCTGAGATGCTTGATGAACAATCTATGGCATTCTTGAAGCATCGGCCAAGCAGCGATGATCCTTCGTGTGCGTGGCCACAATACTGTAGTGGTCAAGTGTACCTATGTGACATTGATTCTGTTGTCTGTCAAATTTATTACAACGAATCGGTAATGGCATTGTTAACACGTTTGATATTTAGTACAGAGTTAAATAACATTTTGCATCCAGAGAAAGAAAGGCCTTTGCACCATTACCGTGAATGCGATGCATTAATTCAAATTAAAGTTCCACGAATTTTTGATAAGCAAGAATACCATGTTTTGTATACGTATTTAGTAATGAAATTACGAATTTTGCCGCTTGGTGTTTATCGCTCGCCGTTTACACACACTGCACCATTACCGTACATAGTTACTAACCCAAAACCAGAAATGATATTGTCTAGGCATGATAGAGTATTTGTTCTTTGCGATCCGCGCTCGTGTACTAATGAAAACACTGTTTATAAATATTAAAAAAATAAAAAAGGAAAAAAAAAAAATATAATATAAAAAGACAACCAATATTGTATCTAGTATTATATTTGTAGTGTCTTTCTACTTTACTTTCCTATTTCTTGCAAAAACTTTTCCTTTTCCTTAATTGTTTCACCACACTCCTCTACCACTGTTATAGCACTACATATAGCATATAGCATACGTATAGCAGCTCCACCACAAAAGTTCCTCCTTCTTTCCTATATTATTTACTACAACAGTACCTGGTCTTCCAGGTATTCCGGTATTCCAGTATGGTATTCTTCTTCGGCTATCCATCTTCTTCTTTTTCTTCTTTCTTCTCACCACCACCATAACCACGACGACTACGACGCCCATCCAATAATAAAAATAAAAATAAAAATAAATAGTTAGAGAGAAGGAATACACAAGCTTATTGTTGTAGAAGCATAATATTCATAATATATATCTATATATATATAAACAAAAAGACAAGCGGCAATATTATTATTATTGCTGGTGTGTAAAATACAATAAAAGAAATATGGGTAAAAATGAAAGAAAGGCATTTAAAAGGAAAAAAGGTACGCAAGTTGTTGATTTTAAAAGACCAAAAGTAAAAGTTGGGAAGAAATTAAAGCCTGCAAATGCCACTGATACATCATTCACTGCACGGTCAGTCCGTATGCCTGGGCAAAATAGTATGAAGGAAAAGGGGGATATCGTTACCAAAAGGAACTTAAATATGAAAGATTTAATGGTGCAATTGGGACATTATAATGCAAAAGTGAGGAAGGATGCTATATGGGGCATAAAAGAATTAACTTCAGTACATCAAAATGTTGTACTTGGTGGTGAAACTCTTGGACGTTTATTACGTCGCTTAATAGAACTTGTCGTTGATAATGATACAGATGTACGAATTGCCTTATTAGAATTATTGAAACATTTGTTTCAACATGTAGATGAACAAGTCGGTTCTTCTATTGTAAATATATATATAGCTTATATTGGAAGCGCTATGTCTAATTTAGAAAGTGATATCCGTTTGCATGCAATTGACTTTGCATCAATTTTATTAAATTGGAATCCGACTATATTGAAAAAATATGAAGGTACATTATTACCGAATTATATTGCATTGTTAAAATCTTCCCTTTCTATTCGTTCAGCATCTTCTACAGATGGATTTGCGGTTGGGAAAAGGTTTGCAAGCAATAGTAATGGAAATAATAATAATAAATCTAAACGCAAAAATGAATCTAAACATTTAAAACGAATTTCAAAAGTAATTGATGGTATTAATATGTTGATTACATATGCAGTTGAAAACAATAAATATAAAGACCAGATTCAAATGGTTCAATACCAAAACAACGTATATGGCATTTGGAATCAAGATGTAAATAACAATCATTTCCCACCGTTATATGGCTTAAATAATATAGCTTATCTTAATGGAAATGGAAATCAAGTACAACAAATATCAATACAAGAATCTTGCCGATCACGGTCACTTGAAACTGGCAGTACGAATAATGGAAATCATAGCAACAATCGGAATTATAATAAGGATACCTCAATCATACAGTTGTTAAATACTTTAATAATTGCATGGAATCATTCAATTTCGTTTTTAAATATTAAATCTAATAATAATAGTAATGCTAATAGTAGCAATAATAATAAACGCAATTATACCTTGGAAGATATAAGTATTACGATAAATACAATGAAACGCATTGTAGATATTTTTTATGCATTGGTTGATAGAATTGATAATAATAATAGCGTTGGAACTAATAATATCAAAAATGGAAATTATATCAAAAATAATAAGCACTTCAATAAATACAATTATGGTCTTATTTTGACTTTACGTAATACGCTATTAAATGCATTTCCAATTGAACGAGAAGGCAGTATTGGGAATTTACCATTTGTAGAAATTGCAGGATTAAATGCATCGCTTTGCCGTGCATTAGTACGTCTGAGTAAAACTCTAGGAATGGAAAAAGATCACCATAATAATAATAATAATAATAATAATAATAATAATAATAATAATAATAATAATAATAATAATAATAATAATAATAA
>MDTB01225190.1_pt1 | contig 11764 bp, 11 predicted proteins | sample 811161 | NCBI WGS metagenome assembly MDTB01 (sample SAMN05326650, study PRJNA326480) | marine metagenome | isolation source: seawater | place: Mediterranean Sea | collected 2009
CATCTAAAATTTGTTGAGTAATTTCTTGAACTTCAATCTCAATGTTTGATCTTCCTTCAGTTAAAATTGTTTGAATTTCATTTTTTGCTATCACTTCTCTCATAGCTGTTTCAGAAGTGGCTTTTACTGTTTCAACTGGACTTTGAATATTGAATAAAAATTTTTGCGCATCTTTTATTACCCAGAAAACAGAATAATTTATATCAACAATATTTTCGTCTCCTGTTAACATCAAACTTTCCTCAGGAACATTACCTACTCCAGTTGTTCTTCCGCTATCACTAGCTGGTCTAAAACCTACATCAACTCTGTTAACCTTTGTAACTTTAGGAGTTAAAACTCGTTCAAAGGGCATCGGCAAATGATAATGTAATCCTGGTTGTGTAGTATGAACATATTTTCCAAATCTTAAAACTACTCCTTGTTCATCCGGCAAAACTCTGTAAAGACCACTAGCTATATAAAGTACAAGGATAATTAAAAGTCCTAAAATTATAGGTCTTGATCCTCCTGATTTTCCACCAGAGAATTTATTAATTTTTTTTTGAAAATTTTTAATTAAATCATCCAAGCTAGGGGGTTCTCTTCTAGTTCCAGAACCATTTCCGCTAGATCCTCCTCCATCTCCTCCTGGAGGTGTGCCCCAAGGTGACTGATTTTTGTAAATCATATCTTTAAAACTCATGACACTTTATATAGTGACTTTTCATACAAAAACAAGTTAAGTAACAGCGGTATTATGACCAATAAAAAAGAAGAAATGGACCGAACTATTAAAGAAAAGCTTGCTCCAAAGAAATTTATAAAGAATCCCATTAATGGAACAAAATTTACTTTATTAATCTCAAGCGCTAAAGGAGGAGTAGGTAAATCTACGATTGCTGTAAATTTAGCTTTTGCTTTACAAAATCTCGGAATGAAAGTTGGTATCTTAGACGCTGATGTTTATGGACCTTCTCTTCCAAAATTAATTAATTTAAATAAAAAACCAGAAAGTAAAGATGGCAAAGCAATGCTACCTCTAGAAAAATATGATGTTCAATGCATGTCAATGGGATTTTTAGTAGAGGAACAAACACCAATGATATGGCGTGGTCCTATGGTTATTAGTGCTTTAAAAACAATGACTCAAAAAGTTTTATGGAAAGATAGAGATGTAATCGTTATTGATATGCCTCCTGGTACAGGTGACACTCAACTTACTTTTGCTCAAGAAGTAAAAATTGATGGAGCAATTATAGTCTCGACTCCTCAAGACTTAGCTTTATTAGATGTAAAAAGAGGAATACAAATGTTTGACAAAACTGGTGTTAAAATATTCGGACTTATAGATAATATGAGTTTCTTCAAAGGTGACGATGGAAAAGAGTATAAAATTTTTGGAGAAGGGGGAGTGGAAAAAACAGCAAAGGAATTTAATAAAAATTTTCTTGGTAAAATTCCTTTAAATGAAGATTTAAGAAATTCAGCTGATAAAGGAGATCCTTTAACTCACTCAGATCCTGATCATGAGGTATCAAAAATATTTATAAATATTGCTGAAAAAGTTAAACAAGCTTTTCAGTAAATCCAAAGGAAGTCATGAGTTCATTCCATTCTCTCTTTGATAAACCAGAACTTTCTAAATCACACTTTTCACCCTTGATCATTTTTTGAATTACTTTTTTGCCTTGAGCAGAAACATGAACTGCGCCAATTCTATAATCTAGGAAAGCAGCGTGAGATATTGGAACCCATTTCTTTACTGTTTCAAGCATTGCTTCTGCATAAACCCTAATTTCATATTGAGCGTGACTGTCAGCTCTGAGAAATAAAAAATTTAAAAGATTTAATAAATCTGTCTTCCAATACCATTGGGTATAAGAGTTTAATGTTAAATTCATTCTAGCTAGCTCTCTTGCTAGACCAGCTTTATTTTCGTCAATTACACTTCCGTCAAATCTTTCGTTAAGCATTGTTTCATAATTATCATAAGTTCTAGTAGCATCATCTTTTAAAATTTTAAGAACTTCATCTGCTTGGTCTCCAGTAATTAGATCTCCTCTACCTTGTCTATTACTTGTAGATTGAGCAGATAATTGTTCTTTGGCAGGAATATAAAATTCTTTATCTAGGATAGAATATCTAGCAGAGTATTCATTAACATTTGCTGTTCGATGTCTTATCCATTGTCTTGCGATAAAAATTGGAAGCTTAACATGATATTTAATTTCGCACATTTCAAAAGGAGTTGAATGCCAATGTCTCATCAAGTATTTAATTAATCCCTCATCAGTCGAAACTTTTTTAGTACCCTTTCCGTATGAAACTCTTGCTGACTGAACAATAGAAGTATCATCACCCATATAATCAACTACTCTTACAAATCCATGATCTAAAACTGGAATGGCTTCATAAAGAATTTTTTCTAATTCTGGAGATGTCACTCTTTTAGTATGATTTTTTTGTGACTGTTGATCTAAAATCTCTTGTTTTTGTTCTTTTGTGAGTTTCATTTAGAAATACTTTTAGAGTAATTAAATTTAGTTATAATTCCAAGTTGAGAACGTTCCTCGAGCGCCAGTAAGATTTGATTTCCATTTTCTCTATAATTCAAGTCTCTTATTCTTTCTCCAATATAAATTTTTTCCTTATATATTAATCTATTGTAAGCAGAGTTAAACTTTACTCTGTATAAACTTCTGTCATTTAGTGTGGATACTAAATAATTATCCTTGAAAAAATGCTCTGAAAACTCGTCATTAATTTTAATTAGCTCACTTATTCCAACAGAAGGAACAAACGAAAATAAGGGTTCTTCTAAACCTTCTTTTTCATGGTCTTTTTTAAAGTAAGGAGTTTCACCGTATTTGAAGCTGTACTGTTCTCCATAGGAGGCTATTGGCCAACCATAATTTTTTTTAAACTCTATTTTATTTATTTCATCGCCTCCTCTAGGGCCATGCTCAGTTGATAGAATTATATTCTTTTCTCTATCCACAAAAAGTCCTTGAGAAACTCGATGTCCTTTAGAAAATACCATTGAATTTTTATTTTCTAAATCAATAAATATAGTTTTACCAAAAATTGAGTTATCCGACTGAGGTTTCTCATCAACTATAGGTCTAGAGTCGTTGGATAAAGTTAAAATTATCCCCTCTTTTCCTAAATGATTATAAGCTTGCATTCTTCCACCTCCAACAGATTTTGCACATTCAGCTGGACTATAAAAATCTTCGAATGCTAATAGATTATAATCAATTTTTGCACGAGATATTACGATTGAAAAACACTTTTTATTTTTTAAAAAGCTTTTATAAGAAACAAACAGATCATTATTTAAAATAAAACTATCTAAATAAAATCCTTCTTTTAAATTTGATGGAATAGATACTAAATTAATTTCATTTTTTTTTAAAGATAAGTCACCATCTTTAATTCTATAAATGTTACCTAAGTAATCTAATAAAATTATATTTTCTTTTTGGGTTTCAATATGAAAAGGCCTCCATGAAGACCAGTACTTGTCTTGATCGAGAGGCATATAATATTCATCTAAAAACTTTAATTTTACTTTTCTAAGTTCAATTTTTTCATACTGAGTATTTGGTAAAAACTGAACGTTATAATCATTTCTTAGATTTACTAGTGGTATTCTATGGTAGAGTGCTTTTAAATACGATTGATACTTAGGATAATTAGAATACTTAGGATAATTTTTAACAACAAGATCAGTAACCTTATAGATGCTGAATAATACTATGAATAAAATTAAAACAAAAAACAAAAGATTAAAAATTATTAACTTTAAATTTTTTTTTACAAATTTAATCATAATATTTATTGATCAAGCAGTTTTAACCAAATTTTTGAGCATTTAAAAGAGGTCATAATAGCATCAGGCATAAATTTAAGTTTTTTCATCAAAAGGTAATATCTTTTTATATCTCTTTGTCGATTCCATCTTTCGGGACAGACTAAGCAAGATTTAAATTTTTTTATAAATCTTAAATTTTTATTATCTATTGGAAATTTTTTATATGTATCGAGCCAAATCCAATTAACTTTATTAATTAGTTTTTTACTTAAGTCTATAGTTTCATATTCTGAGAATCTTACTGCTATATTCTTATTTAATTTTTCATCCAATGTTTTAAAAATGTAAGGGAATTCTACATCTAATAAAAAATAAGATTTAATTTTATGTTTTTTTACCAATTTTAAAACGTTTTGTTCTATACCACTTTCTTTTATATTGAGAATTAAAGTTCCTTTTTTTTTTTTATATTCAGATAAATAATTCTCTAAACTATCTCCTTTAGCAAAAGGATCGTGTGATAAAATTAGCTTAGAGGAAGACGATCTTATATCAATTTCAGTTCCAAAATTGTTTGATATGCTTTTTAATTTTTTAATCGTATTGACTCTGTGTATTATAATTTCCATAAAATTATTTATTAAATTTTAACTTGTATATGAAATTAAACGTCCTGACTATTAATTTGATTTTTCCTAGTAATGTTCCTCCACCTTTAGCTTTTCCCTTTTTTCTCTCATACAAAATAACTGGATGTTCAACTACATTTAAATTTTTTTTATTCGCCATAAGAAGAAAAAAAAGGTCAAGTGAAAAGTCTTTGGGGTAGTTCTTCAAAATATCTTTTTTGAAAACTTTAGAAAATATTTTTGGTTGGGCGTTGATATCACTTAAATTCACATGAAAAAGATAATTCACAACTAATGACATTAGATAAGTAAAGAAATTATCAAACAAGCTTCTATTTATCCTTTTTCCCTTTACTATTACAATATTGTTTGTCAATTGTTCAGTGTTTGATAGATAAGCTGAAACAACATCTTTTAGTTTTACCTGTAAGTCAGAGTGACACCAGGCTATAACTTTTCCTGTACTTCTTCTGACGCCTGACATTATTCCATGACCGTAACCAATATTGTCTTTAATATTAATTTTTAAAATATTTTTATTCTTTATAGAATTAAGTAAATTTTTTGTATTATCAGTTGAACCATTATTAACAAGAACAAATTGGATAGATTTATTCTTTTTTAAAATAGATTTAATTGAACTAATCAAAGTTTTGAGATTTTTTTCTTCATTGTAACAAGGTATTACGACACTTAAATTAATCATTTTATTCATAAGATTTCAGTGCATTGGGAGTTCCAAAATTTTTATAATTAGAAACATTAATATATCCAACCTTGTAACCTAATAATAATGCATTTTTAGCAACAACATCCATATAATATTCATTATTAATTTTTTGTTTTTTTCTAATCATAAATTTAAATGATTTAACAAAAACTTTTTTATTTTTAAAAGAGAACGCTCCGAGTATCACAAAGTCTTTCTTTGGTTCTAAGCTAACTTTCTTTTTACAACTTATTTTTTCTATTTGGTTTTCTTTAGCTTTTTTAACCCAACCATATTGATTAGGATTTCTAAGCATATTTTTATCAGGCCTGGTAACAAAAACAATTAGATCAAACTTTTTTATAAAATTTCCAAACTTTTTTTTATTGAACTTGTAATCATAATCACAAGACCCAAAAGTTACCGAATATCCAAGAGGTATATGATTTATAGCTTGATAACAAGTAACTGCTTGGCCTGAATTTTCTTTAAAAAGTTTAATAAATTTAAAATTTCTAAAATACTTTTTAAACACTTTATTTAGTTTAAAAGTTTTGAAATGAGTATTTCTACAGATAAATACTTTTTTTTTTGAAAATGGTAAGCTTCTAACTGAGTAGAGAATTATTGGTTTTTTTCTAAACAATATTAGTGGTTTAATAGTTTTAAAACCCTTGGTAGCAAATCTTTTTCCACTTCCGGCCATGGCAATAACATTAATATTTTTCATTTGAAACTCATGGTGTGAAGTTTTTTATGTTGATTTTTATTTATACGCCATATTGAAATTTTTTTAACGTTATAGGTTATTGATATCTTTTTTTTAATAAGGAATTGAATTTTTTTTAAATTATGCTTTTTACTAATTGAGGAAATTGTGAAATGGGGTATCCAATTTTTTCCGACAAAAGGATAACCATACCTTTTATAATCTTTTTTTAATTTTCCATCAAATTTATTTTTTTTAACAATGTTCTTACTTTCAACTATTTGATTCAAAAACCTAATCATTTTCATTTGAAAATTATTCAATGAAGTATTTTTTTTTAATGAAAAAAACATTGTATGACCTTTTGTTTGAGGATCGCTATAAAAAAATTTTATTTTAGATATCTTTATTTTGATATTTTTAAAATTTTTAACAAATTTAGTTATTTTTATGATCTTGTCTTTAGCCAATTTTCTTTTAACTGAAATAGTAAATAAGGTTAAGTGGGCAGGATGAGATAAGTATATTTGATTGCCATAATTTTTTTTAACTGTTCTTTTAAAATTAATTATAATTTTCTTTAACTTTTTATCTGGTTCTATAAAAAATCCTATAAACATTATTTAAAAACTCTTCCTAAGAAATGTTCTCTATTAATATTTGGCAACAATTTTTTTTGATAATATATAAATTCAATTTTTTCTAGATGATTTATTTGAATTTTATGCCACTCAGATAAAGGTAATTTGAATTCACTCCCAATTAAACATCTAAGAACTACATTATGAGTTAACACAGCAATATTTTGTTTAGAATTATTTTTAGCTAAAAATTTCAGAAGATTTTTCTTAAATTTTTCAATTCTTAAATAAACATCCTCATCACTTTCACCTTCTGGAAACTTTGGGTCCTTTTTTTTGTTCCATGCTTGCTTGATATATAAAAATTTTTTAATTAAAGTTTTATAATTCATTCCTTCAGCGATGCCATAATTTTTTTCATTTAAATCATTGTCTAGTATAATTTTTTTAGAGTTTATTAATTTAGCTGTTTGTACACTTCTCCTGAGGACACTTGAAAATATTAAAGAAACATTTTCTTTTTTAATTTCTTTAATCTTTCTACTTAAATCTTTATTTATTATTATTTCTGGATCTCTGCCTATACCTAGAAATGAATTATCATTCAAATTTGTTTTAGCATGTCTTAGAAAAATTATCTTTATACACTTCTCTTTCTCATTTTTAAGATATTTTTGAAATATATTAACAAAATTTTTTACCCAAATTGAAAAAATATTCGCTTTTAAATCAAGATTATATTTTTTTGCTTTAAAAATTAAATAATATTTTTTTATATTCGATCGACTTTTTTTCTTATAAATTTTTTTCAATATTGAAGAATATTGATTTTTATTTGGTTTTTCATTTTTTTGTTTTAATAATTTATAATAATTAAATATTAAGTTTTTTACGATGTGGTAATAAAACTCTTTTTTCTGAAAAGATTTTATCTTAAAATTTTTTTTTCTTAAAAATATTTTTTTATTAATAAATGAATACTCTCTGTAAGAAATAATATTTCTACCTAAATCTTTTAAATATTCATCAGATCCTCTTCTGCTAGAAAAAAAATCTTGAAATTGAATTTTGCCTGCTGAAAGTAAATTGCCTAAATTTTTCCCTTTAAAAAATTTTGTTCTTTCCCAATCAAAACATGTAAAAGGACTCTTAATCACGTGGTTGAAATGACTTTTTAAATCGTAAACCATTAAGTGAAAAATTAATTGATTTTTTGTATCAAATTTAAGAGGTCCAAAAGAAGTATTAATTTTAATTTTATATTCACTAAGACCTAATTTTTTTGTATTTATACTTGCGATTAAATTTTTACATTTTTGAAATTTTTTTATGCTCAGTTTGTCTAAAATAACTACTATATCTATATCTCTATAATTTGAGCTTTTAGGATTTTCCCAAAAGGAACCAACTAAATTTACCGAAACAACTCCTTTAATTCTTATAAATCTATTTAAAATAAAGTTTTTTAATTCTAGATATCTTTTTTTTTGCATTCACTTATCTAAAGTATTTTCCGAATGTTTTCAGAACCATGATGGCATTTCTTGGATTTTCATTGTTTAAAACAGCAGATCCCGAAACGATATATTGTGCTTTAATTGATTTAATATTTTGTTTATTCACTCCTCCATCAATATGCAAATTAAACTGTTTTCTATTATCAAGATTATTGATCTGATTAATGAGTTTGTAGGAACCCTCATAAAATTTTTGTCCAGAAAATCCTATGTTTTCAATCGATAACACCATTATATCCTTAAAATCCGATACAATTTCCTTTAATTTTTTTGAATAATCATTGACTGCATGTAAAACTATTCCTGGCTTTGAACCACTATTTATAATCTTATTTTTAATTTCATTTAGGTCTTCTTCAACTTCATAATGAAAAAAAATTATGTCAGAATATTTTGCAACTTTATCTATCCATAAACTTGGTTTTTTTGTCATAAGATGAGTGTATACCTTATGATTTTTCCAATAAGCTTTAATTAAGTCAAATTGGTAAAAGCTTTGATCAATTTCAGTCTTAACAAGAGTATTGTCGACTACATCAACGTGAATAAAATCTGGATAAATTCCAATTTTTTGAAAAATACCATGAGTGTTTTCATTTCTCTTTGCGTAGATTGCTACCCCAACCTTGCCATGCTCCCTAAAAGTAATTTTTCTATGGAGAATGTAAGCAAATATAAAAACTATTCCTGAAATAATTATTCTACTAAATTCATACTCATAACTTCCTTTAAGATTAAAAGACACGAATTTATTAATTGAGAATTGTATGCTAGCTGACAAGACAGATATTACTACGAAGTAAAACAATGACCTTAATAATAGATACTCAGGAATATAAAAATTTAATTTAATATTTAAAATAAAAGCTACCAGTATTCCTATAGAGATACTTAAAATGATACTTAAGACTGGGTTTAATCCAAAATTTAATAGCTGTTTTCTTATTAAGAGTTCTACTACTAAAGAAAAAAGACCAATGACTATGTATATTAAAATATGTCGATATCTATATAACGCAAAATCTAAATCTTTTTTTAATTCAGAGCTGAAAAGCATTATTTTTTTTGACCGTAATAAAAGTTCGCACCGTGCTTTCTATCAAAATGCTTACGTATCAAATTTGTATCTATTTTATCCTTTAATCCTATTTTCATCGAATTGAATGCTAATAAGCCAATAAACTCTATTAACTCTAAATTTTTAACAGACTCATAAGATGATTTTCCCCAAGCAAAAACACCATGGTATCGAATTAATATTCCAGGACATTTATTAGGTTTTAATTTTTGTTTTTTAAAAGTTTTTAAAATTTCTAATCCAGTATTATATTCATATTTATTTTTTACATCTTTTTTTTTCATTCTATTGGTTATAGGAACATGCTTATCAAAGTAATCGGCATGAGTTGTACCTAAAACAGGTATAGGTTTTCCAGTTTGTGCCCAGGAAGTTCCATAAGTGGGGTGACCATGCGCTATTCCTTTTATAGTATCCCATTGCCTATATAAAACTCTATGAGTTTCAGTATCTGATGAAGGATTCAAACTTCCATCGACCACTTTTCCAGAGGAAATATTTATTACATTAAAATCTTTATGCTTAATAGTATTAAGATTTATTCCTGAAGGCTTAATAATGAAATGGTTCTTATCTATTCGTTGACTAACATTTCCGAAAGTTTGAATAGATAGGTTTTTTTTAACAAGGTTTTTATTTGCTATTAAGCAATTTTTTTTTGATTTTAATATTTGTTTTTTTAACATATCTATTCAATTGATATCATTTAATCTAATACTAATAAAGTAACATAATAATTTATTAAACTTAGCCTTTAAATTTAAGAATAGTATAATTTTTAGTCGAATAAATTAAAGTATAACCGCTTACAGAATTACTTGAATTAGAAAAATGATTTTCTGCCGGTCCTAAAACAATATAGTCAGGATACTTTCTTGAATTTAAATTTTGAGAAATATCTTGGTCAAAATTTAAATAAGTAACAAACATATTTTTTCCTATCTTATTTTTCTTTGGGATATCAATATTAGATGGAATTTTATCGCTATGCTTATAGTAATGTAGACTACCTTTATCAATTTTATAGTAGCTATGAAATAAATATTCACAAATTCTATGATATCTATAGAGATTAATTGCAGTCATATTTGTACATGAAGAATTAATATATTTGTCAAAGTTTTGATTTAAATTAAGTATTTTTTTTGATCTTATCAACGCATGAGTGGTTTCATTAATATCTGTTGCATTAAGAGACTTCATCGATGGAATAAAATTATACCTTCCGGTCAATGTTGGAATAGTGTGTAATAACATTGAGTCAATAGTGAGAAAATGGGAATTAAATTTTGAATTGTTTTCAATCCAAGTTAAAATTTTTTTTATTTCTTTAGGTCTCATATCTGTCTTTTGTTTAGAAAGTTCAATTTGATAGATAAAAAGATTTATTATAAAAACAATAGGCAAGGTAGAAGCAACTAGATAGATAAAACCTTTAATCTTCTTTTTGCTAAACAAATCTATAAAAAAATTAAAAAGTATCAAAAAAGTTAAAATTTTTGAAATATTATAATTAATAATAAAGTGTTGAGGTTCTGGTATTATAAAAAAATGAAACGATAGATGATAAAAAATAATTAAAGGTAAAAATTGAGTTACAATTATTAAAGAAACGTTCTCATAAATTTTTCTATTGAAAAAAGTTAAAAATAAACAAATAGAGAGAAACAATAAAGATTTAGCCATATAAGGATATATGCTGAAATTTTGGGACTTAGTGAAACCCAATGAAATTAAAAGATCATCTTTATAATTTTGAGTTAAAATAAAATATAAAGCAGGAATTGACAGCAGAAAACTTATAAAGCCTGCAAGGAAAATTTCTTTTTTATATTTAGCATTCACCCACAGGCTATACAAAAAAATAAGAAAGATGGAAAAACTTAAACAAATAAAAGTAAAGATGTAGCTATAGGCTGAAGCTACAACACTAAAAATAAGCAAATATTTATAATTTTTTCCTTCCAACATTTTTAACAAACTAATTATACCTAAAATTAAAAGAATCATTGTAAATTGATGAGACGGAAATTTTAGAGCAATCTTGCTAATGCCTATAGGATTTTCTAGTAAACTTTGGTCAAATGAAAAATATTTAAAAATATTAATAAATGCAAATTTGTCACTAGCCAGTAAAATTGAACTAAATAGACTAAAATAAAATTTATTAAAGATAGTTTGTAATAATAAGAAGCATAATAAAAAAGTTATAAATGGAAAAATAAAATTTTTGATATAAAAAAAATATTCAACTCCACCAAAAATATAAGATAGAAATCCTGCAAATATATATGGAAGAAACTGAATATTGTATGTCGAATTATTAATCAAGGACGTAGGGTTTTTTAAATTTAATTCTCCTGTTATGAAATAGTCATATACTTCTCTAATAGATGGGCCATAAATAATTTCGTCATTATTCCAAAAAAAATGGCTTTCATTAAAAGAGAAATAAATATTGTCTTCTAAATTTATATTATTTTGGAAATAATCTGGATAAAAACATAAAAAACCAAATACTAAAGAAGCAACAAAAAGAAAAAAATATTTTATCAATTTGCTATCTAAAGTTTCTAGAATGGTATCTAATTTCATCAGATTTCTAAGAAGCCACTTATTAAAATGTTGAATAATATAATATAAGTTTTATATTATTAATGTTGGTATTCCAACTATGACGATAAACGAATTTCGTAATAAACATTACGGACGTGGGGGCAGTACCCACCACCTCCACCATTTTCA
>MDTB01033921.1_pt1 | contig 11761 bp, 8 predicted proteins | sample 811161 | NCBI WGS metagenome assembly MDTB01 (sample SAMN05326650, study PRJNA326480) | marine metagenome | isolation source: seawater | place: Mediterranean Sea | collected 2009
AGTACGTTGTTCACTACCCAGTACAGTACCAGACCTGCAGGGAACCACAGGAAGAATACTGTGAAGATCACTGGCATAAGCTGCATAACACGCGCCTGCATTGGGTCTGGCGGTGTTGGATTCAGCTTGAACTGGATGAACATAGACGCACCCATCAGCAATGGCAGGATGAACAGCGGATCTTTGATCGAGAGGTCTTCAATCCAGAGGAAGAAAGGCGCCTGACGCAGTTCAACCGATTCCATCAGTACCCAATACAGGGCAATGAACACCGGCATCTGAACCAAAATCGGCAAACAACCACTGAGTGGATTGATCTTCTCGGTCTTGTATAGCTTCATCATCTCCTGACCGAGCTTCTCGCGGTTATCACCGTAACGCTCTTTGATCTCGGCCATCTTCGGCGCCACTTTGCGCATGTTCGCCATTGAACGGTACGACATCGCCGACAGCTTGAAGAACACGAGCTTAATCAGAACCGTCAGCAGGATGATTGCTACACCCCAGTTGCCAACAAAGTCATGGATGTTATCCAGCAACCAGAACAACGGCTGCGCCACCCACCAGAGGATGCCGTAGTCGATCACCAAATTCAGGTTTGGTGCGATTTCTTCCAGACGTTCCTGGATCTTAGGGCCAGTGTAGAGCTGAGCACCCATGGTCGCGGTTTCGCCTGGCGCTACGCTGACTGAGTTGTCGTAGAAACCAAAAATATAGTTTCCTTTAACGTAACGACCATTGTAGGTGTGCTGTTGATCCTGTGCCGGAATCCAGGCTGATACAAAATAGTGTTGCAGAATGGCAGCCCAGCCACCTTCTTCAACGCTTTTGAATTTGCCTTCTTCGAGGTCATCGAAGCTAACTTTCTGATAACGCTCTTCACTCGTGGTCAGTGCCGCACCGAGGTAAGCCTGCATACCCATGCTGCTTGACTGAGAAGGGTCATCAGAACCGTCACGCTTCAGCTGTGCGTAAAACGCACCCTGCCATGGCTCCTGCGAGATGTTACGTACTTTGTAACGCACATCCATCAGGTATTCACCCCGGGTGAAGGTGAAGATTTTCTCTACGTAGGCTTTTTCAGACTGGTGAGTCAGCACAACTTCGAGTGTGTCTTCGCCTTCGTTCAGCGTGTATTCAGTGTTTTCAGTGCTGTACAGAGCACCGTTGTTTTTGTCGATGCCGTCACGTCCAACCAGACCGCTTTGTGCGATAAAAAGACGTGCGTTGCTGTTTTCAAGCAGAGTAAACGGAACGTCTTTTTGTTTAATCGACTTTGAATACTGCGGTAAACGAACCGATACAACCTGACCACCCTTAGGGTTGATCTCTAGATTAAGAACATCGGTCTGTACGGTAATGACATCACCAGTGGGGGCAGCAGCTTCTGGCATATCAGCGACGCTGACTGCTGGCTGATCACTGACATCAGGAACGTCAGCATCAACAGCTTCTGACATGTCTGGGGTATCAGAACCAAATTCTGGTGCTGACTCTGTGCTGGTTTCAGCAACAGGGGTAGTAACGTTCTCGATTCCGTAATCCTGATTCCAGGCAAGAATCAGCATGTAAGAGGAGATCGCAAGACCTGCATATATGACTAAACGGCGGATATCCATGATCAGGGTTTCCGTTGGCAACAATGAGTGGAATGAGTATGTGTTTCCAGATCTGGTACCAGATCAACGCCGTGACCACCCCATGGATGACAACGGCCAATGCGGCGAAGTGCAAGCCAGCCTCCACGGATCAGACCGTAGCGACGTATAGCTTCTTCGGCATAAGAAGAACATGTGGGGTAGAACCGACAGCGGCTGGGAAGCATCGGACTAATGGCGTACCGATAAACAGAAATGAGCATCAGGGCAATCCTGGCCACGGGATTAACGCCGCGGTTTGCGTTTTCTGCCTTGGTGTTTGCCATGGGGTTTCTTCAGTCTGAACCAGAGGCTGTCGATCATCTCACGAATCTGCTGATTGTCCAGCTGAACGATGCCCGAACGTGCCAATATGACAAAGTCATGGCTGGCGAGATCATGCTGATGCTGTCGGAATGATTCACGTATCAGGCGTTTTACCCGATTGCGATCGACCGCGAGCTTTAGCTGTTTTTTCGCCAGAACAAAACCGACACGAGGTCGGTCAAGTTCGTTCGGTGCAGCCAGTACCAGAAGGTGAGGCGTGCTACCACGCAGAGCTGTGTTATCGAAAACACGTTTGAATTCTGCCGGTTTCAGCAGCCGTAAATTTTTACGGAAGCACGTATCCGGCATATTTCTCTCTGCGCAGATCAGTTACAGCAATTAAGCAGCGAGGCTGTGACGGCCTTTAGCGCGACGACGAGCCAGAACCTGACGGCCGTTTTTGGTTGCCATGCGGGCACGGAAACCATGAGTACGCTTGCGCTTCAGTACGCTTGGTTGAAATGTACGTTTCATATCATCACCCAGTTAGTGTGAACAGCCCAACAGTCAGGGCAATTTTTAGGGGCGGGAATTGTATGCAAAAGAAACGTTTAAAGCAACGCCAAGATAGCTTTGTTTATGAACTTTCTGAAAAACCTGAAGACCGGTCATTCTGATGAATATTTATGTTTTAAGTACTGATGATGTGTGATGAAGAAGAGAAGAAATCTGAAGTTATTATTAAAACGGTCGCTTAATTCTGTTGATAAGTCGAAAAACCCTTTAATTTTCAATTGATTATCTCATAAATAACTCTGCGGATAAGCCCGGTAAACATTGTCTGGAAGTTGGGTTCATCTGGTGGACGAAATCATGGGTTATGCACAGTGATGACCGGATCGCGAGTTGTTCACAATTTCATTCACCCCTTAAAAGACAAGCTGTTAAGAGACTTATCCACAGATCAGACGGTAACTTTGTTCATCAGAATGACGTATTTCTGTGGATAACCGGTACTTCCTCGGGTAGTATGTCCGTCTTCTTTATAGCTATTCATTTCTACGTCAGGATCAGAGGTGCATGTGACGGGTTTGTGGGAAGACTGCCTGGGGTATCTGCAGCATGAGTTACCCGCACAGCAATACAACACATGGATTCGTCCTCTGACCGCGAGCGCTGATAATGGGCAGCTTGTTCTGAGTGCGCCTAACCGGTTTGTAAAAGACTGGGTAAGAGATAAATACCTGCAACGCATTCAGGAAATCATTTCAGACCTCAATGGCGGCTTGCTCACGCACGTTAATATAGTGGCGGGTGAGTCACGCCCTATGTTTCAGCGTCCGACAACACCGCCGCCTCGTCCAGAACCTCGTTCTATAAAAGACGACACGATGAGCTTTGCCGCACCAAGAGAGCCAGTATCAAAAATTGAAACTGCCCCATTGGGTGGTTCTTATAATGCAGAGCCAATGGCTTTCGCCGAAGATACTGCGCCATCAGCGGCGGAGCTTGCTGTGGTAAATCCGGTTTCTGAACCTGCGCCTGTGGCTCCGACGCCACCCCCCAAAAGAAAGGTGCAGGTAGAAGGTGGCTTGCAGCATCAGAGTTTCCTGAATCAGAATTTTACGTTTGATAGCTTTGTTGAGGGTAAGTCGAACCAGTTAGCCCATGCAGCGGCGAAGCAGGTTTCTGACAATCCGGGCGGATCGTACAACCCACTCTTTATATATGGTGGTGTTGGTCTGGGTAAGACTCACTTAATGCACGCGGTTGGTAATTACTTACAAACCAAGAACAAGAACGCTCGTGTTCTATACGTTCATTCTGAGCGTTTTGTTCAGGATATGGTGAAAGCACTCCAGCTGGGTGCGATTAACGAGTTTAAGCGCTTCTATCGCAGCCTAGATGCCCTACTGATTGATGATATTCAGTTTTTCGCCGGTAAAGAGCGCTCTCAGGAAGAGTTCTTCCATACCTTTAATGCCTTGTTAGAGGGTGGTCAGCAGATGATTCTGACTTGCGATCGCTATCCGAAAGAGATCGCCGGGCTGGAAGAGCGTCTGAAGTCTCGTTTCGGCTGGGGTCTGACGGTTGCCGTCGAGCCGCCTGAATTAGAAACCCGTGTTGCTATCTTAATGAAGAAAGCCGAGCAGACAGGTATGAATCTCCCGGATGATGCTGCTTTCTTTATTGCTCAGAAAATTCGTTCGAATGTGCGTGAGTTGGAAGGGGCACTGAAACGTGTCGCTGCAAACGCTCAGTTCACGGGCAGTGAAATCACCTTACCTTTTATTAAAGAGTCGCTGAAAGATTTGCTGGCGCTCCAGGATAAACAGGTCAGTGTTGAAAATATTCAACGTACGGTCGCAGAGTATTACAAAATCAAGATGTCTGATTTATTATCTAAGCGCCGTACACGCTCGATTGCGCGACCTCGCCAGGTTGCTATGGCATTGAGCAAAGAACTGACAAATCACAGCCTGCCCGAAATAGGCGAGCTGTTTGGCGGGCGTGACCACACGACTGTGTTGCATGCGTGCCGTAAGATTAAAGAATTGCAGGAATCCAGTGCTGATGTGCGGGAAGATTATAAGAACCTGCTGCGCTTACTGACAACCTAACGCCTGTTAGCTCAGGCTCCGGACCGAGTGGAGAACCATGAAATTCGTAATATCCAGGGAAGCCCTTCTGCGCCCACTGCAATTGGTAGCAGGTGTTGTAGAAAAGCGTCAGACTCTGCCAGTACTTTCAAACGTATTGCTTGAAATTGAAGGTCAGCAACTGTCGCTCACAGGTACCGACCTTGAAGTTGAGCTGGTAGGCCGGGTCACTCTTGATGAAGTTGGTCAGGAAGGTGCGATTACGGTTCCAGCGAAGAAGCTGATGGATATCTGTCGCTCTCTGCCGGACGGTGCTCAAATTGAGATCGAACAGGACGAAGCGCGCGTTAATGTTCGCTCGGGTCGTTCGCGTTTTACGCTTTCAACACTGCCTGCGACTGAATTCCCGAATGTGGATGCGATCGCCGACGAGCAGTCGTTCTCTCTGCCACAAGCCAGTCTGCGCCACATTATTGATCGCTCAAGCTTTGCCATGGCACAGCAGGATGTTCGTTACTACCTGAACGGCATGCTGATGGAAGTTACTGCAGACAGCCTGCGCGCTGTAGCGACCGACGGCCATCGTCTGGCGACCTGTGTTACTGAAGTATCTGGCCTTGCTGAAACCCGTCAGATCATTCTGCCGCGTAAAGGTGTACTGGAGATGGCGAAGCTGCTGACTGATCCAGAAGCCAGCGTAAGCCTGTCTTTGAGTGCTAATCACCTGCGCGCTCAGACTGAAGAGTTTACCTTCACCTCGAAGCTGGTTGATGGCAAGTTCCCGGATTACAGCCGGGTGATTCCGAAGGGCGGTAATAACGTGGTTCTGGCTGATCGTACGGATCTGCGTCAGGTGTTTAACCGTACTGCGATTCTTTCTAATGAAAAGTACCGTGGTGTTCGCCTGGTGTTGGGTACCGATACGCTTCAGGTGTTTGCAAACAACCCAGAGCAGGAAGAAGCAGAAGAAACCACAGCGGTTGAGTATCAGGGCGACGCGCTTGAGATCGGCTTTAACGTTTCTTACCTGCAAGATGTTCTTGGCGTTATTTCGACCGAACAGGTTAAGTTTACTCTGTCAGATGCAAACAGCAGTGCATTGATCGAAGAGCCAGACAGCTCTGATGCGATGTATGTTGTTATGCCGATGCGTCTGTAGTCTCAGGCGTTTCTGATTTATGCCAGTCAGGCATCTCAGGATCAGTGGTGTGCGCAATCTGCAGCCACTGATCTTTGATCCCCACCCCCACGTCAATTTTATATACGGAGACAACGGCTCTGGCAAAACCAGCATTCTTGAAGGAATTGCTGTGATGGCCTCCGGCAAGTCATTCCGTACTAATCAGCTTAAACACGTACTCGCTCATGATAACGATCGAATGGAAATGCGTTTTTCCATTGAAGATCCCGACATGGGTGATTGTGAGATGGAATCACTGCGCCTGAAAGCAGGGGATCATCTTCTTAAGCTGAACGGCTCTGTTTTGACCAGTCAGGCTGAAGCTGCACACTGGTTGCCTGTTCAGATCATTGAACCTAACACATTCAAGTTGTTGTCAGGGTCTCCTGAAGAGCGCAGAGCGTTTATTGATTGGGGTGTGTTCCACGTGGAACAAAGTTTCATGGAACAATGGAAAACCTTCAAAAAGCACCTCAAGCAAAGGAACGCTGTACTTAAGCAGAAAGAGGAAGAATGGCTCGATGTTTGGAACGCTGGCTTCATCGAAGCAGCGGAACACATTGATAATGAACGCCAGGCCTATCTGAAGCGCTTTAAACCAGAATTTGAACGGATATTGAACGAGCTAGATCCTTCAATATCTGTCACACTGGCTTACTATCCAGGCTGGGAGAAAGACTCCCGCCTAGCTGACGTACTTAATCGTCAGCAAGAGCGCGATATGACGCTTGGATATACCCAGTCAGGCCCCCATCGGGCCGAGCTTCGCATTAAGTGCGATAAACAACCAGCTTCTGAGATATTGTCTCGGGGGCAACAGAAAACTGTAGTGTCTGCGCTTAAAATCGCGCAGGGATCTCTCTTTCAGCAGGAGAGCGGCCGAAGAACCATCTATTTAGTGGATGATCTTGCGTCTGAGCTCGACGAAAAGCACCGTTTTGCTTTATGCAAACTGCTGGAAGATTTAAAATGTCAGGTCTTTATAACCAGCATCGACAAAGAAAAATTAACCGATGTCTGGCAGCCAGTCGCCAGTAAAGTGTTCCACGTGGAACATGGCAAATTAGAGGAATGCACCGAATGAGTGATCAGAGTTACGATTCGTCCAGTATTAAGGTACTTAAAGGCCTCGATGCGGTACGGAAGCGTCCAGGGATGTATATCGGCGATACCGATGACGGTACCGGCCTCCATCATATGGTGTTCGAGGTTGTCGATAACTCCATTGACGAGGCGCTCGCTGGTCACTGTGACACGGTAGAAGTTGTTATCCACCAGGATAACTCCATTACTGTCTCCGATAACGGCCGTGGTATTCCTACTGAGATCCACGAAGAAGAGGGTGTCTCGGCCGCGGAAGTTATTCTGACGGTACTGCATGCTGGCGGTAAGTTTGATGATAACTCTTATAAGGTATCAGGCGGCCTGCACGGTGTAGGTGTGTCAGTGGTCAATGCGCTTTCTGAGAAAGTGAAACTGACCATCCGTCGTGGCGGTAAGCTGTACGAACAGGAATACACCCACGGTGTGCCAGACTATCCACTGAAGGAAGTCGGTGTTTCAGACACTACGGGTACGGCACTGACCTTCCTGCCGTCGAAAGAAACCTTCACCAAAACAGAATTCAGCTACGACTACCTGGCCAAGCGTCTGCGTGAACTGTCATTCCTGAACTCTGGTGTGCGCATTCATATGAAGGATGAGCGCTCGGATAAAGAAGATGTTTTTGAGTTTGAAGGCGGTCTTGGTTCGTTTGTCGGCTTCCTGAATGAGGGCAAAACGCCGGTCAGCGAAGTGTTTCACTTCCTTACTGAACAACGCGATGATGGTATCGGTGTTGAGGTAGCCATGCAGTGGAATGATGGCTTCCAGGAAAGCATCCACTGCTATACCAACAACATTCCACAGCGCGACGGTGGCACCCATTTAGCAGGCTTCCGCGCGGCTCTGACGCGCTCTCTGAATGGCTATATCACCCAGGAAGGCCTGGATAAGAAAGCCAAGGTATCGACCACAGGTGATGACGCCCGTGAAGGTCTGACAGCGATTATCTCGGTGAAAGTACCTGATCCTAAGTTCAGCTCCCAAACCAAAGATAAGCTGGTTTCCAGCGAAGTTAAGCCTGCTGTCGAGCAGGAAATGGGGCGTCAGTTCCAGGACTTCCTGTTGGAGAACCCGCAGCAGGCCAAAGAACTTGTTGGCAAAATGATTGATGCCGCCCGCGCTCGTGAAGCAGCGCGTAAGGCTCGTGAAATGACCCGTCGTAAGGGTGCCCTCGATATCGCAGGTCTACCGGGGAAGCTGGCAGACTGTCAGGAGAAAGACCCGGCTCTTTCTGAAGTCTACCTGGTGGAGGGTGACTCTGCGGGTGGTTCTGCGAAGCAGGGCCGTGACCGCCGGAGCCAGGCGATTCTGCCTCTTAAAGGTAAGATCCTTAACGTCGAGAAAGCGCGCTTCGATAAGATGCTATCTTCGGCTGAAGTCGGCACCCTGATTACCGCGTTGGGTTGCGGTATCGGCCGTGAAGAGTTTGACCCGGATAAGCTGCGTTATCACCGCATTATTATCATGACCGATGCTGACGTCGATGGTGCGCACATTCGTACGCTTCTGTTGACCTTCTTCTTCCGTCAGATGCCTGAAATCATTGAACGTGGCCACGTTTATATCGCTCAGCCACCGCTGTATAAGATTAAGCGTGGTAAGCAAGAGCAGTACATTAAAGACGAAGAAGCGATGGAGAGCTACCTCACTCACATCGCTCTTGAGAAAGCGGCTCTGCACCCATCTGAGGGCGCTCCAGCCATCTCTGACGAAGCTTTCGCTCAGATTGTAGATCAGTATCGCTCTGCACAGGAAACAGTCGACCGTATGTCGAACGTTGTCCGTAAAGAGATCCTGCATCTGATGCTGACATTGCCACGCGTAACCACGGACATGATGGGCAGCGAAGCCGCCATGAACGAATGGGTAGGTAAACTGCGAGAACAGCTTCCGGATGCTGGTCGTAGTGGCTCACACTTTGAGGTCGCGACTGTTAAAGACCCAGAGCGCGATAACTACAACGTTGACGTTAAGGTCATCACTCACGGTATGGCGCGTGACTATATTCTTGATGTCGATTTCTTCGGTGGTAACGGCTACAACAAACTTGCCAGCATGAGTGAGAAGCTGGCCGATACCCTCGAAGAGGGCGCTTACATTCAGCGTGGTGAGCGTGTGCACATGATCGACGATTTCTGGGATGCGGTTAAGTGGCTGCTCCACGAAGCTCAGAAAGGCTTTAACATTCAGCGCTACAAAGGTCTGGGTGAGATGAACCCGGAACAGCTTTGGGAAACCACCATGGACCCAGAGACCCGCCGTATGCTTCAGGTAACCATCGAAGACGCCATTGGCGCCGACAAGATGTTTACTACCCTGATGGGAGACGACGTAGAGCCGCGTCGTGCCTTCATTGAAGCGAACGCACTGAACGTCGCAAATCTGGATTTCTGATCCGCTGTGTCTCTGTGTTCCACGTGGAACACAGAGAGGTCGCTGAGATCAAGCTCAGAGAACGTCTCTAAAAAAGCCCCGCCTGATATGTGTCAGCTGGGGCTTTTTATTGAGCAAGGAGAGTATAAAAATGGAAGTCAGTTTCGGGAGATGCGTCCGCTGCAAACACAGTATGCGGAATAGAATTGGAGTATTGAACTTCCGCTGGAAGCAAGGCGGGGGTGTCAGGTGCCCCCACTGTAAACTTGCTTATGTCTCTGGGTACGACCTGCCTTTCCCTATCGGGCCTATTTACTGGCTATGTTGGGTAGGTCTTTTGGTTGTATTAAACGTTGGAGGTTTTATTGGGCTGTTGCTTTTCACTTCGGTATTTCTATTGATACAGCTATATCTTTCCCCGGTAGTGTCCTATCGATCTTTACGAAAGTGACAGGGCTATTTGATACCTCGTACTCCTGCCACCCCCTGGTAACTTCTGAATACATCCTTTTGCCACAAGGTCAGCCAGATGCCTGGTGGCCGTGGCTTTGCTCACCTTGGCGACCTTCTGGTACTGAGCTGCACTGATACCGTGTTCGAATCCTTTTGATCCGCCGTCTAACAGACGGTTTAGTACTTTACGCTGTTCTGCAGACAGTGGTGTATCACGAAAGGTCTGCCAGAAGCGGGCTTTAGCGATAGTTCGGTCGATCTGGTCTATGGCGTTGTTGATGGAGGTCAGCAGGGTGTCGAGAAACCACTGACACCATTCGGTGATGTCTGATCCCCGTTCGTGGTCGCGGTACCATTGAGCCGTCTCAAGAGCGTTGTAATATTCGGAGCGCTTATTCAGTATCGCAACTGACATGGCAAACAGCCGGACACTTTTTGCATCGGCCTGAGCCAGAGCCATATCGGTTATTGCCCGGGTCAGGCGGCCGTTGCCGTCGTCGAAAGGGTGCAGGGTTACAAACCAGAGGTGTGCAGTCGCAGCTCGCAGGAGCGGATCAGCGTCCTGACAATTAGCATCTTGGTTAAACCAGTCGCAAAAACGTTGGAGTTGTGATTCAAGGCCATCTCTGGGGGGCGCTTCGAAATGCACTTTCTGGCGATCAAGTCGGCCACTGACAACTTGCATGGGTTCAGGGCCTCTTAGCTGCCCGACTCTGATTTTCTGAGTAATTGATAACTCGGACTCAGGAAAGAGAAGTTTCTGCCAGTAGCACAGGCGCTCTTGCGTCATGGGCGAGTCCAGATTCGTGAGCGCGTCTATTAATAGTTCAGCTAACCCTTCCGAACGATCACTGACGGGGTAGGGCTCTGCTTCGCTGATGCCCAGATGTCTTGCAAGAGATGAACGCACGGAGCTTGCGTTGAGCTCCTCGCCTTCAATGGCTGACGATGCCAGAAGATTCTGCAACAGTGTGTCTAAGGCCTGGTCGTCGGAGTTGGCGCTGACACTTTGTTTGCCCTGTAGCAGACCAATGCGTTTGTGGCACTCACGCAGCAGCGGCTGGAGAGCGTTGTTGTCCCAGTAGAATTCGGTCCATTGGTTGTTCTGCCATATCCAGCGCTGTTGCATAGTGCGATCTCAATCTGGTTATTCGATAAGCCGATTAGGCGATATATTCGGCTCATACTATGAGCCGAATAATAGGCTTTATTCGGCTCAAAGTCACATCTACGGCAAAATGCGGTCGGTGGTTGTGCCGACAACGTCCGCAGTGGCGCGTGAGGACATGCCTTAGCCATTGAGAAAAGCGCCTTCCTCAGTAATGATGAAGACAAGCAGGCGGGCCTGTGTGGCCGCTTACCGGGTTTTTAAAGCAAAGGAGTTGTCGTATGTGCATTCAATGCAGTGTTGGCGCTGAGGGCGTAAATATGAAGTCTGACGTGCGTATCGTTCAGGCGGCGTTGAACCAGGCTCTGAGTCCAGAGAAACCCTTGGTTGTTGACGGCCTGATTGGCCCGGCAACCATCAGTGTGATTGATGCATTTCAGCGCGGAGCTGTGGGGCTTAACCGGCCTGATGGGCGGGTTGATCCGAACGGCCGTACATTGCGTACTCTGAAAGACCTTCAACCGAAGGCGTTCTCGAGTGATTGTCTGGCAGCGGTGATGCCGACGGCACCTCTGTCAAAAATTGAAACGTATTATCCACTGATGCAGAGCGCTTCAGAACAGGACGAAAGTGTCTCTGGCGCCCGTCGTCTGGCACATTTTCTCGCTCAGATCGGACATGAGAGTTTGTCGCTTTATTACACAGAAGAGCTGGCTTCAGGTAAGGCTTACGAGGGGCGTTCGGATCTGGGCAATACGGAACCCGGTGATGGTGTACGCTTTAAGGGACGCGGTCTGATTCAGCTGACAGGGCGTTATAACTACGAGAAGTATGCCGAGTACGCTGGAATAGATACGTCCCAGCCAGATTGGCCTGAACTCTTGTCTACTCCAGAGCATGCGCTGAAGGTGAGTCTCTGGTTCTGGGGCACCCGGCATTTGCAGGAGAAAGCCGATCAGGATGATCTGTTGGGTATTACACGCCGGGTCAATGGTGGCTACAACGGCTTGTCTGACCGACAGGCTTATCTGCAGCGAGC
>MDTB01072516.1_pt1 | contig 11761 bp, 14 predicted proteins | sample 811161 | NCBI WGS metagenome assembly MDTB01 (sample SAMN05326650, study PRJNA326480) | marine metagenome | isolation source: seawater | place: Mediterranean Sea | collected 2009
AAACTTGAAATTGCTTGTAATAACAATCAATCTATCAAAATTCTTGAAATTCAGAGGCAAGGAAAAAAATCACAAAAAATTGGAGAATTTATGCTTGGATCTCAAATTAAAAGAGGTTCAAAAATATCAAATGTTTAGATATCAAATTCTAATTGAGTATGCTGGAACAAATTTTAGAGGTTGGCAGGTTCAAAAAAAAGGAAAAACTATTCAGGGTCTTATTCAACATAAAATTTCAAAACTATTAAAAGAAAAAATAATATTGATAGGATCTGGTAGAACTGACTCTGGTGTACATGCAATTGAACAATCAGCTCACTTTGATTGTTTAACAAAGATAATTGACTTAGATAGATTTTTAAAATCTATTAATCATTTTTTAAATAAAGAAGGAGTTACAATCATTAGAATAAGAAAAAGAAATAAAAACTTTCATTCAAGATTTTCTGCCAAATTAAGAATATATAGATATATCATCATTAATCGTTTAAGTGGACCAGTTTTAGATAAAAATAGAGGCTGGCATATTATGAAGGAACTTGATTTAGCTTCTATGAAGCAAGGTGCTAAAAAATTAGTAGGAACTAAAGATTTTTCAACTTTTAGAGCCTCTAGTTGTAGAGCCAAAAGTCCAATAAAAACCATGAAACTTGTAAAAATAAAATCATATAAAAATAAAATAGAAATAGAATTTAGATCTAAATCATTTTTACAACAACAAGTTCGTTCAATGGTTGGCTGCCTAAAATATCTTGGAGAAAAAAAATGGTCTTTAAAAAAATTTGAAAGTGTAATGAAATCAAAAAAAAGAATATTATGTGCCCCACCAGCACCTCCAGAAGGACTTTTTTTAACAAGAATTATTTATTAATTTTTTGTTGGACATTGAATATCTTTTATTAATCCGCCAACGTGACTCAGCTCTTACAATATATCCACAACAGTTTTTTGATCGGCATTTACAAGGAAATTGTTTATAATCTTCATCATAACCAAAACCATAATCACACGTAAATTCTTCACCTTTCTTGATATCTCTTATAGACGTCACCCAAACTTTCAAACCTTTTCCTTCGTAATCACAATTATTATTACATGAGTGATTAATTAATCCAGCTGTATTCCATGGAAAATCTCCGTCTAAAGTATATCTTTTATTTAATGTAAATAAATATATAGGTTTTTTATTATCAAATTTATCAGATCCATCTACTTCTTTGTTCGTTATAATCTTTCCAATGTAATTAATAATTTTAGTACCAGCTTTTACGTCTTTTGTTGCATATAAACCACGACCTTTATTGTCAATTTTAGATTTTTTTATTCGATATAATTTCATAATGGGTTATTTATAATTTATTAGATAATTATCAATTGAATTCTAATAACGCATCAACATGCCTTTTGGTACTATCTTGAAGTGCTTGCAAATCATACCCACCTTCAAGAATTGAAACCACTTTCCCATTAGAAAATTTTTTTGAGGTCTCAACTATTCTTTTTGTTATTTCATAAAAATCATTAGTATCAAGTTTAAGTTGTGCAAGTGGATCTGCAATATGTCCATCGAATCCTGCACTGATAAGGATAAACTCAGGCTGAAATTCTTTTAATTTTTTTAAAGCAAATTCAAAAGCATTTAAATACTCCTCAGAATTTGTGCCAGCAGGCAATGGGATATTACAAATATTATTAAATTTCCCTTTTTCTTTCTCTGAACCTGTTCCTGGATAGTAGGGATATTGGTGGGTTGAAATAAATAAAACATTTTTATTATTATAAAAAATATCTTGTGTGCCGTTTCCATGATGTACATCAAAATCTACAATAGCAACTTTCTTATATTTATATTTATTAAGTAAATATTTGGCACCTATTGCAACATTATTTAAAATGCAGAATCCAGCTGCTTTATTTTGATTACAATGATGACCTGGAGGTCGTACACTACAAAAAGCATTTTTAAATTCTTTATTTTGTACGCCATCTATAGCCGCAATAATAGATCCTGCTGCATCAAATGTTGCTCTTTTGCTTCCAGGAGATATAATTGTATCACCATCAAGTGATGAAAAACCTTTAGTTGGAAAAGAATTTTTAACTAAATCAACATAACTAGCATCATGAGTATCTTTTATTATATCATCAGTGATAATTGAGGGTTTTTTCCACAAAATATTTTTATTATTATATTTTTTAAAATTTTCAATAATAACCGAAACCCTTGCTATTTGTTCTGGATGTCCAGGACCAGTATCATGATTTTGATACGTATTAGAAGTAATTAAACCAGTTTTCACTTAAAATAATTTTGTAAAATATTTTGATAAATCTTAGTTAAATTTTTTAAATCTTTTAAAGAAACTGCCTCATCAACTTTGTGCATAGTTTTTCCTACTAAACCAAATTCTAAGCCTGGCGATATTTTTCTTATAAATCTTAGATCTGAAGTTCCACCTGTAGTAGACAATTTTGGTTTAATATTAGTAACTTTTTTTATTATATTTTGAATCATAAAAGTTGTTTTGTTGGGTTTTGTCAAAAAAGCTTCACCAGAGACCTTATATTCAATTTTGTATTTAGATTTATTTTTTTTACTAATTTTACTAAAAATTCTTTTAAGTTTTTTTTTAATAGAGTTTGATGAATGTTTGTTGTTAAACCTTATATTAAATGTTGCCTCGGCCATTGCAGGAATTACGTTATCTGCTTTATTACTCATATTTATTTTAGTCACCTCTAAGTTAGTAGGCTGGAAATCTTTTGTGCCTTTATCAAATCTAATTTCTTTTAGTTCTTTCAAAATTTTTACAATTATAGTTGAAGGATTAATAGCTCTATACGGATATGCTACATGTCCTTGTAAACCGAATATTTTTAATTTACCAGTTAAACTTCCTCTTCTACCAATTTTGATCATTTCACCTAATTTATCTGGATTTGTAGGTTCACCTACTAAACAGAAATTAATTTTCTCTCTCTTTTTTTTTAAATATTCTACAACTTTTTTTGTTCCATTAACTGCATCACCTTCCTCATCTCCAGTTATTAATAAACTTATAGAGCCATTAAAATTTTTATTTTTGATTAAAAATTTGCTCACTGCTGAAATAAACGATGCAATAGAACTTTTCATGTCATTTGCACCTCTCCCAATTAAGTGACCTTTTTTTATTGATGGCATGAAAGGATTAATTGTCCAATCTTTCACATTGCCTGGGGGCACTACATCTAAGTGACCTGCAAAACAAAAATTAGGTTTTTTTGTTCCTAATTTTGCATATAAATTTTTGACAGGTTTAAAATTTTTTTCTTTAAATTCTAATATTGTTGTTTTAAAGCCTAATTTTTTTAGTTTTTTTTCTAAAAACTTCATCACACCAGCATCAATAGGAGTGATAGAAGGAAACTTGATTAGCTCCCTAGCTAACTGTAATTCATTTAAAGCTTTCATTTCTAATCTCTTAAAAGGTCGTTTATAGATGTTTTAGATCTAGTTTTCTCGTCAACTTGTTTGATAATTACAGCACAATACAATGATGGAGCAGATGAATTATTTTTATCAGGCAATGAACCTGGAACAACTACTGAGTAAGGAGGAATTTTTCCATAAGTAATTTTTCCAGTTTTTCGATCTACTATTTTAGTTGATTGACCAATATACATACCCATACTCAAAACTGATCCTTCTTCAACAATAACTCCCTCAACTACTTCAGACATGGCTCCAAGAAAAACATTATCTTCAATTATTGTAGGTAAAGCCTGTGCTGGTTCCAAAACTCCTCCAACACCTGAACCTGCAGAGATATGACAATTTTTTCCAATTTGACAACAGCTACCAGCTCTAGCAAATGTATCTATCATTGTCCCTTCATCAATATAAGCACCAATATTTACGTAGCACGGCATTAGTACTGCATTTTTTCCAACGAACGATCCTTTTCTTACTGGTGAATTAGGAACCATCCTAAAGCCTGCTTTTTCGTGATCTTCTCTTGACCATCCTGCAGTTTTACCCTTTAACAAATGAGACTTGTCATACCAACTGCTATATGGACCATTTAAATTTTCCATTGGATAAATTCTAAAACTTAACATTATAGCTTTTTTTAAATGTTGATGAGTTACCCACTGACCATTAATTTTTTCTGCAACTCTCGATTTACCACTATCTAAATCATTAATAACCTGATTTATAGCATCTTTGGTTTTTTGATCAGTATTTTGATTTATTTGATCTTTGATCTCCCAAGCATCATTGATAATTTTTTCTAAAGACATATTCTATTGAGTTTTTAATAACCTTATTTCTTTAAGAAATAAAGATAGATTTTTAATTTTATGAGAAATATAGCCTTTATCAGAATCTATTTTTCCGAAATGTTCATCATTAATTAGCCAAACAGTTGTACATCCACGCTCATAACCAATACTTAAATTTTTTGCTATATCTTCAATATAAATAGTTTCACTAGGATTAATGCCAAATTTTTGCACCATTAAGTCAAAGGTTTTTGCTTCAGGTTTTGGTATATAACCAGCGTCTTTAATATCAAATACTTTTTCTCTTCCAAATAAATCATATATACCAAGATGACTAAGGATATTCTTAGCATGTTCAGCGCTTCCATTGGTAAAAATAAACTTTTCCATATCTAATTGTTCAAGTTCATATCTCATAATAACATCCTTTTTCATAAAAGAGAGATCAATAGTATGAACATATTCTAAGAATTCCTGAGGAGGTATATCGTGATGAATCATAAGACCATTTAAACTGGTATTATATTTATAAAAATAATCTGTTTGTAATTTTTTTGCTTCTTTTAAATTTATCTTCAATCTTTCAGATATAAATTTAGTCATACGGTCTGATACTTGTCCAAATACTTTTTCTAAAGAATAATTATTATGTTTTCCATAACAAACACCATCAAGGTCTAAAAGAAGATATTTCATTTCTTTCAAACTTTTCATTTTCTTATTAAAGTTCCTGAGCCTTTATCAGAAAAAATTTCAAATAGTATAGAGTGCTGTTTTCTACCATCGATAATTCCAACAGCAGTAACTCCATTATTAACTGCATCTAGGCAAGTGTTGATTTTAGGTATCATACCCTCTGTAATAGTTTCATCTTTTATCATCTCAAGAATTTCTGATGATGAAATTTCTTCAATTAGTTTTTTTTCCTTATCTAAAACACCTTCAACATTTGTCATTAATAATAATCTTCTAGATTTTAGAGATTTTGCAATAGCTCCAGCAGCTGTATCTCCATTTATGTTATATGTTTGATTTTTTTCCCCTAAGCCTAATGGAGATATAATTGGAATTATATTTTGTTTAACAATTTTTTCTAAGAGCTTATTATTAATTTTATTAGGCACTCCAACAAAGCCAAGTTCCTCTGCTTCTGGCAAAATCTCAATAATGTTATTATTTTTTGTGTGCAGTGAAACTGCTTCAGAACCTTTATCTTTTAAAGATTTGACTATATCTTCGTTAAAATTAATTAGTACAGACTCAACTATATCTATAATTTTTTTGTCAGTTATTCTTAGTCCTCTTATAAATTTAGACTTAATGTTAGATTTTTCTAACTCTCTTTTTATTCTAGGCCCACCACCGTGTACTACCACTATAGATAAACCTAGTTTATTTAATATATTTATGTCTGATATAAAATTATTGAATATACTTCTATCAATAAAAACATTTCCTCCATATTTAATAACTATTAAATCATTTTTGTATTTTTCTATATATTTTGATACCTCATTTATTGGAGGACCATTTTTAGGTAATATTTGATTTAAATTCATTATTCTTTAATGGGTCGCTACTAAAATATTAAGTTGTAGTTTTAACCGTTGTTCTTTTCATAATAAATACTTGTTGAGCCATGGTTAGAATATTATTTACAGTCCAATAAATCACTAGACCACTAGGAAAAGGTGCAAGTATAACGGTTAAAAAAAGAGGAAAGAATGCAAAAATTTTTGCTTGCATAGCATCAGTTGGTGCTGGATTAAGTTTTTGTTGTATCCACATAGAAACCCCCATTGCTACAGGCCAAGCACCAATAATTAAAAAAGAAGGCACATCATAAGGTAAAAGGCCAAATAAATTAAATAAACTTGTGGGGTCACGCTCACTTAGGTCATGTATCCAACCATAAAATGGCATTTGTCTCATTTCAATCGTTACAAATAAAACTTTATACAAAGCGAAAAATACCGGTATTTGTACTAAGATTGGTAAACAACCTGACATAGGATTCACTTTTTCTTTTTTATAAAGTGCCATCATTTCTTGTTGTAATTTCATTTTATCATTTTTATGAAGCTCTTTTAATCTGACCATTTCTGGTTGGAGTGCTTTCATTTTTGCCATACTTCTAAATGAAAAATTAGCTAATGGAAAAAAAGCTAAACGGATACAAATTGTAATTGCTATGATTGCCAAACCATAGTTACCAAGCAGCTTAAAGAAGTAATCAATCCCAAAAAATAATGGCTTAGTAATAAAGTAGAGAAAACCCCAATCTATAACTAAGTCAAATTTGTCTATATTCAATTTTTTTGCATATCCATCAATAACATCAACTCTTTTAGCAGCAATGATAACTTGTAACTCTTCCTCGATTGAACCATTTTCATTCAATGTCAATGGCTCAGTTGCAATAAAGTTAGCTCTAAACTTATTCTTGTAATCAAATGTTGTTTTAAATTCTTTATTTTGAGGAGGAATTAAAGATGTTATCCAATATTTATCTCCTATCCCCAACCAACCTTTTTGAGCTATTCTTGTAAATTTTTTTTCTTCTATGTCATCATAGTCTTCTTCTATTAATTCATCATCTAAAGTTGCAATAAGACCTTCATGAAGAATATAAAAATCTGTTATATCAGGAATTTGATTTCTTATTATTTGACCATAAGAAAAGAAATCATATTTTTTATTAGTTTCATTAATCACTTTTTGTTTGATAGTAAACAAATATTCATCATCTAACATAATTTCTTTTTCAAATGTAATTCCCTGATTGTTTTTCCAAGATAGTTTTATTGGATTCTTATTTGTGAGTTTATTATTTCCAATGATTGACCAAACTGTATCAGAGTTTGGAATATTGATATTTTTATCAGTTGTTACAAACCCACTTTCAACTAGATAACCTTCATTAATATTTCTGGGGGCTAATAAAGTAATTTTTTTTTCTTTATTAAGATCAACTTTATAATTTTTAAAAGTTAAATCATCTATAGAAGCTCCTTTTAATGAAATTGAGCCTACAATATTACTATTTTCAAATTCAATTCTTTCATTTTGTTTTAAAGCTTCGTCTCTTGATATAGTGATTATAGTTTCTTTTTGTTCTAATATGGGTGTGTCTGAATTTTGTTCAATTTTTTTCTTTTCAGTTATATTTTGATTTTTTAATGGCTGTTCAGGTATAAAAAAAAGAGAGTATAAAACTATAACTGCTGAAGATAAAGCAATAGCTGCTATGACATTTTTTGAATCCATTATTTTTTAACTCTAATTTCTTTTTTTACTGGATCAAACCCACCTCTTCCCCAAGGATGACATGATAGAATTCTTTTTAAGCTAAGAAGAACACCTTTTAAAAAACCAAATGTTTTTAGTGCCTCAATACTATATTCAGAGCAAGTTGGAAAATATCTACATGAATGACCAAGTAAAGGGCTTATTAAAAATCTGTAAATCTTAATTAATTTGATAAGAGTAATAGTAAAAATATTCATTATTTAATTTTTTCAAATTCCTGAAATAAGGTTTTTTTTATATTATTAAATTCATTGTTTAACATAGTTGGCTTGGCAATAACAAGATATGAATAGTTTAATTTTATTGATATTTTTTTAGTTGCATCATCTAAAATGTTTCTAAGTCGTCTTTTTATTTTATTTCTCTTAACAGCATTTCCAATTTTTTTTTTTGTAACGAATGAAATATTTAATTTCGCTTCATCTTTATTATTAAGATGTCCAAAAAAAATAGTCACATACTTATTTGATGCTTTTTTCTTTTTAAGAAGTTTTTTAAATTCTTCATTTTTTGAAAGAGCAAGTATTTTGCTTTTCATCGATTTAACCAGATACAGTTAATGATTTTCTGCCTCTAGCTCTTCTTCTAGCTAAAAGTTTTTTCCCACCTTTGGATTTCATTTTTGATCTAAACCCATGTTTTCTAGCTCTTTTGATTTTAGATGGTTGATATGTTCTTTTCATAAATGTGGTTAAAAATTTATTAAATTTCGCCCTTTATAGTAATTAAATATATAAATAGCAAATAGAAGATTTTATAAATACGATGACTATTAATGGATAAAAGTAAAAAAATTAAAATAATTATTGGCTTATTTTACTCAATATTTGTTGGGTTATTCTTATATTATTTTTTTTCAAAATTCAGCCTTCAGGAAATCACCAGTTATGATTTTATAAAAAATAATCAAGATTATTTTTCTAAATTAAGACAATCAAATTTGATTTTATTAGCTACGTCATTTTTTTTATTTGTTATTGTTTGGGTTTTGGCTGCAGGTTTTGGCTCGCCCGTTATAATTTTAGGTGGTTTTATATTTGGTAAATGGTTAGGTACATTAATTGTAATTTTAGGTCTTTCAGTTGGATCTACCTTACTTTATCTTTTTGCGAATTATTTTTTAAAGGATCTTATAAAAGATAAGTTTTTAGGTAAGTATCAAAACTTAGAAGTTAAATTCAAAAAATCTGAATTACTCTATTTATTAATATATAGATTTATAGGAGGCATTCCATTTGCAATATCTAATATATTGCCATGTATGTTTAATGTAAAACCGCATAATTTCTTATTTGCAACATTTCTAGGTATAGTTCCACAAACTTTTTTGATTTGTTCTATTGGTAGTGGTTTAGAAAAAATAATTGATAATAATTTAGAAGCCCCTAGACTTTTTGATTTGATCCAAACACCAGATTTATACATTCCAATAATAGCATTTATAACCTTACTGGTATTTTTATTTTTTTTAAGAAAAGTTTTTTATAGGAAGTAATTATTTATTTGATAAATTAGCATATATAATTTTTATTGCTTTTTTAGGAATCTGAAATCCAGGTTTACTTGCAACATCACCAGTTATTACTGTTTTAGGATTCCAACCAAAACAGAAAACTATAATAACAATTACGAAAAAATTTTTATTATTTAGAAATTTTAAATACTTATTCTTCAAAAAATTTTCATTTAAGAAAATTATTTTATTAATATATAAATAGAAAAAGAAAATTATTGAAAATACATAACTAATATTAACCCATCTTCCCCAGTCATAACCCATTGCAAATAAAATAATTACTGGGGATAAAATAAGTGAATTTGGTAAAAGTAAATTTTTAAATGATTTAAAAAAAAATAAACTTGGGTCTTTAAATGAGGAGTTTTTTAAAAGTATAATTAATGGACCAAATCCAATTAAAATTATTAAAAAGTATCTTAAAAAAATTTCAAATGAATATTTTCCAAAATTAGCCTCAAATTGAGCATAAATAGTTGATTTTGATTTCAATAAATCACAAGACATATAACAAGTTTCTCCAAAATTATCTTTTAAATGATTAACCATAATTTCATGATTTCCCTCAGTTATTGGATTTAATGCTACATAAAAAGCAAACACCAAGGCTGGAGTATAGCATGCTAGATTGAGGATAAGTTTGAGATTAATTTTTTTAAGCTTATCTTTTATTATGTCAACAGCAAAAAAAAATATAAAATAAAAAATTATAGGTTCCCAAATCAAAACCCCTAAAGACAAAATAAAAATTTTATAAAGATTTCTACTTAAAGAACTTTTAAAAAAAAAATAACATAAAAAAATGCAAAAAATGAACACTTCTTTTCTAGCCAATACTTCAATTTCAGCAACAGGATATAAAATAAATATTGGAGTATAAATTGATAGAATGATGACCTTATTTACTTTGATATCTTTTAAAAAATAAAATAATAAAATAAAATATAAGGCTATCAACAAAATTTGAAAAATTAAAATTGAGTCCCTCAGACTAAAATTAAAAAAATTTGCGATAGATATACATAATTGACCTACCAGTCCTCTTTTTGTAAATCCCCCACTATAGTTAATTATCCATTCGGATATAGTAGAGTCATTTCCGACATTGTGTTTCTGAATTAAGAAAACTAAGCTAAAAAAAAAAAGTGAAATTAAATAAAGTATAAAATATGTTTTAAAATCTTTTTTCATTTAAATAAAATTTAATCATTTTAGTAATTAATAATCTTCCATGTATTTTAAAATTCATTTTTATATTATTTTTTTTTAAACACTGTAAATAATTTGTTTTTTTAGTTTTTACCTCGTTCTTTTTTAAGGAATATTCTTTGACTTTAATAAAATCTCTATAGTCCAGTCTAAAATATTGAAATGCAAATGTTAACATTTCTTTTATTGAAAAACATTTACCATTTGATGAAATGAAATCTTGGGGCTTTTTTTTTAAAAATTTTGTAATAAGTTCACATTGGGTTTGGCACCAATTCCACTCTCTTGAAACCAAAATATTATTTAAAGTAGTTTTTGAACCATATTTGTGTGCGTTAATAGCTGCTAAACAAATTTTTGGAACCAAGAAATTTTTCTTTCTTAAATAAGACTCACTATTAAATAGTATTGCATTATAATTTTTCATTCCATATTTTACTCTGTATTCTTTAACTAAATTAAAAGCTTTTTTTTTTGCATCACCATATGGGCTCAAAGGTTTTTTATTTGTTGATAAATTTATTCTGCCTTTAATGTGTCCATACATTTCTGAAGATGCTGCGTTTAAAAATTTACAATTAAGATTATTTTCTTTGATTACTTCTAAAACATTTTTGCAGCCATTAAAATTACTTTTTAAAGTTTCATTTTTCATTCTAAAAGATAGTTGGGGAGAACTTTGACCTGCAAAATAGAAAACTAAATTGGGATTTATTTTTGTAAGTATATTTTTGATTTCTTTTTTATTAAGTACATTAAGTTTTATGAGATTTAATTTTTTATAGGATTTCTTTAATTTTGCTTTTTTTTTATTAAATCTAGATGTGATAAAAACTTTATAGTTTTTTATTTCTAAAAGATGGCTCATAAGAATTCCAAATTGGCCTGTACCTCCTATTATTATTGCTGAAAAATTTTTCATTGATATATCTATACAATGACGAATTTAAAAAAAATATTAGTTTTTACTGCCACATATAATGAAATCAGAAATATTAATGAATTAATACTTGAAATAAACAGACACAACTCAAATGTTGATATTTTGATTATAGATGACAACTCTCCTGATGGAACGAGTAAAGAAATTTCAAGATTAAGAAATAAAATAAAAAATCTAATTTTAATTACCAGAGAGAAAAAGCTAGGCTTAGATAGCGCTCATAAACTTGGCTATAAATTTGCATTGGAAAATAAATATGATTATCTTATTTCAATGGATGCAGATTTATCTCATGACCCTAAAGAAATAAAAAATTTTATAAATCACTTATCAAATTATCCTTTTGTGATCGGTTCAAGATATATTTCTGGAGGAAAGTGTTTGATGAAAGGAAGAAGACTTTTGATTAGCAAATACGGTAACTTATTAATAAAGAAAATACTTCAAATAGATTTGAGTGAATTTACAACTTCATATAGGGGTTTTAATTTGAACATGTTAAAAAATTTTGATTTGGA
>MDTB01187276.1_pt1 | contig 11760 bp, 9 predicted proteins | sample 811161 | NCBI WGS metagenome assembly MDTB01 (sample SAMN05326650, study PRJNA326480) | marine metagenome | isolation source: seawater | place: Mediterranean Sea | collected 2009
AATGCGTATTCGTGAGAACCCACAACAATGGGCTTGGTTCCATCGACGTTGGAGACACAAACCTGCTAAAGAAGAACTCCAAAAAATGAAGAAATTGGAGCAACAAGAATTAAAGACTTCTATGAATCAAGAAAATTAAGTTAACTAGTGTAAATTTAAAAATGAACAATAAAAAAAATGTCCATAGTTGTTTCAAATAAGCAAAAAATACAATATGAACTTGCTGGAGATAGGGGTCCATGGATGCTTTTGCATCCACCTCATCTGATTCCAATGAGTGCTTGGAAGGAGGGTGGATATGTCAAGAAGTTGGAAAAGGATTTTAGACTTGTTATGATTGAACCGCTAGGACAAGGTTTGAGCGACTCTCCCGAAGATGTATCGCACTACACAATATCTTCAAGAATACGTCATATTCTTGATATTTTCAGGGAAATTCAGGCAGATTATGCATTCTTTTTTGGGGTAGGATTGGGAGCACAGGTAGGATTTCAAATGGCAAAAGAATTTCCGCGGAGAATACGCTCTTTAATTTCAATAGGTGCTCAGCCTTATCAGGAACTAGAGGAAGCAAAATATTTAAAAGAAAAACTCAAACAGTTACGCACTGGAAATATTAAATATTACCTTCAACAATGGCATTCTCTTGACCATTTATCAAATAATCAAGAAAAAATAATTTTAGACGGCAATCCCGAAGCATATGCCCTCAGTCTGGAAGAGTCTGTAAACTGGAATGGATTAGGAGATGATTTAAAGTCGCTAGGGACTGCAACTTTGCTTTTTACGGCAAAAGCAGAGCCACGGTTTTTATCTGTGAGGGATGCAGGAAAACGTTTGAGAAATGGAAGATACATTATTCTGCCTCGAGTGCTCCAAAGTCATGGACTTTGGAGTTCAGAACTAATAATAAAACACCTTATTGAATTTACTCGTCGGGATCGTTCTAACTGATGCTTCTAAATTAATTATGCAATTCTTTGGCGCTTGCCTGATTTTTTTTAGTTTTTCTTTAATAAACTTTTTTATTCCATTAAATTTACTGGCGAAAGATTCTCCTGTATTAGGAATTATTTCGAATATTAAAGGAGAGGTTAATTCTGGATCTGTAAATAATATTTCTAAGGGATTTAATGGAAGAATTTTACGAAAAAGACACAGAGTTCGATCTGAAAAAAAGTCTGGTGCAACAATTTTTATGAATGATGGCTCTGAAATCCGAATATTTGACTCAACTGAATTAACTATAGGCGCAAAAAAAAGTCATAACTCGCGTTGGGTTCGTTACAGAATTATATTACACAAAGGAAGTTTTTGGGGACATTTTGTTCGTGGTGATAATGATATAGAAATAATCGCAGGAGGCCTGATTTTACAATTTTCAGATTCAATATTTAGACTAACAAAGAAAAAAACTGGAAATAATATTTCTGTATCATCTGGAATAATAAAGGTCTATAATAATGTATCATCCATAAAGATTAGTGCTGGACAGCGTCTCTATCACGTAAGTAAAACAGATTTTCTACCACAAAAAGTAACTCTAGTTCCTAATCAACTTAAAATACAACTAGAAACTCCCGTAATTACTTTTAATAAAAATAGAAGCTCAATATTAAAACTCCTAATCAAAGTAGTTAGAGTAGGTTCTGATCGTAATGTAAAACGTTCCGGACCTCTTTTATTGTCCAGTAACTACTATAATCTTACCATACCAGATTCAATTAAACTAAACGAGAGCGGACAAGCAAGAGTAAGTATGTACTTAAAACCACCATCTTCAAGTGATCGTACGTTTGCAAACTCTATACATTTAAATGCAATAGTTGATCAATACGGTTATGATGATTTGCTGAGTGCAAAATTAAATATTAAAATCGATAATCCATAGATATAGTATTAGTCCAAAAGGTATTTATCTCTCATATTAATACTCGTTTCCATTTATGTAAGCTATAAAAACCATATAATGTCTCCCTTATTGTTTAATTTATTAAGCCTTCTGATTGGTCTAATATTTGGACTAGTAATAGCTTGGATTTTAGAGAGTTGGGTTGATTTTTTTTTGAAGAAAATTACTTTAGATAATTTTAATCGTGTTACTAAAAAAAATACATCAAACAACTCAACGTTTTTAGTACGCATCCAAATTTATGCAGTAATTTCAATAATCATAGCATTTTTTTTCCTTTGGAGAAAATGGCACCCAGAACTTTTGAGTGACATAATTTTATTCTCAGCACTTTTTGGAGTAGCTTGGATTGATAAAAAAACATTGCTGATTGAAGGCAGGATAATCACTCTGGCTATGATATTACGTTTACTTTGGCTTTCTTATTTTGAAGATTACAAAATATATACCGCTGTAGTTGCACTAATCTTAGGCGCTGGCATACTATATTTAGTCAGTTTTTTTTATGAAACTTTTCGGCATCGACAAGGATTAGGAGAGGGAGATGCTGCTGTCCTTGGATTAATTGGAATGTGGGTTGGATGGCAGAAATTGGGATTGGTACTTCTTATTGCAGGGATTAGTGGTATTTTAATAGGAGGACTCACTTTGATCAGACAAAGATCTGCAAATCAAAAAATAGTGGATATTCTTCAAAAAAAAATACCCTTTGCCCCTTTTCTTTGCGCTGGTGGATTAATCGTTTATATTCTTCAGGAAACTGGATTCTTAGGATCTATTAATGAATTCTAAATTTAATCACTTAATTAAATTTACCTTTTCCTGGAGTTCCTCACGAATCAATTCCTTGATCATTGGACAATATAATTCCCACATATTTTCTCCTAATGAACTTAGGATATAGCCCTTACCAGAACAGTCATGACATGATTTTTTCAGGTTAGTTTTTATGCTACCCCATTCATCATAACCTGCCTGAAATCCAGTTCCTTGACAAATATGGCATGTTTTTTTTAAATCAGAAATTAACATTTTCTTTTAAGTCTTTAATTACTGTGATAAGTTTGTTTGAGTAAACGCATGAATTGTGCCTTGATTTTTTTAACTTTTATTTTATATCTCATATTTTTTATTAAAATTTTGAAAAATTTTGATGGAGATTTTTTTTGTAGATTACAAACTTAAATTTTCATCTAATGTCATAACAATTTAATTTATTTAGATTCTTTAAAATTATCTCTTAATAAAAATAGTAAAAAATGATCTTTGTATTCTGTTCAATGATCTATAGCCTTGTATTTTATATAGAAAATTTTACTAATATTAATGATCTTAAATTATTTTAAGCAATTTGAAAAATTTATAATGTCAGCTTTCATGCATTTACTTTATAAAAAAGACTTTTTTAAAATAAAAATTATTAATTAAGTATTATTTATTAGAAAAAGTACTATTTTATAAGATCTTTTGTCAGTGATTGTTGATTTATATAAGAATTTTATTTAGGTTATTGTATAGTATAATAGGTATCAAACAACCATTTATAAAATTAGTAGCTAATGGAATTTGATAAATTTTTCATAGTCGGCTGATTAATTATAAATTTTATCACCTACTCTAATTATGCTTTTTTAAAAAATTAAACTTAAGTCACAAAGATTATGCAAGGAGATATATGAAAAAGATAGAATTCTTTGATACAACTCTGCGGGATGGAGAGCAATCTCCTGGATGTTCAATGTCAGCAACTGAAAAGCTGACCCTTGCAAAACAACTAGAACGCCTCGGGGTTAATACTATTGAAGCAGGTTTTGCAGCATCATCACCTGGTGATTTTGAAAGTGTAAAGGAAATTGGGCAACAAATTAAAAATTCTACCGTTGTTTCACTTTGTCGCTGTTATAAGAATGATATTGATATTGCTATCGATGCTTTAAATACTTCAAAAAATTGGGGTATTCATACCTTTATTTCAACAAGTGAACTGCACATGAAACATAAGCTCCAGATGACGCCAAAAGAAGTGAAAAAGATGGCTGTTGATTCAGTCGAACGTGCTAGAAGGGCTACAGAAAATATTGAATTCAGTCCTGAGGACGCAACCCGAAGTGATCGAAAATTTTTAATTGAAATTTTATCCGATGTTATCCGTGCTGGTGCTAAAATAATTAACATACCTGATACTGTAGGATATACAACACCTGATGAAATGTTTGAACTAATTACTTTTCTCCTTAATGAGGTCTACAATGCTGAGAAGGTCGTTTTTTCTGTTCACTGTCATAACGATTTAGGATTAGCAGTAGCAAATTCTTTAGCTGCTATTCGTGCTGGCGCTAGACAAATTGAATGTACGATTAATGGTATTGGAGAACGTGCTGGTAATGCATCACTTGAAGAAATAGTGATGGCCCTTAAAACTCGTCAGGAATATTTTGGATTCGAAAGTGATATTGTGACCGAACAACTTTTCCCATCAAGTAAACTTCTTTCTCAAATTACAGGCGTTGACGTTCAGCCAAATAAAGCAATTGTAGGAGCAAATGCCTTTGCTCATGAAGCTGGAATTCATCAACATGGTGTGCTTAAAAATCCTTTGACCTATGAGATAATGACACCACAGTCAGTAGGAATAAAATCAAGTAACTTGGTGATGGGAAAGCATTCAGGTCGTTTTGCTCTTGGAGAACGGATTAAGGAATTAGGATTCGATCTTAACGATATTGATTTGAATAATATTTTTAATGAGTTCAAACGCCTTGCTGACCTCAAAAAACAAGTTTTTGACGAAGACATAGAAGCACTTGTAACCCATGGAATTGGCAAGCAGACAGATAGATTCTCACTTGAGAGTCTGATCGTTACATCTGGTACCTCAGCCGTACCCACTGCAACTATTGTGATGAAAGTTGATGGGAAGGAAGTCAAAAAAGCCAGTTTTGGGGATGGTCCTGTAGATGCTGCTTTAAATACGATAAAGGAAATTACAGATATTAAATGTACTCTCACGTCATATGTTGTTAAAGCAATTACAGGGGGTACAGATGCTCAGGGAGAGGTGAGTGTGGGCGTTGAAAAAGATGGTGTCCGCATCACAGGAAAAGGGGCTCACACTGATATTGTAATCGCTAGTGCACTTGCTTTTCTAAATGCTCTCAACCGGCTAGTGATGAGAAAACAAGGCCTTAGTCCTGCTACCCCTTTACAAAAAAAAGCCCTTGGTGGCGTTTGACAATTAATAGCTAAAAATATAGTGCCAAAAAACGCGCACCATATTTCATAAAGTTTATTCTTCCAGCAGCTTCCTGATAAAATATAACAATGGTTAGTTATGCATGTCCTGCCTGATTCCCCTAAATTTATGAGTCTTCGCGCTAACCTTGGTTGGAATTTTTTTGGGCAATTAATAGCAAAAGGGTCCCTTTTACTTTTTCATATCGTTTTTGCAAATCTTATAGGTACCTCCAACTATGGAGCTTTTTCCTTTATATTTGTAGGGGGATTAATACTTCTACAACCTTTTTTAGATTTGGGCCTCAATCAACTAATAACAAAATGGGTGAGTCGAGGGAACGTAGAGGTCATCCCTCTTTCATTTCGTATAAAAGGATTAATAACTCTTTTGTTGATACCATTAGTTTGCATAATAAGCTTTTGGATGGGATCCAATCAAATTCTAACATTTACAATGCTCTGTTTTTTTCTCATAAATACTGTTCAACAATCTATTTTTGGAATTTTACGAGGACTCCAAGATTTGAGACCAGAGTCACTAACAGTATCTTTCCAAAATATACTAGCATGCTTTATTTTAATCTTTTTTGTTGTTCATCAAATTGCAGAAGTATGGGTTGGATCCTTAATATTGATGGTAACAAGATTTACAGGGACAATTTTTGTGTCTATTATTTTTTGGAGAAAATATAATAGACACTTAAAAAGGAATAAAAATGAGAAATTTATTTTAGATTCAAGTCAGCTGTGGCGAGAATCACTCACTCTTGGATTTACACTTTTCTTGATTCAATTTTACTTTCGTATCGACAGCATCATGCTAGGGTTATTATCATCAGAAATAGAATTAGGATTATACTCTGTGGCATTTAATTTAATGGAGGGATCATTTATCATTCCAACTATAGTTATGTCAGTAATATTTCCAGGGCTTTCAAATAATAAATATTTTTCAAAATTTTTCAAAAGAGGACTCTTTATCCTGACAATTGCAGGAATTATTTGTGGGACTGTTGTTTTCTTCCTGGCAGACTTTATGATTTATTCGTTTTATGAAGCAAGTTTTAAAAATTCTTCAGAGATTCTAGAAATACTTTCTTTAGCTATTCCACTAGTTTTCTGGGGATATTTAATGACACAGTCTTTGGTAGCACTAGATCGAAACAGAATTTATCTTGTAATCACATCATCAGGATTACTAATTAACGTAATACTTAATTTTTTACTTATTCCAGAATATGGTGCTTCTGGCGCAGCTTTTTCTACAGTGGTTACTGAAGCCCTGATTCCCTTAATTTGCTTTCTAATTATTTTAAAATATCAATTTTCAAAATGATAAATTAATGCTAAGTAAAACAATAAATACATGGATAAATCCTCTTTTAGTAGGTTTATTAATTTTATTTTCTATCCCTTTAAAACTTCCAGATATTCAAGAGTCATTGGAAAAATTTTTTGCTTTTAACTTTCCAATCCGAATAAGCCTCTACACTTTTTTTCTTCCACCAGTAGCTTTTCTTGGTATTTTATGGAATCGAAAGCGAGCTAAGGATATCTGGAGGCAGTACCATATACCTTTAATTATTTTAGCATTCTTATTTGTGTGGATGTGGATAGGTGCACTGATGAGTGATTATCCAAAAATTGCTCTCAAACATTCTGGACGTTATTCAATTTATCTACTTACTTTTTTGGCATTTCTTTTTGCTTTGGAACCTAATTCTATAAAAAAAAGTGGCAATATTTTTTCAGGAATCTATTTACTACTTATGTTAATTACATTTTTAGATTGGCACGGAAAAATTAGTATACCTAAACTACTCTCACATTTTGGCTTTCATATTGATTTATTTTTGAGCGACCCCAAATATTCAAAAAATCTCTCCTCATTTTTCGAAAATAGTAATCCATATGCAGTAATTAGTGTGGGGGTATTTTTTTGGAATATGATGAATTTTAAAAATTCATTTATCCTTTCAAGTTTGGGAATGGCTGCAGCCTTATACAGCGTTAGTATCTCTGGAAGTCGAAATGGTATTTTAACTTTAGTGCTTTGTATTATCTTATTAGCCCTTTTCAATCTTAAAAATATACATAAATCTAAAAAAACTTTCTTAATAGGGACTGTCACTTTAATTTTAATTTTCATTAGTTATAATTATATTAACAGTCACGCTGTAAATCGTACCTCATCAATTTTCAATCGTTTGTTAAAGGTTAAATCTTACAAAGATTTAGAGAACCTTGATATCCGCTTCCTTATATTTCGTTCTACAATAGAATGGGGTTTTTCAAATCCACCTTTACTAGGATCTGGAACAAAAACCTTTGGACAGGAAGTTATAGCAAAATCAAAAAATCTAGCTGTCGTGAATAAGAACAATAATAAAATTAAATTGAATTCACATAACGCTCTGCTAACAATATGGATTGAGATGGGTTGGATTGGGTTGATTGCTGTTTTGCTTTTTCTATGGTACTGGATCCGTCCAGCATTACGCGCACCTCCTCTTATGATGATGCCAATAATAGCTGTTTGTATAGGACAAATTTTAGATTATTTTGTTTGGGAAATATTATTCATGGCCTTTCAAAGCTTTTTCTTTGCATATTTTGCCGCTAGTATCAGCTTGTATAATACCCGTTATTTATCAACAGTAATTGGAAAAACTCGACTAAAAACATAAATGATGAAAAAGAAAGCATTAATTACCGGCATCACGGGGCAAGATGGAAGCTATTTAGCAGAATATCTTCTCTCCATTGGATACGAAGTTCATGGTATAGTAAGACGAGTGGCTTTAGAAGATCCTACTCATCATTTATGGAGAATCTTACCAATTCAGGAAAAATTACATTTACATTCTGGAACTTTGGAGAGTTTCCCCGCACTCTATAAAATTCTTCGTGATATTAAACCGAATGAGTGCTATCACTTAGCTGCACAAAGCTTTGTCTCAATTTCTTTTGAAGATGAGTTTTCAACTATGCATACGAATATTAACGGAACTCATTATCTTCTGGCTGCTATCAAGGATTCTTATCCAGAATGTCGATTTTATTTTGCTGGTTCTTCTGAAATGTTTGGTAAAGTTGAAGAAACTCCACAATCTGAAACCACTAGATTCCATCCACGCTCTGTTTACGGAATTACAAAGGTCGCTGGTTTTGAACTCACAAGAAATTATCGTGAAGCCTATGGTCTATATGCATGTACAGGAATGCTTTTCAACCATGAATCTCCGAGACGAGGATTTGAGTTCGTAACAAGAAAAATTACCTCGACTGCAGCTCGCATTAAACTGGGTATGGAAAAAGAACTTCGATTAGGAAATATTGAGTCTCAAAGAGATTGGGGTTTTTCAGGGGAATATGTAAAGATGATGCATACTATGTTGCAACAAAGCCAGCCAGATGACTTTGTCATTGGAACAGGAAAAACCCATTCAGTACGTGAATTTGTAAAAATTGTCTTTGAGGAACTTTGTCTGGATTATCAAGATTACTTAATTATTGATCAAAGATTTTATCGTCCAGCAGAAGTCGATATTTTAGTTGCAAATCCTTCTAAAGCTAAGGAAAAACTAGGTTGGGATCCAAAAGTAGACTTTAAAGAACTTGCATTGAGAATGGTACAAGCAGATTACGACAATTTAAAAAAAAAGATAATTAATCTTAATTCATCTAAATAATTAGTAAAATGATTTCAGTTATTACTGTTACTTATAACAACTATAACGATTTGTATCGCACACTATATTCGTTAAGAAACGTCGACGGAATAGAAAAAATCGTCGTTAACGGCGGTGATTGCAAAAAAACAAAAGATTTTTTGAATAATTTTAACGGGATCAATATCTCTGAACCAGATGATGGTATTTCAGATGCTTTTAATAAAGGCGTTTTAGCTTCAACTGGAGAAAAAGTAATGTTTCTAAATAGTGGGGATGTATTATTATCTCCTGATTACCTTAAAGAAGCAGAAACAGTAATGAACTTTAATCAGCAAATATCGTTCGTCCATTCGGATTTGTTATATGATGATAGAATTAGTGGAAATATTAGATTAACAGCACTTCAGCCTTTCTTTTTTAGAGCTCCATCCCTTGGCAGAGGTATGCCTTATCATCACCAATCAATGATAGTACGCAAAAATGTTTTTGATAAAACAGGATTATTTAATTTACATTACAAAATTAGTATGGATTTTGACTGGGTCTGTCGCCTTCATATTCATGGCTTAAACGGATATTATTGGAACATAGAGCCTGTGGTAAAAATGGATGGTGGAGGAATTTCTGCCGTTAAGGAGCACCTGGTGATCTGGGAATCACTTAGGGCTCTAAAAGAAAATCAACTTATGACACTTAAAAATATTTATGGTATTTCCGTTCGTACATTATTTTTCTTAGCTAGACAAACTATGGAAAATTTGGGGATGTCTGAAATTCTAGGATCACTCAAAAAAAAGAAACATAATGCTCTTTGGAAAAGATCCCGAGACCTTGCAATCATGCAAAATTATTCAGAGGTAAAAACAAAACCAGAACATATTTTCCCCACAACAGCTCCTTCAAATTGGGCATTACCATCCCAAAAGAAAATTGGGTTAAATGGTCTACTTATTCACGATTACCCAACTGGATTGAGTAGATACAGTTATGAGCTTATTCGTCGAATCCTAACAAAGTTTAAAGGAAGTACTATAGCTTACTCAAATTCACCTGAATTAAATACTGAGTTCCCCGAATCAACTAGTAGCAGCGTTCCACCATTTCATTATCCGGCAAATTTTCGCTCAAATAGTGTTCGACTAAGTTGGGAGCAGGTGGGATTACGTTATGCATGTTTTAGGGATAAGTTGGATTTACTATATTCCCCAATTGCTGAGGGTATATTATTTCCTCAACTTCCACAAATAATAACAATACACGATTTACTTCCATTTCATTATCCAAGTCTTTTACCTCGCTGGGTTCCTTACTACGAATATTTCCTACCTTCAATTATTAAAGGGAGTACTGCTATAGTTTGTGTCTCGGAATTTACTCGCCAAGAAGTACTTGAACGTTACCCAAAGGTCGACGAAGATAAGTTAAAAGTTATTCATGGGGGAGTCGATTTAAAATTATTCCATCCCCGTTCTCAGAGACTCATAAATGAGAAGTTCGGTCTAAAAGATTATATATTATGCGTTGGAGAAGTTCGTCCTTACAAAAATATTGAAATTATTTTTAGAGCCATGAAAATATGGCCAGATGGGCCACAACTTGCCATATCAGGAAAAATTACAGGTGAGCACAAAAATAAATTAGTAAAACTAGCACACTCCTTAAAGATTGAAAACCGAATAACGTGGCTAGGCTATGTCCCTGATAATTTACTACCAAACCTTTACTCAGAAGCATCAGCTTTTATTTTTCCTAGTCTTTACGAAGGTTTTGGATTACCTATAATTGAAGCTATGGCTTGTGGCTGCCCAACTATTAGCTCTAATCGCGCCAGCTTGACTGAAATTGGAGGTAATGCTGCTCAATTTTTTGACCCACTGGAAATAGATGACTTAGCAGAATCAATCATGAAAGTATGCGAAAATACGGATTTTAGTCAAAGACTTGCCAAAAGAGGTCCAGAGCACGCAAAAAATTTTAAATGGGAAAAATCATTCAAAAAACACATGAAGCTGTTTGAGACAATTTTAAATTAAACTAGTTCACAATATTAAATAGGCGAACAAGAAATGTTCCAATTTCCCAAAAGCAATGGTTTCCGTCAGTATTTTGCAAACACTTCATGGCTTCTAGGTGAGCGTATACTCCGGATGGCGATTTCACTCTTTATTGGAATCTACGTCGCTCGTTATTTGGGGCCAGAACGATTTGGTTTGTTAAGTTATTCATTAAGCTTTGTGTTGCTTTTCAGTTCATTAGCCTCTTTTGGATTGGACGATATTCTCGTTCGTGAATTGGTAAAGAGTCCAGAAAAGCGAAAGGATATACTTGGAACTGTATTTTGGTTAAAAGTTTGCGGCGCACTAGTTATGGGAACAGCCATTGTTCTTGTACTAAAATACAAGGTTGAAGATCAACAGACATACTGGATGATTGCCCTGATAACCTTCGGCTTTCTCTTCCAGGGAACAAATGTCGTTGAGTTTTATTTTCAATCTCAGGTTCAATCTAAATATGCGGTTCGTGCTCAAGTTATTCAATTGATCCTAACCTCAATTTTAAAAATATATTTAGTTTGGGCAAAAGCAGAGCTAGTTTGGTTTGCATTCGCTTTAATGATTGATCAGGCAGTGGTTGCAGTATTGTTTTTACTGGTATACCACTGGCAAATTGAGTGGTTCCCGTTTTTATCCTTTCGTTGGATACAGGCGAAGAAATTAATGAGAGATGCATGGCCACTGATTTTTGCCGGCATGGTTGTTTCAGTGTATATGAAAATTGACCAGGTTATGCTCAAGGAAATGCTTGATGCTAAAGCTGTTGGAATTTATGCTGCGGCTGTGAAATTGACTGAGGCCTGGTATTTTGTCCCTACAGTTGTATCAGCCTCTCTCTTTCCCGCTATTATTGAGGCAAGAAAAAAAAGTGAAGAACTTTATGATG
>MDTB01147279.1_pt1 | contig 11759 bp, 10 predicted proteins | sample 811161 | NCBI WGS metagenome assembly MDTB01 (sample SAMN05326650, study PRJNA326480) | marine metagenome | isolation source: seawater | place: Mediterranean Sea | collected 2009
GTCGGGGCCGGGGAAGGTTTGGGTTTTGCCGGGTGACTCTACGGTTTCAACTTTGAACACATCACCAAAAATCAAAGAAGCGGCTGAACAGCTGGACCGGATTCTCAGGCTTTGGGCGGTCGCTGAGAGCTTGCCAAGTGATACCTTCAAGGACGAAAAAAGCGCGGTGACTGGTACAGCTTTGAAAGTCAAAGAGAGGGCATTGGCTAGGAGAAGAGCGCGACAAGTGCCTATGGTGGCACCGAATGAGGCGAGAGCCTACAAGAAGCTAGCCACCGTTCACAATGTATATGCTGAATCCTGGGGGCTTCCGAGATTGCCGGAAGACATGGAGCTTCGGGTCACGGCTTCAAGTGTCTGGCAACCGCACGACATGAAAGAGCTTCAAGAGGTATTTTTTAAGGACATAGCGGTGGGTGCTGAATCTTTGATTACCTACCTGATGGCAAAAAGCGGGTTGACTAGACAGCAAGCGATCGAAAAATGGCAGCGCATCGAATACGATCGGGAAGCGTTCCCCGTGAAACAGCAGCAAAACCCGGAAAGCCTGGTGGACGGTGGACCGCACGCGGCAACCGGGGCCGGTGGTGCGCAAAAAGTGCCGGGTGCTTTCAATCCCGAGATTGAGACAAGCACAGAGGGGGCAAGCATCGTTGACGCGGTGCGGGTGTCGCTAGATGTGGGAGAAGAGGTCAATTAGGGCTTTGATTGACAGAATCGAAAATCTCAATCAGGCTTTTGCGGTGACTGAAGAGACACAGCTTGAAGCGGTCGAGATGACAGCAAATTCGGAGCCGAGTGAGTCGGTGGATGCGGCGGTTTTGGCCGTCATCAAATCCGAGGTTGAGCGGCAAGCGGCTGAACTTTCAGAACAAAGCGCGGGAAAAATAAAGAGCCTAAATCATGAACTGGCGCAGCTTCGCAGGAAGTTAAAAAAGAACGGTCAAGAATCGTTCGAGCAGACAGTCAGTCAGGATTCACACGGGCAACAGCTTTCCCGGCAAGATGTAGCGGCGTTAATTGAGGTCGGAAACTTGAGAGCAAAAGCGAACCTTTCGCAGGATGCGCTTGAAGTTATCACCGGTCTTGACCTGTCACCATCACAAGAAGCGGCAATCTTGGGGGCTTTAGCCTCGAATCAGCCAGTAAGCCAGAAAGCGCGGGATGCGCGAGAAATCAAGCGGGGCACGACAAGCGCCCCCAGACAATCAGCGCAAATCCCGACGACACAACAAGAATGGCTTTCTTTGAGAAAAAGCGACCCTAAGCGTTTCAGCGACCTGAACGCGGACCCGAGCTTTGACCCTTCAGACTTGCCCATGCGATAAGTTAGGTTTTGCGCTTTTGGCCTTTGGGCCAGGAGACGAAAATCATGGCCGATATCAGGTCTAAAGCGGTTCTTACGGAACTTGCACCACTCTATCAAGAAGCTAATTACGGCGTTGATTTAGCCGCTACATCTTTGCGCGAACCGCTCGGAATGGGAGATTCAATCGGAGTTCCGAGTATTGGAAGTTTAACTGTGAATGCTTCGGGAGCGACCGACGCAAATCCGGAAGCGGTCACCAATGCGGAATTGACTCTTAACGCAAACTTAGAACCCTGGATCAATGCGAAACTGCCACAGATTGAAAGCATGGCTTTGGGCGGTCAATGGGCAAGCCAAACCGCGGCACAATGTGTCAGCCAACTGAAAAACTCGATGGATTCGGACTTTCTCAAATATTTGATTGCTCGAAATTGGACAGCCGGAACCGCCAGCACTTACCACGTCAACCCTGGTGCTGAGTCTTTGACTTCGGATATGGTTTATCAAGCCATCGCAACCTTGACCAATAACAAGGGTGTGACTGAGCAAGATTGTGTGTTTATGGTTTCGGCTTGGGGTCGCGGATCTTTGTCGTCAATCGCTGGTTTTGTTCCAAATATGACTGACGCAGGCGGCCGGGTGAACGGTTTGCCAGCGGTCGGCAGTTTGATGGGAATTCCAGTTTACCAAACCAGTGCAGTTCCTAACGCTCGAACGATTGCGTCCACAGCTTGGACGGATGACGGCTCAAGCGCGATGACGATTACGGTCGGCGCAGATCATGGCGTGGTCAAAGGTCAAAAAATCACCTTTGATACCGTCACCGGAGCAAACGACATTGCAAGCGCGGCAGAAGTGACCAGCACAGCGGCAACCACGATTACAGTGGCAAGTGTCGCCAGTGGTTCAGCGACTGAAGCGGGGACGATTACCGTTGAAGCAAGTGAAAATCTTTTGATCAATAAAAATCAAACTTTTGTTGCCCAGCAGATTATGCCAAAAACGCGAATTGTTGACCTTTACAACTCAACTGGCTCGGCGCTTCAAGTGTCTGCCGTCTGGGGTCGAATTGCGCGAGCAGGTCACGCGATCGTCCTGGGCTCGCCAAAGAGCGCAATTTAGGTTTTTGACTTGTGGGGTGTTTTTTGGCGGTTCGTCCTGGTGGACCTTCGTTTTTGATTCCGGTGGAGTTTGCGTGGAGATTTCACGCCGAAAGATACCGGATCATTGACCCGCCAAAAAATGCCCCTGAAGTTTCCAAACCTATCAGGCTTGACCTGGTGGACTTTGGAAAAGGGAGAGATTCGGGCGAAGCTCAAAGCCCGTCCGAGTCTTTGCCCGAGTCAATCCCGCTTACGGCGAAACCGAAAAGAAGAAAGCGAAGAGCACGAAAAAAGAAGGTTGAGTAAATGGCTTTTGCGGCAGAATTGGACGATGTGAGACAGCAAATCCGTCAAGGCGGAAATGCGGCGTCAAATGTGGTCAAGTTTTGGCCAAGTGTCGCGGGCACTGGCAATGTGGCTATCTCTGGCACCGCGTCCTATGAAATCCGCAAAGACTCAACGACTCCAATCATTACCGGCACCGCTACGGCTGAAACCGTGGACGGTGTCACCCGGTTGACCGTTGGCATTGATGCTACCAATAAGACCATTTTTGAACTGAAAGAAAACTATTCGGTTTTGTTCACTTGGGTCTATTCGGGAATGACTCACGTCTCGACGGTGCGCTTTGACTGCGTTCTTGATCCAGTCGGTGACTTGAACGTCACACTTAACGACATGATTGAAGAAGTGGTAGACATGGACGAGAGACTGACCCGGCAAGCCACAATTCAAGGCACCGGCAGAACAGCAGAGCAGGCGGCGAGCCTTTATGCAGTCAAAGCCTGGGGTGACGTTTACCGGTGGATTAAGAGCAAGTCAGAGAGCCAAGGCGGAATCACGCCACGCTTGATCGTTGACCGCGAAGCCCTAAGGCGGGTGGTGGTTGCGCGGGCTTGTGCGCGTGTTTTTCGTGCCGAAGGCGGCGGGCTTGAATCAGAGTCAAGGCAGCTTTTTGAGGACTGGTCAGATGAAGCAATTTCTCGTTTTTCCGAAATGGGACCGCTTGACTATGACTCATCGGAAGACGGAATTCCTGATTCAACCGTCAGCGGGTGGGCAGTGGTTCAGACCGTGAGGTCTTGGTAATGCCTAGCAAGCTGAAGGATGCACGCGATCAAATCGCTACCGATTGGGCGGCATTGACACCGCCGACAACCCCCAGAAGGACGTACCAAAAGCTAACCGGCCGGGAAGTCTTAGATGGGGCAAGCGGTCACCGCACCTTTTATTTCACTCCGCCTTTTACGGCTGTGATTTCAGAGTTTGCTAACGATTTCACGGTTTACCGGTACGAGTTTGACGCAAAGCTCAGACTTTCAAGCGCAGGCGCAGGCATTGACGGCACGTTTGACCAAATCGTGGACGAGTCCATGCTTTTGGTGAATGCGGTCAATACGCGGTCATCTTGGCCGGCTGGGGTGCGCTTGGTTTCGGCGGAAAGCTACAACCCTGAAGAAATAGATTCGGATGATTTTGAGATAACGATCCCGCTAATTGCGGAGATTGAGGAAAGCTAACAAATGGCAGACAGAACAAGAAAAAACAGACTATTCATCAAAGCTGAAAGCTCTTATGGAGTGGAAGCCGGGTCAACCGATGGGAGCGATTACACAGCGGTCAAGTGCCTTTCACTGGACCTGGTGTCAGACAATACCGCAATGTTGGAGACTAACTTTGCAACCGGCAGGGTGAGAAAGACAGCCCCGGAAATCGGCCCCTCAGGTGCCCAGGTCACTTTTACTACGCCTATTCAGGGCTTGGTCAGTGCAGCGGGTGACGGCACAGCGGCGTCAAGTGTGGCTGATGACTGGCTTGACCTATTGTTGACCAATGTTTTTGGGGCGCCACAAGAAACGACCGGGGAAGGAATGGGGTCAAGCGCGGCTTCAAGCCTTGTGACTGACACGGATGCTTTCACAAATCAGGACATGGTCGCGGTGCAGGGTGCGAGCTTTGACAGCGGCAAGGTCAACTGGAGGCGGTTGAGCGGTACGGCAAGTCCCTACACAATGGACCGCGATCTGAACGCAACCCCAGACGGCTCAGAGGTTGCTTATGGTGCAAAGATTTACCGGCAAAACACAGCCGGGGCCAGCCTTTCAGCCTGCTATGACTTGGACGGTGTAATCTATCTTTTGAAAGGTGGGCGCATTTCGTCGATGTCCATTGAGATGGCAGCGGGCGAGCTTGCAACGCTAAGTGTCACAATGGACTTTGACTCAAAGTCTGATGATTCAAGCACGAAAACCGCTTTACCGACAATCAGCACTTTTGCAGGCACGCCGGTCAAGGGTCTTTTGGGCGCTTTTGCCTGGGGCTCGACTGAGTACGCGGCAAAGTCAATCAGCATTGACTTCGGTATTACCGCACAGCCAGACGGCACGGTCACGACTGCGAACGGTCGATCAAATATCGACATCATAAGCACTTATCCGACGGTGAGCGTTGAACCGGCTTTTGCTCAGACTTTTGTCAATGACATGACAGCCGGCACAGCGCGGGCTTTATCGGTTCAGCTAGGGTCCGGCGTGGTTTCAGGTGGCGCCTTAAATGGTTGCGCGATGTTTATGGAGTCGGCCAGATTGACGGCAAGCAATGCCAGTGACGACGGCGGCAGGCTAAGAAATAGTCTTACTTTTGAGTGCGTAGACGCGGGGATTTTTTCCGGCTCAATTATCGCGCAATATTTTCAATTTGCACGCGCATAAAAGCGCATAAAGGAGGGGTCAGCCATGACGGGTGTGCTGAAATTCCCAAAACTAGGAAGCGAGAAAACCTTGCCACTTTACGAAAAGCCAATTCAAGACGACGACGAAACAGACCAAGCGTTTCAGGGTCGGCTTGATAGCTTCAGAATGTTTGAGGGTGTCGATCTAACGGTCAAGCTCGTCAATCGCCAAACGGCTAGAAGCTGGGGTTTTAGGCACGATGCAATCATGGCAAGGGACCGAAAAAGAATCGAAGACCAAAAGAAAAAAGGGGGCGGTGAGTTGGTCATTACTCAGGAAGCCCTAGGGGAATTGATCGAGCTTCAAAAAGACATCTTGAAAGAGTCACTTGTTAAGGTTTCGGGCATTCAGTACGGAGACACCTTGCTTGACTCAGTGACGGATGTGCCGGCCTTGATTGATATGCTTTCAGAATTTGACCAGCTTGCCCCAGCAGCGGCGGCGGCGAGTCGAGCCCAAACCCCAAACCCTGAACAGGTAAAAAGCTGAGGGTGATTAGCGTGTTTCGGGCCGGGGACTATTTAGACGCAAGCGCGGCAAGCTCGTACCAAGAGCTTTTAGAGCTTGGTCATGTTCCTGGTGTTGAGTCGCCCCATGTTCTTGGTTATGCGGACCCGATTGAAAAAGCCACCGAGCGGCCAAGCGATGAAGACCCAAAAGGGGTCGAGGTGCGAAACCATCCGGGGGTGATGCTGTCAGAAGACCCTGAGCTTTGGGATGTGGTCGACCGATTTCGGTGCAATGTTCAAAAAGAGCTCACACACGATGAATTTGACCGGCTTTCCGCGTGGCAAATTGAAGCATGGGTAATCATGCTTTGCGCGTCGAATCGCGAGGAGATGCGGCAAATTGAGAAGCGGGGGAAAAATGGTAGCTAAAAAACCCGCGGTTGAAATTCCGGTTAGGATTCAAAAAGACCAAGCCCAAAAAGACGTCAAGGGCTTGTCTAGTGACATGGTTAAAAACTTTGCCAAGGTCGGGGCGGGGCTTTTGGTGTTGAAAAAATCTTTTGACTTAGTAAACGGAGCGATCAGCGCAGGTCTAAGACTAACAAAAGAGTCAGTCAAGCTAGCAATGACTCAACAAGAAAACGAAAGAAAACTAATGCAAGCGGCAAACATGCGAGGAAAGTTCACTCGGAAGCAGTTTGAAGAATTGCAAAAACTAAATTCAGAAACACAACAGGCAACCGGTATCGGTGATGAATACCAGTTAAAACTACAAGCGCAACTTGCCTTGATGGGCGTGAGCAATAAGGAGCTTGTTAGAGCTACGCGGGCAACCATCGGATTAAGTGAAGCCACCGGAAGCGACCTTAACAGTTCGATGCGAATAGTCGCCCGCACGTTGGCCGGAAACACTCAAAGTCTTATGCGTTACGGCATACAAGCAAAAGACTCAAATCAAGCGATGGAAATGCTTTTGCAAAACTTTGAAATTGCAAAAGATAAAGGAAAAACCTTGTCGGGTCAAATAAAGATTTTGCAAGCAAACTTCGGGGACCTTCAAGAGACGTTTGGGATGAGCGTTGCAAAGTCAGACCGGGCGGTCAGCGGTTTTGAGGCAATAAATAGAGCGGTTTTGAAATTTAATAATTTCTTTCAAAGCAACGCGGGGTCGCGAGCTGTGGACCGATGGTTCAAGATTCTACTTGGCTTTACAGAGAAAACGATTCGGGCGTTTACAAGCTTAATTGAGGTTCAGGAGAGATTGTCCGGGGAAGCGACGCCGAGTATTAGGCGTGAACGCGTATATACTCGGCTCTTAGAGCAGGCGCGAATAAGCCCGGAAGAACTGGGGACACCTACTTATCAAGACCAGGTGAATTGGGCGCGGCGCGTAGCCAAGGAAATAGTGCCGCAAACCGCGATAGAGCTTCTGAATGAGTTTGCCGACGAGCTTGCAGCGGTTTCCACAGCTCCTTATGGCGCTGGCGGGCGGCCAGTAAGATTGGGTGACGGCACAGGCAGAACAGGCGGGCAAGGAAAGAGTCAAAAGCTAGGTGACCGGGTTTCGTTTATGGGGCGTGACATTTTCGGCTTTGAAGCCGAAGAAAAAGCGCTTCAAAAAAATCAAGAAGCATTACTTGAATTTAGCTTACAGGCGATAAGTCAAGACGAAGCAATCCGTCAAAGAAAGTACGCGCTAAGGGAACAAGACCTTTTGCGAGAAGCGGCTTTCAATGACGCGCAACTCGCGCAAACTCAAGCCTTTTATGACAACCTTGCCACGATTGGGCTTAATGGGCTCGGAAACATGATTGCAAACATGGTGCAAGCGGGGCTTTCCGGTGAGCAATCACTTTCGGAAGTCATGGGCCGCATGTTTGGCGCGATGCTGTCACAAGTCGGCACAATGCTTGTAAGTCTTGGTACAGCAACGGTCATGGCAGCGTCGGCCAGCACTCCGGTGCCTTTGCTTTGGGGCTTGACGGGCGGGCCGGCAGGAGTCGCGGCAGGGCTTGGGCTTATCGCGGCTGGTGGCGTCTTGACTGGTGTCGGTCAGTACGTATCAAGCGCCAGCGGGTCCACAAAGTCAGACTTGACAAAAGCCACAGGCACAGCGCGACGAATGGCACCGACAAGCGCGGCTGATGGCGGAAGAAGGCAGCAGGTTACCGAAGAGACGTCAACGGTTTATCATATCAATTTCAACGGGGCTTTACCTGGAAGCGAGCGAAGAATCGCGAAAGAAATGAAGCGGATTTTAGGCGGCGACTATAGCCCAGCAGGGGCTTACTAATGGCGGTTGAAAAAGACTGCATTCTTTGGCCCGTGCGCTTCGACTCAACGTCTTACGCGGTCAAGGTAATCGTTGGTGCAACCACCACCACTTGTGCAATGACGGTGACAGCAGACCGTAACTATTGGGTAAGCGGTGACGGTCAGGCCGACAGTTCAACCAATAATGGTACAGGAGACTTGTGCGCAATCCTTGAAACTTGCCTGAATACGCACGCGGCAACAAGCGGTTTTAGTGTTTTGGTTTCCGCTTCAGGCTTTTTGACTATTTCGGTCAGCGGTGGCCTGGCTTTCTCGATTGAGTGGGGGGACGCAGCAACCACGCTAGACCCTGTGATTTTTGGGTTCACTGCAATCACCTATAATTCGACAGGCTCAAGCCTTGAAGCGCCAAACCAGACCAAAGGAATCTGGTATTCTGACAAAACCCGGTCAACGGATTCGAGAGACAGACAGCCGGTTTTGGGCGCGGTGGCTGAAACGATCAGCGGACTAGCGAGAGTGAGCCGGTTGTCACTGCCTAAAAAGACGAGGGAGTTAGGGTGGCAGTTTATCCCACAAGCAAAAAGCCTTGATGAATATGCGGCAGCGACAGAGCCTAGCGGGTCATTTGAATCGGCTTGGTTGAATGGTATTTCAAAGGGTTATGAGTTCCGCGTTTATGATGACGCGAGCATCCGCACAAGCTCGTCCTATGGTCTTTATCGAGTGCGGAGCATGGACGAGCCCTTGACCCGGTCTTCGGCTCCTGTGCGCTTCGACATCGCCTTGAGTTGCGCGAGGGCCGACTGATGACGAGCTTCAATCAAGCGGCTTCGAGTCTTGGCGCACAATGGGCGGCGGTTTTGACCGTTGAGGGCTTAGGCAATTCGGCCGGTCTTTTTTATTTTTGCTCTAATGTCCCAGACTTTGCGGCGAGTGACGCAAATTGGCGACCGTGGATAAGGTCGGGGGCTTGGCCGGATGTTATTTCAGAAACGGTCAACGTCATGGGCGGCTTGCCCGATGCGGGTAACATCGCGGTCAATCTGGTGGACGTTGACGACACTTTAACGAGTGAATGGAGAACCGAGCGCGGGCCAATTACCTTGGCAAGCGCGGCGATCACGAAAGACAGCGCGAGCGTGACTGTGCTTGATGCCTCGAACATTGCGGCGGGTGATGTGGTTTACATGGGCACCGAGGCCATGAAAGTGGGCGGCAAGTCTTCAAACGACTTAACCAGCTTGACTCGCGGATATCTTGGGACCGATGCGGCAAGTCATGCAGCAAACGAAGAAGTCTATTTATCAACGCCCTACTTGAGGGGGCGAAGGATAAAAATGTATGTGGTCCCGATTGATGCGGACAGCGTGTCAGACCTTCACCTCTTTGGGACTTATCACGTTGATTCTTTTGGCTTGAGTGAAGACCTTAACAGCTATGTGCTACAGGGAAAAAGCGCGCTCAAATATCTTGACCGGCTTGTTAGTCATAAGCCTTTGAATCCTGAGTTTGTGATTAACGCGAATCAAAACGACTCCGGCCGGCTTTATCTCTCGCATCCGGGAACGTGGGACCAATGGAGCGCGGGCTCGGCTTTCATGCGGTTTGGTGACGAAGTGGTCACGGTCAAGCCTTTGAGTTTGGCCCCGGTAATGGTTGACGTGATAAAGCGCGGCCAGCTTGGTACTCAAGCCGGAAAAGCAGACCTAAAAGCTCAAGACTCGGGGCAGTGGATTCTTGCGGCGGACGAAGACTCAAGCGGGCCGGGCGCTTTTCGCTTCATCTCTGGCGGTGACTGGTCGCAGCTTTCAAGCAGTGACAAAAGCTCTATTGGTCGAACGTCGCATCTTTGGAAGCGTTCGGCGCATTGGATTGACATTTTGCTTTGCATTTTTACGTCAAGCGCGGGTGATGACGGTCTTGAGCTGGTCAACGGTGACGATACTTATGGAAATTGGTCAAGTTTGCCGGTGAACTATGGCTTAGGTATTCCGGCAAGCGTTATTGATTTTGAGAGTTTTATTAGGTTGAAGAATGAAACCCCTGATTTCAAGTTCAAAGCGTTTTATTTAGATTCGGAAAGCAAATCCGTCAAAGAGTGTATTTCAGAGCAAATCTTGAAACCTATCGGGGCTTATATTACGACCGAAACCGGGTCAATCACGCTAAGGATGCCTAAAATCCCACTGCTAAACTCGACTTTGACGGCTTGGGATTCTTCGGTTATTTTGTCGAAGAATGCCGGGGACCGTCGGCGGTTGTCTGACCTGCAAGTGTCGCAAGACGTTTCAAAGGTAACCACCACTGTTAGCTTTGAGGTGCTCAACCAGTCGGGCGGAAAAGCTACGCACACCTTCAAGGATTCGAGCTTTGAGGGTTGGTCAGTGGGTCGGACCTACTACGCGAAAGAAGAAGCGCCGCTTGAATTCAAAGTTCCGGGAATTATCAACGAAGGGTCGCAGGCGTTTATCAAGCGTTTGGGTATGCGCAAGCTGTTTCGGTTTCGGCGGCCGATGTGGTCTTTGCGACTGGGGACGGGATACGATCAAGCCAAAAGAACACCCGGTGACCTGGTCGGCTTGTCGCATGATGACTTACCGGACACGGAAACGGGGGCAAGGGGTTGGTCAAATGTGGCGTGTGAAATTGTCGGGCGTGAAGTGGCGCTTGATGACTCTGGGGCGCGCATATCTTTTGACCTGGTGGCTTTCACCGAGGCCAGGATTGGCCGGGTTTCGGCTTCGGCTTATATCGTCGGGGCAAGCGGTCCCGATGGTGATGGTAATTACACGCTTGACTTGGCTTCAAATGTTTATACGGACCCGGCAAGCCTTGGGAGTTTGCCGACAGATGACGCGGGAGGTTTTCGAGCATTGGACGTGGTAACTCTTTGCAATGCGGACGGCTCAGACGGCGCGTCAACCGTTACGCAAGCGGTGGTGAGTGTTTCAGGCGATCAAGTGGTCATTGACGGTAATTTCAGCGGGTCTTTGTCGGCTGGCAAGGTCTTGGTGTTTAGTGACCGAGCAAGCGCGGTTAGTGCTCAGTATGATTACTTTGTGTATTTTGCAGCAACCACCGACACACCGCCGAACATAGGCACAAGCACGGATAAGCCTTGGAGGTATGGCGAATGACCGACGTGCTGCAACCTGAAATCGCGAGCCAGTATGGGTGCCTTGATACAAACGCGATCATTGACGGTGACGCTAGTCATGCACATGTTTTGCGTGAGCTAGCGAGGTCGACGAATCGACTTTTAGAACAATCGTCACCGGTTTTGAACTTGGCTTTTGATGCGTCAACCGATGGGGGCGAAGCGACCGCGGGCAGTTGTGCCGGGTTTTTGTCGTCTTACGACTGGCGGCCGATTATTCCCGGCCCTCTAATGGTTCCTAAAAAGTCAAATCACCGGCTTTTAGATTTCAAAATAATTGCCAACATTACACAAAACAAAACCGTCACGATGCAAATTGCCACCGCGGAAAGCCCTTTTGATGCAGAAGGGAACACAGACAAGCCGGGTGTGCTTGAGTGCCTAGGGACCGGCGCTTGGGCGGTGTATGATTTTGAAGGGGTGCCGGCGAGCGGGCTTGAAGTTGAAACCGTGGGGATTTTTGCCCGTGGGTCGGATGAAGGCACGACGGCAGCAAGCGGGACTTACGGTTCACCTTCGAGCGGGTCAGGTGATTTTTATATTAACACTTTGACCGGTGATTTCGAGGCAACCGGGGCAACCTGGAACACTCGACCAAGCGCGACTTATGCGGACTCAGGTAAGCACGTTATCTTGATTACTGATTACACGACTGGGGCTCTTATGATTCCCCCGTGCAGGATTTTGAACGTGACGGCGGCAATCTTAATGAAGTTTCAGCCCCCGCCGAGA
>MDTB01206977.1_pt1 | contig 11759 bp, 23 predicted proteins | sample 811161 | NCBI WGS metagenome assembly MDTB01 (sample SAMN05326650, study PRJNA326480) | marine metagenome | isolation source: seawater | place: Mediterranean Sea | collected 2009
AATTCGTAATGGTTCGTTTTCTATATTTTTTCCTTTTTCATTAGTCTTTCCTAAATTTATTTCTTTTATCCATTTAGCAAGTAGATCATACTCGCCACTATCTCCTCTAATCATTTGGTATCTCTCCGTTATAGCTTACAAAACTTTTACCATCCATCGTGGTACAATAATGCGCGCCTACTTTTTTATCTTTATATTTTCTATGTATCCACACTTGTCCATTTCCCTTAGAATAGGTGGGATTTTCTTCAAAGTATGTCATTCTATCTATGACATCCGAACACCATTCATTTAAAGCAATTGATGTAGACACAGCCACAACTTCACCATTCAACATGTGCATGATGAGTAGAATAGTTTTCATACTAACCCTCCTAGGTTCAGTGCACTTACTACTAGGAGAGCAAAGGCTCCGAGGCTACCCCGGTAATTGCCGAGGTCACAGCTTGACGTACAGGGAATAGCGCAAGGCATTATTTGGACGCCGGTCCTTTTCAAATCGTTTATCATAAAACTTGTTTCTCAGACTCAAAGTCTTTTATAATTTCTAATTTTTCTTTTGCATCTGCAATCTTTTGCAGTAACTTATCTATCTCCTCTAGGTGCTGAGGATGTTCTCCAATTCCTACAGAATGTGAGAGATAAATATTTATCACAGCATCTGCTTCTTGTATATCAGCTTCGTATCTTGCTTCTAATGCATTCAATAAAGTTTGTTTCATATCATTACTCCTATTATAAAGCCAACAATCAACCCGGCACTTGCATAGACTATTTCAGTTCTATAATACAAACTCCAAGTTCCTAACTGTTGCATCCATTTTTTATTATTAATGCTCCACTTCCCGAATAGTATCATCGTCTTCCTCCTCTACTTCTCCTTGGTTGTTACAAAATTTACAATCAGCCCACTGTTCTTCTCTGACTTGATCGTATGGCACACGAATAAATCCATTGCCATTGCATACACTACATATTTTTTTCATGTTGTTTCCCTTCAAAAAATTTTCTAGCTTTCATCCTAATATACTGATGATCAAATCCCGCTAGGTCACAAACCAATTTAAAATCTTGGTTCGGATATAGAAAATAATCTCTTGCTGCTTCAGCATGATAACCTTGAGAGATACCATAGCTTTTATTTCTCCAGTGTCGGCCCACTGCATCTTCTAATGCAACAATTAATACATTTCTCCATAAAGATCTAATTGGATCTTTAGTTTCACCGAAATTAATCGCCTTTGGAAATACGTTTAATTTTACCATTTAACTTTTTTGCTTTCTCATCTACTAACATTCTAATCACTTGAGCGCGACTTAATGTGACGCCTGGTGCCAGAAGTTTGGTTAACTTATCTATTTTGTCATAGCAGCCATGATCAACTGCAAGACTTTTATATTTACTTATGTCTGTCATTAATGTATCCTTTCTTTTATATATACAATCATATAGGATTATATACCAAAATTACAAGAGGTGTCAATGAAATTTTTATTATCCATGATAATTTGTACTACTGTCTACAACCAATGTTTACCACCTTTTCAGATGGCGGGGCACTATAATAGCCATTATGAATGCATGATAGCTGGTTATAATGAGTCTATTAAGAAAGCTCAAGAAATAGGACCACAAGAGATTAATAAATATGGTACTATTATTAAGTTTTATTGTCGTCAGGATGATAATGCTCCAGAAGAATTGCAATCTTCTTTATCATCTTATACCACTTTTCCTTATGCTCAGGGTCTTTAGTCTCATTCCATAATCGAGCCAGCTCATCTACGTGACGCATGTATTCTCTTATAAGCCCTGATGTTTTCATCTATTTTTCTTTCCTTTCCCACGATATTTACCCATTCGTTTCTCGTGTTTATTTCTATTCTTTTTGTGACGGCCCGGACGTTTTCTAGGCTTGTCTTTTTTATAATTACTTACTCCGTAGAGTGGTTTCTTTTTAGCCATTCTATATCTCTTTCTTCTAATTGTAAGTATCTTATACTTCCATTAATATGTTGTTTAGTATCTGCTCCGCAGTTAGTGCATCTATAAAACTGTGATACTATTGCCACTAGAATTGCATGTTCATTGCAGTGTTCACAAATACCTAGAGTCGTATCTATATTTTTAAAAGTAGATTCTAATTTATTTTTTCTACCCGACAACTTTGCCTCCACTCCATTTCATATCTGGAAGGCCGTTCTCGTAGCTTTTCCCGTCAAAGGTCAGCACTTGTTTTCTGTTAGCACCAGCTTCATTATATGATACGTGGACCCAGCCACCTGCGGGGTCATCTTTTTTGTAGAACTCGAGGATCAATTGATCGAAGTCACAATTGTTTTGTATCCAATAAGCTGTTTGAATATTAGGTACGCCTGCTATTTCAAAGTCAACCGCTTGGCCCTTTGCATGCTGCGACGTCTTTTTGCTGCCGATTGCTTCACACAGCGCCTCAGACCTGTAGCCCGACGTCACTGTTATTGGTTTATCAAAGTGAGCACGAACCGGTTCTAGTATCTCATAGCATACGTTCTCTAAGTTTTTAATATCACCAGCGCCTGGAGAATTGTCTATCCCTTTCCGCGTTGCGGTCATAGACTTGGTCATCTCTTCAAGCTTAAAATGTTTACTCAGTTGCATATTTTTTTTCTCCCTTTTTTCTATTATATAGTTTTTTAGATTTAATTACACGTTGTTTATAACGTCTATCTCTTAATAATTTGGCCATTTTGTTAGATTTTTTACTCAAGAATTAGTGAAAGAATTTTCTTTTCGCCCATATAGATTTCTATATTAGCTTTAGATTTTATACATTTATAGACCACTCTATCTTTAGCGCTTTTGTCCTTCATAGCATAACGCTTGGCCTTCAAACAATTTTGTAAACTATCGTGATAACGATGCTCAATAATTTTATGGTCCTGTAGAAGTAAAAGTGCAAATACAATCTCAACCATTTTAACAATCCCACTTTCTTAATGATTTATTAATTCTAGAATTTGGATTTCTTGCAGTCTTAGATGATGTTAACTTTTTCTTCATACCACCCATTCTAGCACAGAATGATTTCCTTCTGCTACTTGTTTTTGATTTTGTAGGCGCCTTTAATTTACCGCCTTTATAACTAGCTCTACCTCTGGCGTTTAACCCGCCTGAAGGTGACTTGCCTTCTTTTCTAGTCCATGCTGCAGTCTTTGCCATTATCTTTTCCTAGCCGTCTTGGCTGCTCTTTTAAATTGTTTAGCAGTAGGTCTACCTTTAGCTCCAGCTTTTCTCATCTTCTCACCTGAGCCTGCTTTAATTCTTTTTCTTTTTGCGTGTATGTTTGCGTATAGTCCTGGTTTAGTCATTAGTGTGCTCCTGTTCCGTTTCTGATTAATTTTTCAACATCTTCACTTAGCTTTTTAGTTCTTTCTTTCAAAAAATCAATATTAACGGCATTGTGTCTCATACCCTTAATTTCATCTTCAATGTCAGCTACAACACCTGCGATATGCTCTACTAACATGAAAAGCTCGGCCTCCCCAGAAGATTGACCAAGTTCTCCACGCGGGTATTTGATTCTAAACTCTGAGTTTAATTCCATATCTTTTTCAAATAATTCTAATTTTGTGCTATGCTGGTTGAGCTTCTCATTGATACCGAAATAAGCCCAGGTCCCAATCGCGACCATCATGATCAACGAGGCAACCGTCTTCATCGGCATCTGTACTTTTGCTTCTTCAGAAATTGATAGTGGTTTATCTTTAGCCATTAGTTATATGAATACCCCGTGTTGCCTTGTTCTAATTTTTTAAATAAGTTTTCGTGTTGTTCCATAATTTCTTTATCAGAATCTTGCATGTCATCCATTTGATCCTGTAATTTTTCTACATGTCTCTCTAATTGATTAACCTGATTAAGTAAAACTGATTGATTAGTAGAGAGATCAAACGTTCTAGTAAGAGTCCAACCAGCTAATGCCAGTAGAATTCCAACTAATAATGTCATTAATTTTTCAATCATTACTTACCTTTGGTTTTGGCTTGGGTAGTATAATTTCTTTTTGATCAAATTTCAATGATGTATGTGGAGCCGGCCTCACGAAGAGAGCCAATAAACACATCAAAATTATCAGTATTCCTGTAAATATGTAGTTCATACTGGCTCTTCCTCATGTTTCTTATTGCGCCTTTGGTTTAAACCAGTTTAAGATAGTTTTCCACCAGGGTATAGGGGTTTCTAAAACCAATACAAAGCTACAATGCGGACAGGGAACAACACCTCTTGTTCTTTTGCCACACTTTTCGCACAAGTTTATTGGCTTTGTGTATCTAATACTCATTTTCTTTTCTCCTCAATCTCGTAAAAAAATTTATCAGTGTCTTCTGTTCTCCACTGGCGAGAGTCTTCTACATTCCACTCGCTAGTTTGGACCTTCCAATCAGGAATATTATCCTTAACTGTAAAGGAAGGTATGTCCCACATAATTCTGTTGTTTGGCTGAGCCGCATAGTTGCCATCATCTAAGGCAAGTATATGAGCGCACTTATGTTCGTGCGGAATTTCTGAATGATCAGTGTCTACTATATTACTCTCTGGATGTCCCCAGTCAACTGTAAAAAGATATTTCCCAGGATGAACTTTTTTGTCCTTCCCAAAATACTTACCAGCTTGTCCGTCTAAGATATCGTAAGAAGTAACAGCAGGATAGTAACTAAAACAATTCCAAAGCTCCAACTCGTCAAGTCTACGTTTAGGTACTTCGTGTTCTTTAAATCCTCTTTGAATGAACGCAGATATTGGCAAGCGGTAAAATATAGCACCGTTTTCCATAATTGCATGAAAGAGTATAGGGCGCCCTGTAATCGATGTAAGACCAAATATGATGCAGTCTTCCACTTCTCCATGGTGACTTTCGAGATCATAGAGATACTCTCTTCTGATCTGCGAATAAGTCACAGGAATATTTGCATTTAAATAGGCCATGCATAAATTAGTTTACTAAACTGATTAATATAATGATGGCTACAACTGCACCAATAGCTATTTTTTTATTAGCTAGTGCTAGTGCCCATACTTGTTTTACTTTGTCCATAGTTTCCTCCTATTTTATTGTTCCCCAATTAGGACCTGATTCATAATCCACTTTATTAGGAATCTGCAAATCTACAGCATTTTCCATAATCTGTCTAATCTTATCAGCATGTTCGCTGGATTCAACAGATAAATCAAGTTCATCATGGATTTGTATATGAGGGATAATTCCCTCTTTATACAGTTCTAACATTGCTTTCTTAGTCATATCAGCAGCCGACCCTTGAATAAGTTTGTTCAATGATTTGTATGTGAACGCTCTTCTTGTAGGATTGTTGTGCCAATAATTTTTTTTAGGGTTGCCATCTTTATCTTTTAAAATTTCTCCCTCATCATTTTTCATATACTCTCCCATTTGTTGAAGCTCCAACATTCTCTCGTGGTCTTCAGCTGGTACAAATTTACCCCAGTCATCACCTCTTAAGATAGGTTCGTATTTAGGAAATCTACATCTTCTTCCTAACAAAGTTTTAATCTGACCTTTATTAGAAGCAGCATTCATAAGTTTATTCATTAGCTGTTTAACGAAAGGAACCTTTGCGTGATACCTGTCTGATAGTTCAGCTGCTTGCTCTTTACTTACACCTAACTCTGCCTGTAGTTTAGCTTTACCCATACCATAAAATAATCCTAAGTTAATTGTTTTAGCTTGGGACCTTGGAATTTTTGCCATCTCTGCAACAATCTGGTGAAAATCTGTTGAGGCATCTGAGTCATATGAATCTGCAATAGTATTTACTGAAGGCAATCCAAACTTTAATGCATAGTGTGCAACAAGTCTTGGTTCCTGTTGCGAGTAATCAAAGCAACCCCACTTCATACCTTCTTCAGGTATAAATAAACTTCTAATTAATGGACCTGTTTCAGGATCTCGGGCTGGAATCTGTTGAAGATTAGGGTTAGAATAACTAAATCTTCCAGTCACAGTGCCCCCATCATCAGATCTAATTTGATTTATTTCTGCATGAATTCTACCGTTATGTTCATATTTTAAAATTGTATCTATAAAAGTTGTATTGACCTTGTTTATTTTTCTAGCTTCTGCTATCATCTTAACCACAGGATGAGCATGATTAGAAAGGAAATTTTTTGTAAATGAAGGTGAGTCTGTTTTCTCGGTTCTATCGTAAGGCAATTTTAATTTTTCAAAAACTTGAGCTATCGATCTGGCAGCCCATATTTGAGTTTCTATTCCTGTGTCTATTTTTACTTGGTGTATTAATCGTTCTTCTCTTCTGGTCAATTCTTTTTTTAATTGATTGGCTGCTGTCACGTCTACCCGCACCCCTTGGAAACGCATATCAACCAGACAAGGAAAAAGATCAGTCTCTAAATTAAATATGTCTTGTAAGTCTTGCTCTATTAATAATTTTTTTACATGTTGCCAAAGTTTAAATGTCAATTCAGCATCTTTTTCTGCATAAGCTCCAACTTCTTGTGCAGGCAATCTCCACATATCTGCCTTGGGATCTAGGCCTCGGGACTTTGCTGCTTCGTTTAAAGCTCTTTCATTTTTACCTTCATTTAAAAAATGCCATGCTAGAGTATTCAGAGTATATGAGAATCTATTCTCATCTAACAATGATGATGCAATCATAGTATCTACCACTAAACCATTGATTTTTAAGCCTAAATTACGTATCCAACATACGTCGTACATAGCGTTATGAAATATTTTTGTAGCTGGACATTCTAAAATATCTTTGAACCATTCTAAAGTTTTTGCTCGATCCATGTTTGGTCCCTCACCATGAGCAATTGGAAAATACCATTTGTCATTGTAAGTTGCCACTGCAATACCAACTACTTCACCTCTACCTACAACAGCACCTGAACCAATACTTTTTAAATTTGGATCTCTTGTCTCTAAGTCGATTGCTATTTCATCGTACGATCTTAAGTCTGGATATTCTGTGTGCATCACCCATTCTGTTTGAGCTTTCATGTAGGCAGGCAACTTCATGAATAATCTCTTTCTAATATCATTTCTAAATAATGTATTGCCTTCTTTACATCTTCTTCTTTTCCTTTTAAGGAATGTCTACAAATATATTTTATCGCATTACCCTCTGCGAACAAAAGTTTGTTTTCATTTATAAATTCTGCTGGCTGAATTTTCATATTGCGGTAATGTTTTCCGCCCACTTGATCTTCCAGAGAACTATATGTTGTAGATTTAAACATATCTTTATTCGTCATAGTTGATACTCCTTTAGTTTCTTTTTTGCTTTTAGTTTGTATAAATTATTTCTTGCTCTCGTGGTGCCGACATACCACACTCTATGCTCTTCATCCTGTTTGTCAACACTTAATCGTATTCCCTTCTGTACTTTTGTCCCTTGATGTAGAGACAAAATTACGTTATCTTCTTCACCACCTTTAGCTGCATGAATTGTAGAAACATATACTCGAGCAGGTTCTTTTAGTCTCTCATCGTTACTTAGAAGGTTTCTAATGTACACAACTTCTTTTTGATTGGCTGCAGTAAATACATCATACCATTCTTTGTTTTTATTCCAAAATTTTGAGTCTGGTATATATTCTTTAATTTGATTTATTTCTTTACTTTCTAAACTTTCCTCCATTTTCCATTTAGTGTAAGATACTGCGGCGTTGTAGATTCCTACTGTAAAACTTTTACCTTTATTACTTTGATAATAAATATTTTTATTTTTTAATTCTTTCATAATGTCCAGTAGATTACTTTTAGTTCTAGTTAAGATTAACCACTTCCCTTTTGTAAGATCAACTTGTCCTAAATTATTGATGTGTTGCGCAAAGCCCTTATGCGTCCGAGGCAAGTATTCTTTATGTTTCCTGGTGCCTGCTATCCGACTCACTGGTACTTGTGATTCCTGTTGCACGGCTCTAGATATTCTACGAGAGTATCTTAAAACACGTTCCTTAGCAGGTTCATTAATAAATCTATTAACATCAGCCCCGGCCCATGCAAAAATAGCTTGATCATCATCACCAGCTAAATAAATTTGTTCACAATGATTTTTTAAAACATCATAAAGTTTCCATTGTAAAGGAGACAAGTCTTGAGCTTCATCAATAAAGATTGCTTTAAAATTTGGAATCTTATCCGAATGAGTAACTTGATCAATCATGTCATTAAAATCTAATAAACTATTTTTCTTTTTATATTCTTCTAAGTTAATAGAAATATGTTTAAGAGTATTCCAATCAATATCTTTACGTTCATGTTCATTACGATCAAACTCTTCCCTAATACTTATGTTTCTATTAATAGCTCTACCAATCATTTGAAAATAAGGATTGTTACAAGTTAAGAAATGAGTTTCTTCTTCATTATATTTGTCATTAAAGTTCACACGAATTCCTAGTAATCTTCCTAGCTCTTCATAATGGTAGGGTTGCATAATGCTTTCTTCTTTAAGTCCAAGTAGATGAAAACAAAAGGCGTGAATGGTTTGAAAGTAAGGAACTTTCTTTTCATCCACACCAATTCTGTTCCGCGCTTCCCCCGCAGCTTTTTTAGTAAAAGCAAAGTATCCTATCTTATGATATGGTGTACCCGTTCTAACGTATGCTTTGACTCTTCTAATTAATCTAAAAGTTTTACCAGTCCCTGGTGGACCATAAATTTTATTTATCTTTTCCATTCAATGCTTTCTTAAAGGTGTCAACTAATTTACCTTTCCATTGAAAGTTTCCATAGTGAGTAGTCTCTTCATCTGCCAACGCATAGAAATCAAAACCAGATTTTTCTGCTAAATTACAGAACGCTACATCTTCTCCATACCAGATTCCTTTTTCTGGAAGGAAAGCATTTTCCCATAGATTATATAAATACTTTCCATGCTCTTCTGGTAAACCTGCATAGAAATTAATTTTTAATTTAGGATTATCTTTTATTATTTTATCATACACTTTACGATGAATTAAAGTAAGACCAGCTGGTCCTTTGCTAATCTTTACCAGTCCTTTTTCATCTACATGAATGTCTGTATTATCTTTAAAAGCTACAGAAAATCTTACCTCATTGTCTTGAGTTTTCTTTCTGTACGGTGCACAAATCATATCCTTTTGTGCTAACAACATTCTTCCTACAGCTTGTGGCTGAAAACTTACATCTGCATCTACAAACAATTGATACTCAAAGTCAGAAGCTAGAAACATAGATGTTAATACGTTTCTACCATAGCCAACATATGGGCATTTGTAGGTAGCAAAGTTTGTTTTTACCTTTGCTGCTGTCATTTTATCAAACAACTGTATTAATGATATACAGGTTGCCGTCTGCATTGTATCATATGTAGGCATACATACATATACAGAGGGCGCTTTCTTTTGTTCAGTCGTCATACTATATCCTCCTTGTTTTCGATTTGAACTTTTTCATCTGGTATTTCCTCTCTCTTTAAATCTTTTATTGGAATCTTTAAACACCTGACTGGTGGGTAAGACTTCTCGCTCTCACCTTTAGGAAATCTTTTTTGAAAACCAAACTCTCCTTTAAAATGAACTTTAATTAATGTACCTGTCCGTGGTCTATCTTTATTCCATTCATTTCTTTTAATCTCTTCATAAAATTTATCATAGTCAAAGTAATAAAACTCTTCATCTTCTAAGACGGACCCACTTTTAAATGATGTATAGGTTCTAGCTGCTGGTCCATTAACATAGTCTTCTAAATATTTTTTTAACATATCAATAGGGTTAGTGCCTGCAGGGGGTTTAATTGTTTCCATGTTTGACCAAAGCTGGTCTAGAATAACTTGATACTCTTGATTTTTAATAATAGGTGGGAACACGCTTGTTTGCTCTGCAATCAATGCTCGCATCTCTTTCATTTCCGCAATCTTTTTTATATGCTTGGCATGAATCTGTACTACTTTTCCATCTGTTAAATCTACATTAATAAAAAATTCTGGATCAGGTTTATAGTCCATCTTAATTAATCCTGATACCTGAGGCCAGGTTGTATCTTTATGACTTCCTATTCCAAATTTTCTTCTTAAACAAGTTCCTTTGGCACAATATGCAGAGATAGGAAGTTCATGACACTGGTGCCCAGCTGTATCTTTTTTCCAAAATTTAATTTTTTCTTTTACTTTTTCATCTCCCCATACTTCATCGTAGACTATATAATTTCTAGCAGCTTCTAATACTTTCTTTTCCCAAGTCTCTTTAAATTTCTTTTTGGCAAACACCATGTAGTTATATAAAAATCTATCTCTTTCATCTGACAACTTCTTTCCACTATCTTGTATTTCTTTACAAATCATTTGTAGACAAGGTGGTCCGTCATGAAATTCTTCTGGACCTCCAGTGAGAATCTCTCTTACTTTTTTCTTAGATAGTTGTTCAAGACTATCTTTAGTTTGTACATTAGCTGCTACTACATTTAAAAAATCTGCTAATTCTATTTTAGATCCATCAGCTTTAAGTGCTACACGTTCTATACTTTTATAGTAAGGAAGATTTATAAAACTTCCTGATGTCTTTTCATTATTTTGATTTACTCCTAGCTTAGTTTGCTTAGGAAAGATTTCTGTTTTAGATGGAAGTTTAAATAAGAACAATAAGTTCTGTAAAAATTCTCTAATTAATGTTGCTGGTACTTTTTCTTTTGTAAAGACATATATATGAAGCCCACCACTTTTAGACTCAATTGGAATAACTGGTAATTCTTTTTCTTCTATAATTTTTAGATAACGTTTGAGATCAAATGTTTTATAGTTTTTAGGATCAACATCAATAGCACCTATACTAGCCATGGCTTCATCATCACAGGGTTGTATACCAATAGCTTTTTTACCTGATAAATGATCAGCGTAATCTTGATCTGTAATTGGACGTTTGGACCAACCATAATCACCTGGATCAAATTTTAATTTACCACTCTCAGGATCTAGATAACCATTCTCTACATTACAAAAACCAAAGTCTCTTTCTAGTCCACTAAAGTATTTTCTAAATTCCTTCATTTAAATCTTTTAATATTCTTTTAATCTTATATTCTTTTCTTCTCGCTTTAACTTCTGGTCTTTGACCATATGCTTTGTCCCAAGCTTTTCCTTTAGCACTTTGTCTCCATTTTTTACGCGCCCTCTTTCTGCTTTCAGCATACCTTTCATAAAAAGGTTTGAGGGGGTTTCCACTCTCGCTTCCACCCCCTTCTTCGAAGATTCCCATCGGGAATTAGACTATGTCTTCTTTAGGTTTAGCAGTCTCATACTTTGGTTTCGCTGCACCTTTAGAAACTGATTTCTGAAGTTGCGCCGCTACCTCATACATGGCTGCGTCATCTTTGTTAGATACATCAAGATTTCTTACTCTTGATGGTTTGTAGACATGCCAGCTTTTGCTCCCTGCTGTTTTTCCTACAGTGTTTAATTTGTAAACAGCTGCATAGGTTGCCGGGTTATAAGAGCCCTCTTGATCTGTGAATCTAAGATTCTTAATCAGATTGTTAAGTTCTCTTGCTGGAGATAAATTAGAAGATCTCATTGGGATCACTGCTGGTTTCAACTCTTTATCTACTATTGCTAGTACATAAAAGTATGCAGTCTTCTCAACATAATTACCATTCGGTAATCTATATCTTCCGTTTCTTTCTTCAGTCGCATCAGCTGGAATCTCTAAATGAGTTCCGACTGGAGCTGAAGCACTATCGCCTCTCTCCTGCCATTCCGGATATCTAGTTTGAGAA
>MDTB01226511.1_pt1 | contig 11759 bp, 2 predicted proteins | sample 811161 | NCBI WGS metagenome assembly MDTB01 (sample SAMN05326650, study PRJNA326480) | marine metagenome | isolation source: seawater | place: Mediterranean Sea | collected 2009
AGGAAAAACTTTTAATGGCAGAGTTGATATGAGTGCAGATGCTCGTAATTATGCAACTGGTGAATTAACTTATCTTGGGCAAGGAGACACCGATGCTTCTTCTCTTTTGCTTACTAAAGAAACTGCAGGTATTACAGCTGAAGGAACTTACTTTACAGATGCAAATGGAACAGTGCAAAGAACAACTTACCAAGGTTCCGGCAGTCAGACACATGCAGCAAATTTTTACCAAAAATCAGTTGGAGGAACTTTAATAAAACAGAAAAAAGTTGGTAAAAAATTAATCTTTATTGCAGTTTTTCCTCCCAATACTCCTAGTAATAGCGCACCTCTTTCGATTAAAGAAGCAGGAATATTTAATGAAGCCGGTCCCGGCAATACAGCAATTAAATCTGCAGACGGTGACGGTAGAAAGTCCTATGAAGAATATAAATATTCTGGAACAGATGCTGCAGGTACGCATCGACTTCGTGAGCAAACAATGCTTTGTCGCACTGCTTTTGCAGTTGTTACAAAGCAACAAGCAGATACTCTTCAAATTACTTGGACAATTGAGTTTTCTGATAATACTACGTAAATATGACTTATCCTGTAATAAAATTAAGAGGAAGCTATAGTCCTGCGCTTAGCCTTACAAATGCAACAGTAAAGGACGCTCCTCTTACCTCTCTTGAGCTCGATACTAATTTTTATAATATATCGAGCTTGATGGAAACTCTTGCGCCAAAAATAGCACCAACTTTTACAGGAAATGCTACAGTAGAAAATCCTGCACTCAGTTCAAATACTACTCGAATTGCAAATACTTATTTTGTAAATCAAAAGTTAACAGATTATACACCTACAGCAACGTTAACTACTCAGTTGTCTGCAAAGGCTGATCTTGCTGGCCCTACTTTCACCGGAACTCCGTTAGGTCCAACAGCTTCAGCGGGTACAAACACTACTCAGTTAGCAACTACAGCATTTGTTGATGCTAGTTTTGCGACAAAAGCAAGTCCAACGTTTACTGGAAGTGTGAATCTTACTGGTGCCACAACTACAGCCGCAACACCCGCTGATAGTAGTGACAATCAAACAGTTGCAACAACAGCACACGTAAAAAATGTACTAACAGATTATGGTCTTTCTACCAATACGACTCTTAGCACTGCATATGCTGCAAAAGCTGGAGCAACTTTTACAGGAGTATTAAGAGCTCCAACACCTGTTGATAGTAGTGGAAATCCTGATTACACCGATCATAGTACAAAAGTCGCTACTACTGAGTGGATAAATGGGCGTTTCGATAATAAAGCAGATATTAATGATGAAACTTTTACAGGAACAACTACTTTATTTAATGCTACAGTTTCAAATGCTCTTGTGTTATCAACTACTCCTGCTAATACTGGATTAACTACTGTTACAACCGTTCCAAATATTGCATGGGTAAATACTCGACTACAAAGTTTTTCAATTAAATCTGCTGCTGAAACTTTGTATAATAAAACTATAAGTAATTTAACAGGAACGAATACAGTTGACTTTAGCGGTGCAACATCAGTTACAGCTCCAACACCTGTTGATAGTAGTGGAAATCCTGATTACACCGATCATAGTACAAAAGTAGCAACTACCGAGTGGATAAACGGTCGTTTCGATAATAAAGCAGATGTTAATAATGAAACATTAATAAATCCTACAATTTCAAATGCTACTGCTACAGGGAGTTTAACATTAAGTTCAACCCCTTTACAAACTGAAACTGATGTTCAAAAAGTTCCAAATATTAGTTGGGTTAACTCAAAATTATCTGGACAATTATCAGGATATGTTACACCTACAGGTTCAGCAACTCTTACAAATAAAAGTCTAACAAGCCCTACTTTTACAGGCTCACCTTTATATCAAGTAACAATACCCACTTCGACAGCAGACGCAACAATTGCAAACACTCAATTTGTAGATACAAACTTTTTAAGAAAAACAGATGCTGCAAGCCAGTATCTAACTCAGAGCGATGCATCAACTACGTACTCTGCAAAATCTGGAGCAATTTATTCTGGCACACATAACTTTAATACTGCATCATCAGTCACAGTGCCAACTCTTGCTACCTCAGCAACAGGGCAAAATGTTGCAAGTGTTGATTGGGTTCGTGATTATACAACTCCTCTTTTTGATGCAAAAGCACCTTTAGCTGCGCCAACTCTAAGCGGTACAGTAACCTTATCCAGTGCAATTCCGTCTAGTCAGGCGGATACAAGAGCTGTTCATGCAAACTGGGTTCGAGGTTTTGTAAACCCACTTGTAGATTTAAAAGCGAATAAAGATTCGGCAGTATTTACTACAAGCGTGACTTTGCCTGCTAATTTTCCTGCAACCGATTCAAACGGACAGGATGCAGCAAGTACAAATTGGGTTCGTTCGTATACTTCTCCTCTTTTTGATGAAAAAGCAAATCTTGCTGGAGGTGCAGCTTTCTCTGGAACTGTTACAGCACCAACAGCCACTAAAAATGATGACACTATAAAACTTGCAACAACCTCGTTTGTGCAAAATGAATTTAGTCAGATGAATAAAAATTTAATTCCAAAAGCAATGACTAGTGGTGATATTCAATATAGTGGTGAACAATTTATAGCGAACAAAGGATATTTAAGAAATCCTGCTGGTTTTTCTCCAAGTACTGGTAGGCCGCAGTATACGTATAGAGGAAAAAATATTGGAGGACCTAATGAGTACTGGGCAAATTTATATGTAGGTGAAATTCATGTATCTGATGCCTCTATTCGAATGGGCGATGGAGATTCTCAAGCGGTTCTTCAATCGACAAATACTGGAGGTCTTGTTCTTCCGGGCGAAGTTGCTCTTGGAGGAGAAGGCAATACAATTCCTACAAACTTAGCTTCAACAGAAATGGATAAAGCATATGCTTCAACAACTCGTCCTTCTGTTTTAAAAATAAACTTTACCGTTGATTCGGATGCTGCTATTCCTTATGAAAATGGAACTTATCCTGTCTTTTTAAATGCGAATGGTAATATCGACTTTATGATTTCTCGAGCAGGAATTGGAGATGCATATAAAAACTTTGTTGGATTTGTAGATCATTCAGGAACTGTAGTTGGACAAACTTTAGAAGTTCAAGTTCAGGGCTTACTTGCAGCTAACTTCTCTGGAGCGGCAGTCTATAGTATTCCTTTTGCAGATACTGTTGCTAGTAATGCTTCTGCAAATGAAGCTCTTACATTTAGTTTTGGAGGAGCAACAGCAATAGTTGATCTATATGATGAAAGTGGAAGTGCTCCGCGATATACAGGATTAAGTGATGCTACTCTTTTAACAGAATTAAATGCACAGCTTACCGCTCAGAGTATACCATTCACAGCAACTATAACAAGTGATAATAGTGGTTTTACTTTTACACATAGTACAGTAGGAGCTGTTGCAACTCCTACATCAGCAATTACAGGTTTAGCAACATTTACAGATACTGCAGGCTCATTCATTACTAACCCTGCTACAACTTACACCATTGTAAGCACTGGAGGAACTGTTACAGATACTGCAGGAAGTTTTGCAACTAGTGATGAATATACTATTGTAAGTGTAGGAACAGCAACAGATACTGCAGGAGCATTTACTACTAGTACTGAATATACTATTGTAAGTGTGGGCACCACAGACTTTACAACTATTGGAGCCGCTGACAATACTGTTGGTACAGTATTTACAGCTACAGGCACAGGAACGGGTACAGGTACTGCAAGCAGAATTTCTACAGACTTTACAACTATTGGAGCTGCTGATAATAACATTGGTACAGTATTTACAGCTACAGGAGTTGGTTCGGGAACTGGTACAGCTACACGACTATCTACAAACTTTAAACTTATCGGAGCTGCAAATAACACAATAGGAACTACATTTACAGCTACGGGCGTTGGGTCAGGAGCAGGTACTGCAAGTAGAATTGGTACAACTTCTGTATCTATAATTGTAAGCACTGTAACAAATGGATCTTCTTTTACAGCAGGCAATGAAGTACATATAAATTCTACTGGAGATTTTTTAACTGCCGCAGGATCTAGCACAGCCAAAATTGGCAAAGCTGTTAGTATCAGTCAGTTATTTTTATACTCAATAAATACAATTCCAGAATATGTACAGAGCCAAGTAAAAGTAGATTTAAATAGTTTTTCTGTAAATCCAAGTGCTACTCCTTCAGGTCCGGGTTCCTTGGCATATAATAATACAAATGGTCAACTTACTTTTACACCTCCAAAACAGATTGCAGATGCAGACTTAACTGGTACCCCTACAGTTCCAACAGCAACAGCAGGGACCGATACTACACAAGCTGCAAGTACAGCTTTTGTAAAAGCAGCAATCGATGCTTTAGTAGCGGCAGCACCAGAAACATTAGACACATTAAATGAAATTGCAGCGGCAATAAATAATGAAGGCAATTTTGCAGCAACAGTTGCTCGATTAGCCTCTCCAACTTTTACTGGAACAGTGACTGTTCCAGAGCCTGCTGCAGCAAGTGATAATCAAACTGTTGCAACTACTGCTTTTGTTAGAAGTACCGCACCTTCCTTAGTGGATGCAGCTCTTGCAGGGGTACCAACAGCACCAACTGCAGCACTTCATACAGAAACAACACAAATTGCAACTACAGAGTTTGTAGCAACTGCGATTGCACGAGGAGGAGGCTCTTCAAATTTGGACGGAGGACTTGCAAATACTACAAGAACACTTGCAACTCACCACTTTGATGGAGGCAATGCAAGCTAATGGCTGTACAAATTCAAATAAGAAGAGATACCCTTAGTAACTGGACTAGTCATAATCCAACACTTGCTGTTGGTGAGTTAGCTTATGTTACAGATACAGATGCTTTTAAAGTTGGTGATGGTAGCACTGCATTTACTTCTCTCGCTTACTCAAATGTTGGACCTACAGGCCCTACAGGACCAACAGGGCCAACAGGGCCAACAGGGCCAACAGGTCCCACAGGCTTAACTGGACCAACTGGCCCTCAAGGTGTTGTAGGTCCTCAAGGAAATACTGGATTACAAGGTCCAACAGGTTTAACTGGTCCAACAGGTCCTCAAGGTCTAGGATTTAATATTGCGAAAACATATACAAGTTTATCAAATCTATTACTTGATACTTCTCCAACAGGTATAAATAGTGGAGAATTTGCAATAATTAATACAACAAATCCAAATCATGTTGATAATTCTAAACTATATCTGTGGGACGGAACTAACTATCAATTTACTTCAGATTTATCTGGTGCAACCGGATTAACAGGTCCAACAGGTGCAACAGGGTCTCAAGGTAATGTAGGTCCAACAGGTGCAGTAGGTCCAACAGGTCCAACAGGTCCAACAGGTGCTCAAGGTCCAACAGGAGTAACAGGATCAACAGGACCAACAGGTGCTCAAGGACCGCAAGGTATTCAAGGAAATATTGGATTATCCGGAAAAACTATAGAATTTAGTACAACGGCTCCATCAAGTCCAACAACGGGAATGCTTTGGTTTGATACAGAAAAATTAAATACTTTTATATATTATAATGATGGAGATAGTTCGCAGTGGGTGCTTTTTAATAAGCCGTATGATGGCGTAACTGCAGACAGTTTTTCAGTATCAACAAATGCAGCAACGGGAGGCGGTTCCTTAAGTTATAACAATGCAGGAGTATTTCAGTTTGCTCCCGCAGATTTAACATCTTTTGCAACTTCTGCAAGCCCGGCTTTAACAGGAACTCCTACAGCTCCTACAGCAAATACTGGAACAAACAATACTCAAATAGCAACTACAGCATTTGTAGAGGGCCGTGTCTCTGGCCAAGACTTTACGGCACTTGTTACAAAAACAGGAACAGAGACTTTAACCAATAAAACTTTAACAAGTCCCACATTAACAAGTCCAGTATTCAGCGGAACACCAACAGCACCAACAGCAACATCGGGGTCAAACAGCACCCAAGTAGCTACTACAGCTTTTGTAGAGTCAAGAGTTTCAGGAATAGACTTTTCTACTCTTGCAACTTTATCAAGTCCTAATTTAACAGGAACACCAACAGCACCAACGGCAAGCAGTGGTACAAATACTACTCAGTTGGCAACAACAGCTTTTGTGACTACTGCGCTATCTTCGGGTGCTGCAAATGTAACAATTGGATTGACTGCACCAAGCAGTCCTACTGTTGGAGATTTATGGTTTGATAGTGCAAATCTTCAACCGTATATTTATTACAATGATGGTAATAGTTCGCAATGGGTATCATTTGCAATTGGCGGCAGAGGCCAGCATAAAGCAAAAATTGATATTCAAACAAGTGCGCCAAGTACGCCAGATACTGGAGATTTATGGTGGGATCCCAGCAATCTTCAACCTTATATTTATTACAATGATGGAAATTCTCAGCAGTGGGTATCATTCGCAATTGGAGGAAGATCAGGAGGTACAGAGTTTAGTATTTCAGAAACTGCACCTTCTTCTCCTGAGGATGGAGATTTATGGCTTGATGCAGAAAATTTAAAGACATTTGTTTATTACAATGACGGTAACTCCTCCCAATGGGTGAGATTAACGCAAGTTTTATAAAGGAAGAAAACAATGACAGCAATTAACTTTCCCAACAGCCCTAGTAATGGTGATACTCAAACAGTTGGGTCCACTACTTACACCTATAATTCGACTAAAGGATACTGGGACGCGACACCAACTGGTTCAGCTATTCAACTGAGCAATTTGGGTGAGCACCTTCTTCCTAGTACTGATGTTACCTACGATTTAGGAAGTTCGACAAAAAGATGGAGAGATCTGTATCTTTCTGGTTCTTCAATAAATCTTGGTGGAAATGAAATCAAATCTACTACTAGTGGTATTCAGCTTCCAGAGTTAACAATTGGTACAGGAACTACGACCGTTAAACTAGGTGTAGATTCTAGTGGTAATATTGAACAAACAGCAACAGTAGGTGGATCAGAACAATCTGCAACTCAAAGTGTTGCACTTACAGATTTATCTGTAACAAGTGCATCTGCCTCTGGAGGAGGCACTTTATCTTATGCAAGCAGTACAGGAGTATTTACATATACTCCACCGGATTTAAGTGTAAAAGCAAGCCTAGCGAGTCCAACATTTACAGGAACTCCTGTTGCACCAACTGCAGGCTCAGCCACAAACACTACTCAGATTGCAACTACTGCTTTTGTGCAAACTGAGTTAGCAACTCTTGTTGACTCTGCCCCAGGAACATTAAATACACTAAATGAACTCGCAGCAGCCTTAGGAGACGATGCAAGTTTCTCGACTACAATTACTAATTCAATCGCAACAAAAGCTCCTTTAAATAGTGCAGCTCTTACAGGGTCTCCAACAGCTCCAACAGCCGGTTCGGGTACAAATACTACTCAGTTAGCAACAACGGCTTTTGTACAAACAGCTTTGGGTGGAATTGATTTATCAACTTTAGCTCCCAAAGCAAGCCCAACATTTACAGGAACTCCAGCAGCTCCAACCGCAAGTAGTGGTACAAACACTACTCAGTTAGCAACAACGGCTTTTGTTGCTGATGCTACAAGTACTCTATCAGGAAAAGCAAATACTGCAAGTCCAACATTTACAGGAACTCCAGCAGCTCCAACAGCAACGGGGGGTACAAATACCACTCAAATTGCTACTACAGCTTTTGTTGCCGCTGCGCTTTCAAGTAGTTCTTCAGGATTTTTTGAAGTTCTAGTAACCGTTGCAGGCGGTAAGTTTGTAATTGATGGAACTTCGCAACAAACGTTATCTTTGATTAAAAGTGGTACATATAGATTTAATCAGGCAGATTCAAGTAATGGTAGTCATCCACTAAAATTTTCTACAACAGCAAATGGAACTCACGCAAGTGGGTCTGAGTATACCACAAATGTTAGCTATGTTGGAACACCAGGATCCTCTGGAGCATATACACAAATTATAGTAGAACAAGACACTCCACAGTTATTTTATTACTGCGCAAACCACTCAAACATGGGTGGGGGCGCAAATGTTGGAGCAACAGTAACAGCAGCTCTTGCCGACTTAACTGACGTAGACACTACCGGAGTAGCAAATACAAATGTACTTGCCTATAGTTCGTCAAACTCACGCTGGGAGCCTGCAACACCTCTTGCAGGACCAACAGGACCAACAGGCAGTCAAGGTCCCACAGGTCCCACAGGTCCCACAGGTCCCACAGGTCCTGCAAGTACAGTTCCAGGCCCGACAGGACCAAACGGTCCAACAGGTCCAACAGGTCCGGCAAGCACAGTTGCAGGTCCTCCAGGACCGTCAGGTCCGACAGGTCCAGACGGTCCAACAGGTCCAACAGGTCCAACAGGTCCGGCAGGAGGCCCAACAGGACCAACAGGACCAACAGGTCCGGCAGGTTCAGCAGGTGCAACAGGTCCAACTGGACCAACAGGACCAACAGGCCCCGGTGGAAGTTCTGAAATTCAACTTACTGCAGATGGAGCAATTGCACAAGGTAAAGCAGTAACAATAGAAGCTTCTACTGGTAAGGCAAAAATAGTTCAAATTGTGCCTCCTGCTGTGGGCACTCCTTATGCTCCTGGCACAACTGCAGGGGATCCACCTTATACTGCTGCAGAAATTGCATATGATCCAAATACTGGTTACGCTGTAACTTATGATCATGATGGAAGCAATACTCTTTCTGTTGTAGCTCATAAACATGATGTTGGTACTAATACTTGGACTTCTACAGGTACAAAAGTAGCTTTAACAACTAAAGTTAATGACGATGGTAGGTATCATCATTTAATTTATAGCCCAGATTTAGGAAAAGTTGTAGCAGTTTATGCGAAAACAAATGAAAGCGGAGGAGATCCTAATAATGGAAGATTTTCTAGAATTATAACTATAGACAGTTCAAATGGTAATATAACTTTAAATACTGAAGAGCAAATTTGTACTGCAGAAAATTCTAGTCTTGGTCAAGGTGGTACAAATTCTAATGATAAAACTTCGCTAGCTGCAGGAAATGGTAATATTGTATTTGGCGCAAAGAGGCATGGAGGAACTGCTACAACGTTATGGGCGGCAAGTGTTGCTTCTGGTGATACTTCTTTAGGCTGGGGTAGTTATGCAGATCAGTCTGGACATTCGAGCACGGGAGACAGAGGTTTTAGAGTAATGTTTTTACCAGAGCATTCTCAGTTTGCTTTCCATTATGGAGGTATTTCAGCTTACTCTGGAAGCTGGAGTAAAGATGAAAATGTAATTCAAATTTTTACTGTTTCAGGAACTACTGCAACTCTTGTTGGTACTAAATTTGAAGCTACTGCATATCCGAGATCAAATGGCTTTCATGGACAAGATTGTATCTGGTTACCAGGACGAGGAAGGTTTGTGTTTGCATGGAGAGTTTACACTTCAAGTAGCCAGTATAATAAGTATTTGAAAACAGTTCCTTGGGATGGAAGTTCTTTTGGAAGTGCAGGAAATAATTATACTTGGAAAACTAATCAGGAAAGTGCTGGATATATTGGAGCTGATTATAATACGTCTACTACTACAAGTTTTGTAGGAATGAATGGTGAAAAATTTGCAATTTATGATGTCGATTCTTCGGGAACAATTACCGAATCTTCTTATAGCACAACAAGTTCGCAAATAGTTCATAATTATGATGGTAATGCATATGCTCGACCAGCGCCAGGACCTGCAGGGTATGTTTTATTTCAAAGCTCTTTAGCTACAAGCGGTCAACATTACATGGTTTCTGCAAAAACTAGTTCTGAAACTACTGCGGGACAGTGGGTAGGCATTAATAAATCTGCCGTAAGCGATGGAGGTACTGCAACAATTACACTTCCTGGAGGTGTAAATGATCAACAGTCTGGAATGACCATTGAAGGTACATACTATGTTCAAAATGATGGTGATATTGAAACAGGAGCTACTACTGAAATAGCAGGTGTTGCAATTTCTGCAACAAAATTACTTGTAGCAGACAATACTGCAAATTCACTAGCAAATGTACCGTTAGGCGACTATGCAACTACTGCCACAGTGAATGCAAAAGCACCTCTTGCAAGTCCAACATTTACAGGCACACCAGCAGCACCGACAGCTTCAACGGGTACAAATACTACTCAGCTAGCTACTACAGCTTTTGTTGCAGCATCTCTCGGAAGTGCGGGAGGGGCAACTTTTATTGCAAATGGCTCAATTAGTGATAACGCAGTTGTAGCGTTACGTTCATCAGACGGTCAAGTTGAAGCAGTTGCAGAAGCATTTAGTGCAACAAGAGGAACCGAAGCAAGTCTTACCGATACGAACAGTAGCAGAGCAAAATCATTTTATCATACAAGTAGTGGAAAAGTATTAACTTGGTACAACGATAAAATTTATGTTGGAACTATAAGTAGTAGTGCGCTTACAATGAGTTTAGGTACAGGAGTTTCTACTTCAAATGGCGATATAAATCCTATGTTCCTAGATTTGGGTAGTAATAAGTTTATGATTATATATAATCATTATTTTCAAATTGGAACAGTGTCGGGAACAAGCGTAACGCTTGAAGCATCGCAAACAAACTGGGGAGTGTCTTCTGGCAGTAGCGCTGCGATTGGAAGAGATTCTAGTGGTAATTATTTAGTGACAAATACAACTAGTTCTTCTCCTTATTCTATCAATGCAAAAGTATATACTGGAGATAATGGAACTTCTCTTACAGGAGGAGGTACAGTTGTAAATAGCTTTGTGGGGTCTAATTATGCTTACGCACAATTTAATACTTATAATGCCACATCAGATAAATTTTTAGTGTTTTGGACTTCAAGCAGTAATCTATATGTAAGACTTGCAACTCTAAGTGGAACAACTCCTTCATCAACAGCAACACTAAATATGGGTATTGCGGGTAATGTGGCTCATACAAATGCTTCAGGAAGTACAAGTATTGGATCCGTAGAACTTATGGGTTATTTTGATTCAAATCAATATCCAAATGTTGTTGCAATTCAAACAAGCGGCTCAAACGCAACAAAAGGAACCGCTGTAACTATTAGTAGTACCGCAACAGCAACAGCAAGCAATTACACACTTCCAATTGCAGTTACGGATGCTGCTAATGGTAAATTTATTGTAGGATATGTAAAAGCAAGTGATGGTAATTTATATGTACACCAAGGTACGCTTTCAGGAACTACTATTACACTAGGAGCAGAAGCTCTTGCTTGGGATTCTGCAGGCACTCTTCAAACTTATGAGATGGGATTTGCATATGATACTGTTCTTGAAAAGTTTGCAGTAGTTGAAGCAAAACAATCAGTATTTACTGCAGGAGCAACAACAAATGCTGGTAACTGGATTGGAATTGCACAAGATGCAGCAACAAATGGTAATAATGTAACAATTACATTACCAACTGAGCTTCACTCCGGAACTTCTGGTCTTACAATTGATGCAGATTACTATCTTTCAGATACTGGAACTCTGTCCACTTCGGGAACACGACTTGTAGGTAGAGCTACTTCAGCAACTCAACTTTTAGTTGCTGATAATCAAAACTCAGAAGCTCTAGGTGCAAACAGTCCTGCGCTCAGTGGAGTTCCAACAGCTCCAACAGCTGCAGTAGGAACTGATACAACTCAGATTGCTACTACGGCTTTTGTACTTGCAAATGCAGGATCTACAACATACAGTGAAATAACAAGCGCTACCACAGCAGTTGCAGGAAATGTGTACATTATTAAT
>MDTB01233877.1_pt1 | contig 11759 bp, 14 predicted proteins | sample 811161 | NCBI WGS metagenome assembly MDTB01 (sample SAMN05326650, study PRJNA326480) | marine metagenome | isolation source: seawater | place: Mediterranean Sea | collected 2009
ACTGGTGACTTAAATAGAGTAGATCAGCAATTAAAAGCAATGGGAAAAGATTTTATTCAGCTTACTGGAAATGACGATAATGCTCTTGAGTTTAATAAAAGAGGTGGAGTTGGTGCTATCGGAGTTACAGCAAATATAGCTGCAAAAATTTCTTCTGATTTTCAAAAAGCTTGTGAGCAAAAAAATGAAGAGGCAGAGTCGTTAGATAAGCTATTACAGCCTTTACATTCAGCGTTATTTATTGAAAGCAATCCGTCACCAGTGAAATATGCAGCATCATTATTAGGTATGTGCAATCCATCTGTAAGATTACCATTAGTAGAAATTAGAGAAGAAACAAAAAAGAAAGTTTCGGAAGCACTTAAAGTAGCTAAATTACTTTAATGAAAAAAAATATAGCGCCCGGAAGAAAAATAATTTGTTTGAATAGAAAAGCTAGTTTTAATTATTTTTTTTTAGAAACTTTAGAGGCAGGTATCTCATTAAAAGGATCTGAAGTCAAATCACTAAGAGAGGGCAAAGGAAGCATTGCAGACTCATACGCTATAGATAACAATGGAGAATTATTTTTAATTAATTCTCATATCCCGCTTTATAGACAATCATCCTATAACAACCATAATCCTAAAGGTGAAAGAAAACTTCTATTAAAAAGGCGAGAAATTAATAAGTTGATTGGAAGAATAAATCAGGAAGGTTTAACTATTATTCCTACTAAGATGTATTTCTTTAAAGGAAAAGTTAAAATTGAAATCGCTGTTGCAAAAGGAAAAAAACTTTATGACAAAAGACAAGTAAAGAAAAAAAGAGATTGGAATAGAGAAAAAGCAAGATTGTTAAGTAAAAATAATAAATGATACACCTTAATATTGGATCAAATCTGAATTCTGTTCATGGTTCTAAATTTGATAATATTACAATTGCAATTCAGTTACTAATTGAATCAAAAATTCAAATTGAGAAAATTTCTAATTTTTATGAAACTCCTTCTTATCCTAATCAGAAACTACCAAAGTTTCTTAATGTGGGAATTTTAGTTAATAAAAACTTAAATCTTTTAAAATTATTTAAAGATATACATTTAATCCAAAAAAAAATTGGCAGGAGCAAAACAAAGAAAAACGATCCTAGAGTAATCGATATTGATATAGTTGATTTTAATGGTTTAATTAAAGACTCAAAAGATCTTATTTTACCTCATCCGAGAGCACATTTAAGAAATTTTGTTTTATATCCAATTTTACAAATTGATCCTAAATGGTCACATCCAATTTTAAAGAAAAACGCCCAATTTTTAATAAATAATTTAAGCCAAAAATCTCGGATTGAGATTACAAGATTGCGTAAAAATGTTAATATTAATTTATGATTAATAATAATGAATTAATTAGCCAAATAAAATCATACAATAAATTTTTAAATTCAGAGTCTTTAAACAAAGCTTATAATTTTGCTTTAGAGGCACATCAAAATCAAAAAAGAGAAGAGGGAGTACCTTATATAATTCACCCAGTAGCAGTTGCAAAAATTTTAACTGATCTTAAATTGGATAGTGCAACTATTACTACTGGCTTACTGCATGATACAATTGAAGATACTAATGTAACCTATGAAACAGTAAAAAAAGAATTCGGTGATGAAGTTGCAAATTTAGTTGAAGGTGTAACTAAAATTTCAGCATTAGAAGATAAAGCATCTACTGACTCTAAGGCTGAAAATTTTAGAAAATTGATTCTTGCAACTTCAAAAGATATTAGAGTTCTTTTGGTGAAATTAGCTGATAGACTACATAATATGCGAACTATTCAGTTCGTAAAAGATAAAGACAAGATTATAAGAAAAGCAAAAGAGACAATGGAAATTTACGCCCCATTAGCAGATAGAATGGGCATGAATAGAATTAGAGATGAACTCGAAGATCTTTCTTTTTCAGTTTTAAATAAGCCTGCAAGAGATTTAATAATTGAAAGATTAAATTTTATAAAAAATAATACCGAAGATACTTTTAAAACTATTTCACAAGAATTAATTGAAATTTTAAAAAATAATGGAATTACTGCAACAATAACTGGTAGAGAAAAAACGCCTTTTTCAATTTGGAGAAAAATTCAAAACAAAAAGATTTCCCTAGAGCAACTTACAGATATTATAGGATTTAGAGTGATAGTAAAAACTGTAGAAGATTGTTATAAAACATTAGGAATTTTTCATAGTAGATTTTCAACAATCCCTGGAAAATTTAAAGATTATATATCCACTCCTAAAATAAATAATTATAAATCAATACACACAGCAGTTATTGGTCCAAAAAAACAAAGAATTGAAATACAAATTAGAACACACGATATGCATGAATTTGCACAAAGAGGAATTGCATCTCATTGGAAATATAAATCATCAGAGAAATTTTCTGAGTTATCTTGGAAGGAATATGATTGGTTAAGAGACTTAGTTGAGATAATTGAAGCAGGAACAAGCCCAGAACACTATTATGAATTTACTAAATTGCAAATGTTTCAAGAAAATGTTTTTTGTTTCACGCCCAAAGGTGCAGTTATAAAATTACCACAAAAAGCTACACCGATTGATTTTGCTTATGCCGTACACACAAAAATAGGTAGTAGCGCAATAGGTTGTAGTATTAATGGACGCCAAGCAACACTTCAAACTATTTTAAAAAACGGTGATTTAGTAAATATTGAAACTTCAAAAAATGCTTCACCATCATTACACTGGCTAACATCATCAGCGACTGGCAAAGCTAGATCAGCAATAAGGAGATACTGGCAAGATAAATCTACTGAAAATTTAAAAATTTCTGAAAAAAATTATTCTAGCACTATTGAAGTTGATTTGCCGCACAAACCTGGAGTTTTAGGTCATATAACTTCATTAATAGGCCTTAATAAGGGTAATATTGTAAACTTAGAAATAATTAAAAGAAAAAAAGAGCATCTTACCTTTTCAATAGATTTACAAATTAAAGATTTGAAAAATTTTACAAACTTGATAAGTCAAATAAAGCAAAGTAATTTAAGATTTAAAATTATTCGGCACAAACAGAAAAAAAATGCTTTCATTAGAAGAATCTTTGAAAATTTTAAAAGAAACTGATGCTCTATTAGAAGGGCATTTTATTTTATCTTCAGGCTTACGGAGCTCTAAATATGTTCAATGCGCGCAATTAATGAGCAAACCTGATAAAGCAATTAAAATTTGCTCATCTTTATGTGAAAAAATTAAAAACAATTTATTAGATTTCGATTTAATTTTGTCTCCGGCAATGGGTGGAATAATTGTTGGTTATGAAATAGGAAGATTAATGAATAAGAAGGCTATTTTTTGTGAAAGAGTAAATGGAGAATTCGATCTTAGAAGAGGTTTTGTGATAAAAAAAAATCAAAAAATTCTTATTATAGAAGATGTAATTACAACTGGTAAGTCTAGTTTAGAATGTTCAAAATTAGTAAAAAATAAAGGTGGAATAGTTGTTGGATATGCCTGTATTATTGATAGATCAAATTCAGAAATTAACTTTGATAAAAAAATTATTTCTCAAGTAAAACTTAACATTCCATCATACACTGAAAAAAATTTACCAAAAGAATTGTCAAATATAAAAGCTATAAAACCTGGAAGCAGAAATCTTTAATGAATAAAATTAGACTTGGTGTAAATATTGACCATGTAGCGACTGTAAGAAATGCAAGAGGTGAAAATTATCCAAGTCCACTTAGAGCCGCCCTACAAGCACAAAAAAGTGGCGCTGACTCGGTCACAATTCATTTAAGAGAAGATAGACGTCACATTAAAGATCAAGATCTTAAAGAAATAAAATCAAAGTTAAAAATACCTTTAAACCTTGAAATTGCTGGAACCAATGAAATGTTAAATATAGCTTTGAAAAACAAACCATCTTTTATTTGTATAGTACCGGAAAAAAGAAAAGAAATTACAACGGAAGGAGGATTAAATTTAAAATATAAACCAAATCAACTAAAAAAAATTATAAGAAAATTAAAAAAAAATAATTCAAGAGTAAGTTTATTTGTAGAGCCAAGTTTAAAAGACATTAGAGAGTCTAAAAATTTAAATGCCGATTGTATAGAGATACATACGGGGAAAATTTGTAATCAAATAAATAAAAATAAAAATTATTATAAAGAACTTAAAAAAATTAAAAGAGCAGTTGAATTAGGGAAGAAATTAAATTTAGAAGTTCATGCTGGACATGGCCTTACATATAAGTCAGCTAAAATTTTATCAAAAGTGAAAGGTATAAAAGAGTTCAATATTGGTCATTTTTTAATTGGTGAGTCTATTTTTGAAGGACTAACAAAAACAATAAAAAGATTTAGAAAAATCATTTTGTAATGAAATTATTTGGCGTAGGAACTGATATAGTGCAAATAAGCAGATTCAAAAAAAACCTTAATAATAATAATTTGTTGAAACGTTTATTTAGTAAAAGCGAAATTACAAACTGTAGAAGTAAGATAAATGCAAAAAATTGTTTTGCAAAAAGATTTGCTGCTAAAGAAGCATTTTCAAAAGCTTTAGGTACTGGAATTTCAAAAGGTATAAGTTTTAACGAAATAATTGTTTTAAATGAAAAAAGTGGAAAACCTTTTATAAGGCTAATTGGTGATACTAAAAAAATTACTGAAAAAAAATTCAAGAAAAAAAAATACAAAATTTCTGTATCTTTATCAGACGAAAAAAACTACGCTTTAGCATTTGTAACAATTTCATGAACCAAAAAAAAAAACTATTTAAATTTTTATTTGAAAATATTCAAACTTTGTTGTTTGCATTATTAATTGCTATATTAATTAGATCTTTAATAATTCAACCCTTTTATATACCCTCTTCTTCGATGGAACCAACTTTACTTGTTGGGGACAGGATATTTGTAACAAAATATTCCTATGGATATAGCAAACATTCTTTTCCGTTTAGCCCAAATATTTCTAATAAGCGTTTTTTTTCAAGAAAACCAAAACAGGGAGATCTAGTAGTTTTCAAAACACCCGCTGATAATAGAACTGATTATATAAAAAGATTAATAGGTTTACCGGGTGATGAAATACAATTTAAAAATGGAAATTTATATTTAAATGGTAAACCTATAATTAGAGAAGAGTACAAAATATCTGAACCTATTAGATGTGGAAATTTTATTATGGAGACGAATACTTTTATTGAAACATTACCTAATGGCGTAAAGTATTTAGCCGCATACAACATGTCTGGCACTCTACAAAATACTCAAAAATATAAAGTACCAAAAGATCATTATTTTTTAATGGGAGATAACCGAGATTGTTCAAAAGATAGTAGATTTCTAAATGAGGTTGGTTATATAAAAAAATTAAATTTAGTAGGTGAGGCTAAAATTATTTTTTTTTCAAACGATACAAAAAAAGGAAGTTTATTAAAACTCTGGAATCTTCATAATTCATTTAGAATTAAAAGAACTTTTAAAAAATTAAAATGAACAAACTTATTAGAGAACTTGAGAGTTCTATAAATCACAATTTTAAAAATAAAGATTTAATTCAAAAAGCCCTCACCCATAAAAGCTATAGCAGTGAGATAAATAATGAAAAACTGGAATTTTTAGGTGATAGAGTGCTAGGGTTAATTATCTCAAAAGAATTATTGGATAAGTTTCCGAATGAAAAAGAGGGAGTCATCGACAAAAAATTTGCAAATCTTGTAAATAAAAAAACATGTGCAGATATTGCATATAAATTAAATTTAAGTAAATATTTATATTTAGGATCTTCTAATAGAAATTCTGAGAGTTTTAATGATAAAATTATAAGCGATTGTTTAGAAGCAATAATTGGAGCTATTTATATAGATGGAGGATTAAAATCTGTAGAAAAATTCATCCTTAAAACCTGGGAGAAATATATTGATAAATCAGTTGTTACCCTAATTGACTCAAAAACTAAATTACAAGAATATAGTTTAAAAAAATTTAAAAAGTTACCAAAATATACTTTCTTTAAAAAAACAGGTCCACAACATAAACCTCTGTTCAAAACCGAGGTAGAAGTCCCTCAATGCAAAAAGATAGTTGGAGTTGGTTCATCTAAAAAAAGTGCACAGCAAAATGCAGCCGCAAAATTAATAAAGATTTTAAAAATATGAATTGGGAAGATGAATGTTTTCTATTGTCAAAAAGAAAGTTCAGAGAAAACGCAAATATTATAAATATATTTTCACCACATAAAGGTAGAGTAACAGGCGTTGTGTACGGTGGAAACTCAAGAAAAATCAGAAACTATTTACAAATATCCAATAAATTATTTATCACTCATAATTCTAAAAGTGAAAACAAAATAGGATATTTCAAAACTGAATTAATTAAACCTGTTTCCCCAATGTATTTTGATGATAAAGAAAGAACATCTGCTTTAATATCTTTATGCTCAATTTTGAATAGTTTGTTGCCAGAAGAACAACCGAATTTCAATATATATAAATCTTATGACAATTTTATAAAATCTATAGATTTAGAAAATTGGATAATATTATATATTTTTTTTGAATTAAATTTGATCAAGGATTTAGGTTATGATCCTAATTTATCAAAGTATAATAATGAAAATTTTTCTGAACAAATAAGAAAAATAAAGATAGATAATTTTACTTATGAAGTTCCGGAATATTTGATTTCAAAAAAACCACCAGAAAAAATCTCAAATTTTTTGATAAAAAAATCTTTATATTTTACTAGAAACATTATTCAAAATAGATTTTATATACCTAATAACTTACCTTTCCCAAAATCAAGAGTAATTTTAGAAAATTATTTTAATTAATTGAATTAATTTTTTTAGCAATATCAATAGCAAAATAAGTTATTATTGCGCATGCACCCGCTCTTTTGAAAGATAAAATACTTTCAATAATAGCTTCCTCTTTCAAAAGTTTATTTTTTATTGCATTTTTAATCAAACTATATTCACCTGAAACTTGATATGCTAAAACAGGAACATTAAACATTTTTTTAATTTTATAAATTATATCTAAGTAAAACATTCCAGGTTTGACCATTACCATATCCGCACCTTCATTTAGATCAAAACCAACTTCTCTAATTGCCTCAAATGAATTTCTGTAATCCATTTGATATGTTTTTTTATCTTGTTTTAATTTTGAACTGCTTCCTACAGCAACTCTGAAAGGATCATATAAATTAGAAGCATATTTTACTGCATAAGATAAAATATTTACATCTTTGAAACTATTTTTATCAAGAACGCTTCTTATTGCGCCAATTCTACCATCCATCATATCTGATGGGGCGATTACATCACATCCCATTTTAGCTTGTAACAAAGCTTGTTTTGTAAGAATTTTAACGGTCTCATCATTATCAATTTTATTATTAATAATCACACCGTCATGCCCATGTGATGTGTAGGGATCGAGGGCAACATCACACATAATTCCAATTTCAGGAAATTCATTTTTGATAAATCTTAAACTTTTACATATAAGATTGTTTGAATTTAACGCCTCAGATCCGATTTTATTTTTTTTATTCTCAGGGGTATAGGGGAATAAAGCAACCATTGGTATTTTAAAAAATTTTACCTGTTTTAAAATTTTTGGGAGCTGATCTACAGAGTATCTGTTTACACCTGGCATCGATTTTATTGGTTCAATTTTATTTTTTCCTTCCCTAACAAAGATGGGTAATATCAGATCTTTATGCGAGATATTGTTCTCAGATATAAGATTCCTTATCCATTTAGACTTTCTCAATCTTCTAAGCCTTGTTTTTGGAAAAGATCCTAAAATTTTCATGTAAAGTCCTGATTATTTAATATAATGCGACAAATATATTATTATAATCGAGGTAAGTGTAATTTAATTACTTATTATGAGCAATATAAAATTAAACACAATTTTTAAAACCGTATGTATTGCCTCAGATCATGCGGGATATTCTTTAAAAGAAGATATTAAAAATTATTTGATAAATAAAAATGTGTCTATATTCGATTTAGGACCTTATAACAATGATTCTGTTGATTATCCCGATTACGCAAAAAAGCTTGCAAAAAGAGTTAAGCTAAGAAAAAGCGGCGTCGGGATACTAGTTTGCGGGTCTGGAACCGGAATGGCAATAAGTGCTAATAAAATCCAAAAAATTAGAGCAGCTGTGTGCTATAATTTGAAGTCTACAAGATTGTCTAGACAGCATAATAATGCTAATATAATTGCTATAGGGTCAAGATTGATTAAAAAGAAATTATCTATAAAATTAGTTGAAACATTTTTAAAAACTAAATTTGAAGGTGGGAGGCATTTAAGAAGAGTTAAAAAAATTTAGATATGTCAATTGCATTAAAATTAAATAAATATTTGAATGGTTTTTTTAAGTTAGACTTAAAAAGTGCTGATGTAGAACTTTATAAATCAATTGAGGAAGAATTTTTAAGACAACAAAATCATATTGAATTGATCGCATCTGAAAATATTGTTTCTAAAGCCGTTTTAGAGGCTCAAGGTTCAGTATTAACTAATAAATACGCAGAAGGCTATCCAGGTAAAAGATATTATGGTGGTTGTGAACATGTAGACATGTCTGAGAATTTAGCTATTGAACGAGCAAAAAAACTTTTCGATTGTAAATTTGCAAATGTTCAACCACATTCTGGTGCTCAAGCAAACGGCGCTGTTTATTTAGCGTTATTAAAGCCAGGTGATACAACTTTAGCTATGAGTCTGAATTCTGGTGGTCACTTAACTCATGGTGCTAAACCTGCTCAATCTGGCAAATGGTTTGATGCACTACACTACGAGGTAGATAAAAAAACAGGACTTATAGATTATGAGAGTGTAGAAAAAATTGCTCAAGAAAAAAAACCAAAACTTATTATCGCTGGCGGAAGCGCATATTCAAGAGTAATTGATTTTAAAAAGTTTAGAGAAATTTGTGACAAAGTTGGCGCATACTTTCTAGTAGATATGGCGCACTTTTCCGGATTGGTTGCTGGAGGAGCTTATCCTAATCCAACTAAATATGCTGATGTTGTTACATCTACTACTCACAAAGTCTTAAGAGGACCGCGTGGAGGAATAATATTAACTAATAATGAAGAATTAATAAAAAAATTTAATAGTGCTATATTTCCTGGATTGCAAGGTGGTCCTTTAATGCATGTAATAGCTGCTAAAGCAGTTTGTTTTAAGGAGGCACTATCAGATGATTTTAAAGATTATACTAAAAATGTAATTAACAATGCTAAAGTTCTATCAGAAAGATTAAGCGAAAAGGGCTTTAAAATTTTTTCTGGTGGAACTGATACACACTTAATGTTGATAGATTTAAGATCTTTTGGCGTTACAGGAAAAGATGCTCAAGCTTCTTTGGGAAGAGCGAATATAACTTGTAATAAAAATGGGATACCTTTTGATACAGAAAAACCTATGATAACATCAGGTATTAGGTTAGGCACTCCTGCATGCACAACTAGAGGATTTGGAGAAAATGAATTTAAACTTGTTGGAGATTTAATATTTAAAGTAATTGAAGGTCTAAGCAAAAACAAAGAAAATAACTCAAAAATAGAAAAAGAAGTTCAAAAAGAAATAATTGAACTATGTTCATCTTTTCCTATATATAAAAGTTAAAATATTTATGCTTTGTCCGTTTTGCAGAGAAAAAGATACTTCAGTTGTAGACTCTAGACCTACAGAAGATGGCACAGCCATAAGAAGAAGAAGATTGTGTGGCTGTGAAAGAAAAGAGAGATTTACTACATTCGAAAGAGTTCAGTTTCAAGAACTAACTGTAATTAAAGGAAACGGTAAAAGAGAACCATTTGATAGAGATAAGATCTCAAAATCTATTAGGATAGCTACTAGAAAAAGACCTATAGACTCTGAAACTATAGAAAAGTTTATATCAAAAATTGTAAGAAATTTAGAAGGTCTCGGAGAAAGTGAAATTCCTACACCTACTATTGGAAAATTTATCATGGAAGGACTTTCAACATTAGATAAAGTTGCTTATGTGCGTTTTGCCTCTGTTTATAAAAATTTTAAGGAAGCAAAAGACTTTGAAGAGTTTGTAGGCAACATAAATGAGAATAAATCATAGTTTTTTTTCAAACTTAGCTTTTAAAATAGCGGAAAAAAACATTGGTAAAACAAGTACCAATCCCTCAGTTGGTTGTTTGGTTGTAAAAAATAACTCTGTAATTAGTTCTGGGGTAACATCTGTCAATGGAAGACCCCATGCAGAATTCAACGCTTTAAAAAAAAATAAAAATTTCAAAGGCTCTAATATTTATGTAACGTTAGAACCTTGCAGTCATTTTGGGTTAACGCCTCCATGTACAAGTATAATAAAAAATAAAAAAATTAGTAAAGTATTTTATTGTTTTAATGATCCTGACGTAAGAACGTATAAAAAAGCTAAAATTAAACTTAAAAAAAAAAATATTAAATTAATCAAAATAAGCAACTTAAAAAATAACTTTTATGAGAGCTATTTTTTTAACAAGAAAACAAATTTACCATTTCTTGATGCAAAGATAGCTTTATCAAAAGATTTTTTTACAATTAATAAAAGATCTAAATGGATTACTAATTCTCGTTCTAGAAAAGTTGGTCATTTGATAAGATCAAGATATGACGCCATTATATCTACATCTGAAAGCATTAATAAAGATAATTCATTATTGAATTGTAGAATTGACGGTTTGAATCCGCTTAAACCAGACTTGATCATTATAGATAGAAATTTAAAATTGAAAAAAAATCTTAAACTTTTAAAATTATCAAATAAACGAAAGACTTTTATTTTTACTATTTCAAATAATATAAATAAGATAGACTATTTTAAAGATAAAGGTTGCAAAATTGTTAAATTGAAAAAACTTAATTCAAAAGAGGATTTTGACAATCTTTTACGTAAAATTTACAAACTTAATAAAAGAAGACTTATTGTTGAGTCAGGATTAATTTTTTTAAATATATTAGTAAAAAATAAATTAATAAATAATCTTTTCGTATTTAAATCAAATAATAAATTAAAAAATAAAGGTTATAATAATATCAAATTAAGTTTTTTAAAAAAAAACAAATTAAATAATGCACTTCAGGTAAACTTACATGGAGATAAACTTTTTAAAGTTAGGGTTAGATAATGTTTAATGGGATAATTTTTGATACTGGTAAAATAATGTCTCTGCAAAAGAATAAGAAAAGCATTTTAATTGGAATTTCGACTAAATTAAAATTTAAAAAAAAAGATATTGGATCTTCAATAAGTTGTAATGGTGTTTGTTTGACTTTAACTAAAATTAAAAATAATTTGATTTTTTTTTATATTTCCAATGAAACTTTAAAAAAATCAAATTTTAATAATTCTAAAATCGGCCAAGAAATTAATTTAGAGAAATCAATAATATATGGCCAAAAAATCTCAGGTCATTTTATTCAAGGACATGTTGATACAACCGCTAAAATTAAAAAAATTAAGCTGATTGATAAATCATGGTTCATGAAATTACAAATTCAAAACAAAAGTCTTAAAAAATTTTTAGTAGATAAGGCCTCTATTTCAATTAATGGTGTGTCATTAACTATTTCAAAAACCTCAAATAAATATTTTGATTTGAGCATAATTCCCCACACTCTTGAATTAACAAATTTAAAGAATTTAAAAAAAAATGATATTGTTAATGTGGAATTAGATATATTTAGTAAATATACATATAAATATTTAA
>MDTB01098963.1_pt1 | contig 11758 bp, 14 predicted proteins | sample 811161 | NCBI WGS metagenome assembly MDTB01 (sample SAMN05326650, study PRJNA326480) | marine metagenome | isolation source: seawater | place: Mediterranean Sea | collected 2009
AAATAGAATTTAATTTATCGCGGGGTGGAGCAGTCTGGTAGCTCGTCAGGCTCATAACCTGAAGGTCGGCGGTTCAAATCCGTCCCCCGCAACCAATTTAAAAATCAACATTATGTTCTGATATACTCTCAACCTTAAACATTTTGATTTTTTGAATTTTTTGTAGATTAATGAAAGTATCTGTAAAAGGTAAAAGTTTTTTTTTAAATTTTTTAATATTGATCTCGTTAAAAACTTTATTGCTTCCATATTTTTTAACTATTTCATTATCATCAAGATAATAATCGTCAAAAATAATTATTGATTTTAATTTCAGCAATTTTAGACAATATGTCCAATCATTTCCTATAGTTTCAATAGAATGACCACCATCAATAAAAATAAAATCAATCTTTTTTTTTTCTTTAATAAATTCAGGTAAAGTATCTTTTGTATAACCCTTAAATAAATTTATCTTAGCAATTTTACATAATTTGTTTTTAATATAGTTAAGATCTTTTGGAATTTTACTATATTCTTCCCTTAAAATATTTTCACCGAAGTCCTCGAACAAATCAAATCCATAATATTCAATATCTTTATTAAAAATTTTCGCTGCTTGGATCATTTCAAGAGCTCTATTCCCATTATAAACCCCAATCTCTAAAATTGTTACAGGTCTGTATTTGAGAATATTGATTAAAAGGTTGGAGTATCTTTTTTTTTTACTCAAAAAATATTTCAAAATTCGTAAAAGAGTAATGATTAAATAATTAAATTTCGACATATAATAGACAAAAATAAGAATAAATATAAATTATACTTTAATAAAATTTAAACAACCTCAAACTATGGTAAAAGTACTATCTTTAATAATTAATAAATTACTATTTATTCTAAATTTTATTATCATATTTAGATATGGAAAATCAATTGGTGATCAGCTTTGTATATCAAGTCTGACAGACTCAATTAAAAGAAAATATAAAAAAAAGAAAATTATCTTGATAGTAAACTATCCAGAATTATTTAAATTTAACAAAGATATTTTTATTTTGATTAAATTTAAAGAAAATAGTGTTGGATTTTTTTATTATAAAGTTCTTTTTAAATTAAAAGGCACATGCATAAAAGAATTTAGATCTAAATTTAAAGATGAGGGCTCTCACACTTATTTAAAAAAAATAAAAACTGATGAGCATATCATAAAAGCAATGAGTCATGAGTTTACGGATTTATTAAATGTTGAAAATATAATCATCAAAAATAAATTTGTAATGACAGAAAATGAGAGAAAAAAAATTGATCTTAAATTTAACTTACCTAAAGAATTTGTTTTAATACAATCTGAGGCCAAATCTCATTATAGTGATTTAAAACAATGGGATATAAATAAAATTCAAAAAGTTTTAAACAATTTTCAAGAATTCAATTGGGTTCAAATAGGTTTAAAAAATGATCATAAACTAAAAAATGTTATTGATTTAAGGTCAAAAACATCGCTTAGAGAAATTGGATTTTTACTATCTAATGCAAAATTCATGCTAACCCATGAGGGGTTTTACTCCCACTTCTCCTCTTGTTTTAATTTAAAAACATTTGTTATTCAGTCTGGAATTTCTAAAATTTTAAATATGTCTTATAAAAATACAATAAATATTCAAAAGGTAGAAGGACTTGATTGTTTCCCATGTTATCTAAAGACTAACTGTAAAAAAAAATCTCAAGAATGTTTAGAAAACTTGTCTGCTGAAGATGTAATTGATAAAGTAAGCAAAAATATCTAACTTTTATTTTTAAAAATATTTACTTCTGAAGCCTGAAGTGATGAATATTTTGTTAACAAATCATATATTAAAGATGCGATATCTTTAGGATCAATTAATTCTTTATAATTTTTTCTATTTAAAGTTATTCTAGTTTTTACTGCACTCAAAAATAAATCAATAATTTTAACCTTTTTACCTATAAATTCTGCTTTAAGACTCTTGCTTAAAGAATATAAAGAATGCTTAGTTGCAGCATACGCAACTTCATTCTCAGAGGAATTTTTGCCTGCAAAAGAATTTATATTTATAATCACAAAATTATCTTTTTTCCATTTTACAAAATTTTTGATTATAAAGAAATTTGAAAAAAAATTTATTTGAAATAAATTTTTAATATCTTTTAATGAAGTTTCTTCGATATTCCCGTTAATATATTGACCAGCGTTATTAATAATTATTTGTACAGAGTTTTTTTTCAAAAAATTACAAACTTTAATTAAATCTTTCTCCTTTGAGAAATCTGCAGAAATTATTTTTACATTCGATTGATTATTTTTTTTTATTTTTTTTGCTAATTTTCTTAGATCTCTATTCGACCTACCATGCAAAAAAATATTAAAATTTTTTGATGCTAGCTCTACGGCTATGGCTTTTCCTATTCCTTTAGTTGAGCCACTAATAAAAACATTTTTCACTTTGAATATAACTTATCCTTTTTTAAACTTATAAAGCTTGGTTTTTTTGATTTATATGCATCTAAGATATTTTTTTTTTGCTTCTTTAAAACTTTTTGGGAAATATGACTTAATATTTTTAAAAGCTTTACAAGTTATTTCTGGGTTAAGAGGAGAATGAGTTGGTCCGTGGCTTGGATAATCTGAATAGCCAACAAGTAAAACTGGTAAATTCTGTTCATCTATATCTACCTTTATCTGTTCAAATGGTCTCTCTAATAAAAAAGGAGTTATAGAGTAAACAACTGGTCTCAATCCATTGATAGCCATTCCAGCAGCCATACCTATCATCGACTGCTCACATAAACCAAAGTTATAAATTCTTTTTGGGTATTTTATCTTAAATTCAGATATTTCCTGTTCAACATCACCATTTATAATAATCATGTTTTTATCATTTTTAGCAATTTCCAAAATTGCTTCACCCCAAGCTCTTCTCATTACTTCTTCAACTCTTTTATTGCAATTTTTTCATGATCATCATCAAGCCAATTAGCATGCCACTTCGGTTTATTTTCCATAAAAGATACGCCCTTACCTTTAATTGTTTTCGCAATAACTATATAAGGTTTTTTCTTTTTTGCTCTTAGATTTTTTAAAATTTGTTTATTATTATGTCCATCTATTCTTTTAGTGTCCCAACCAACGTTTTTACATATTTTCTCAAAGTTTTTAACCTCTAGAATTTTATTTGTAAATCCTGAACCTTGAATACCATTCAAATCTAAAATAACCACTAAATTATCAAGTTTATGATGCCTAGCTAAATTTAAAACTTCCCAGGTTGTGCCCTCTTGACATTCTCCATCACTTATCAGCACAAATACTTTTCCTTTTTCTTTTTTAAATTTTTTAGAAAAAGCTATTCCCGCAGCTGTTGGCAATCCATGACCTAAGCTTCCGGTTGTTGAATATACACCATTTTTTTTGTCGTACTTAGGATGACCTTCTAAAATTGGTTTTAAATTCCTCTCTCTCAATAATACATAAAAGGGCCAACATCCATGACCCTTGCTCATGATAAAAATATCATTCTTAGTGAGAATTTTATCATATAATTGTATTAAAATTTCAACGCATGAAAAACTACCTCCAAAATGATAACCACCATTTGGTTTCGATAACTTTATTGTTTCAATTCTTAAATCTTTAGATCGTCTATTTAACTTCATTAGTTTTTACTAAAATAATTCTACTATACATTTACCTAATATTTGTCCAGATTTAATATTTTTTAAAGCTAAATTAATATCTCTAATTTTAACTCTATTTGTAATTAATTGTTTATACTGTATTTTCTTATTTAGTATTAACTTTATGTAATTAGGTAGATCTTTATCAGGATCAAACCTGCCCCCCTGACTATCTATTATTTTTTTACCGGTAAAATTTTTTGATGCGTTATTAAAAACAATTTTAGATTTAAAATGAGGCTGACCTACCATCACTAATCTTCCATATTTATCAGATATATTGTTATAGCCAAATTCTATGGCCTTTGTATTTCCTGAAGTATCAATTATTACATCAAATTTTCTACCCAATTTTTTTATACTTTCAAAATTAAAAATTTCATCTGCTCCTATTTTTTTTGCTAAATTAAGTTTTTTTTTATTGATATCAGTAACTACAATAGGGAAGGCAGATACTAATTTAGAAGCTAAGATTAAATTTAACCCTACTCCACCACTACCTATTATTAATACACTTTCTCCAATTTTTACTTTTGCTTCATTGTTAATTAAGCTCAGAGCAGTAGAGGCAGCACATCCCATGAGAGCTGCCAAGTCGTAAGGAGTGTTATTTGGTATTTTTGTTAATCTATTTTCAGATATAAGTGCATACTGATTGAAAGTTGTTATTAGGCCTCCTCCAATTTTTTTTCCATTAATATTTATATAAGAGGGAAAATTTGACGATATTCCGGATCCTGGACGCCAGTGCATGACAACTTTATCACCTTTTTTTAATTTTCTTACTCCTTTTCCAACCTGTAATACTTCTCCGGATCCCTCATGACCTAAAAGATGTGGTAAAAATTTATCTTTTCCCTTTGAACCGTTAATTTCAGAAATTTGTCTTCCACATATACTGCTGTTAATTACTTTTACTAAAACTTGTCCAAAATCAGGTTCTGGAATGTGAATAGATTCAATTTTGAGAGGTCTATTTATTTTTTCTAAATATGCAGCAATTCCTTTAATCATATAATTTTAATTAATTCTTTTTTAGAAATTTGATAAGTGCCTCTATGAGACACAGCGATACTTGCTGCTAAGTTAGAAATTTTAGCAGCAAATTTAAAATCCATTTTAGTGCAATATAATGTAGCTAAAGTAGATATTACTGTATCTCCTGCACCAGATACATCATAGACCTCTTTAGCCATTGATTTGTAAATGTGAAATTTATTTTTATCATCTAATAAAGAAATACCTTTTTCCCCTCTTGTTACTAAAACATTTTTTATGTTATATCTTTTTTTAATATCTAGTGAACACTTTAAAACCTCTTTACTATTATTACCCACATTTTTATAAACCGAGTTTAATTCATTCATATTTGGTGTAATACAAAAGCTATTTCTATAAATATTAAAATCTTTATTTTTCTTTCTTGGATCAGCAAAAACTGGGATATTTAGTTTATTCGACAAATCAATAATATTTCTTACTAATTCTAAATCACAAACGCCTTTGCCATAATCGCTAACTATTACACAATCGAAATTTTTTATTTTTTTCTTTAAATTATTGAAAATATTATTTTTTTGAGAGATGTTAAAAAAAATATCATTTTCATTATCCAATCTTAAAACTTGCTGTCCTTGACTTAATATTCTTGATTTAACTATAGTTTTAAATTTATTACTTTTAAAAACAAAAAATTTATTTATATTTTTTTTTTTTAGTAAAAACTCTATTTTTTTTGAATTTTCATCATTACCTACAATACTTATTAAACTAGCTTTTGCTCCTAGAGATGAGATATTGTTACTTACATTGCCTGCACCTCCTAAAGAATAAATTTTTTTTTCAAGCCTCACTATAGGCACTGGTGCTTCAGGTGAAACTCTTTCAACATTACCATACAAATATTCATCCAACATTAAATCACCAATGACTAATAATTTAATCTTTTTAGAAATTTTACCTATATTTTTTTTCATTTTTTAATAAATGGGTAAAAATTTTTAATATCACTCCTATCAACTTTATTTGGAAAATCAAGATTCTTGATTGGAAATTTATTTTTTGTAAGTCTAGCACTTTTAACACATTTCTTATTTATAAAACTTATCTCTAATAAAGGTGGGATACTAAAATTTTCAATATCAATTTTTTTAATTGAATTATTAGGATGTATATGAAAAATATAAAAATATTTGTTTAATTTTTTAAAAATTTTATAATATTTTTCAAATAAATTCTGATTTATCAAATTATAATTATTTAAATAAAATTTTGAAAAGTATGGTGAATATTTTTTACTTAAAACACCCATATCTATGTCAATATGGATTAAATGAAATTCTATAATCATTTGCGATATCCTGCTTAAATTACCATCATCTAAATTTTCTAAAGTATGCCACTCATTTCCTTCGATATCCATTTTTAAAATTATTCTTCTTTGAAATTTTTTCAAAATACTGTTTATCCCAATAACTTTATCTTTAATACTTGTAAATGAAGAAACGTTTTTCTTATAAAAAAAAAGATTTTTTTTTTTTGATTTAATATTTGAGGTTTTATCAAACAAATAAGCTTTGGAATAATTGTTTTTCTCTAAAAAATCTAAATCAAAAGCAACATCATTACCAACCCCCAAACTAATTAAAGAATTCTTTTTTTTTATAAATTCGTCCAATAAAATGTAGCCTCCATCATATTTGGGACCAATTCTTACCTTGTTAAATTCAGTATCATAAATTTTTAGTAAATTTAAAAATTGAAATAATGGTGACATTGAACTATCTATATCAAATTAAATAATTATCAAACATTTAAATGATAGTAGTAACAGGTGGATGCGGCTTTATTGGAAGTAATTTAGTTAAGTATCTTAATTCATTAAAAAAAAAAAATATTTTAATCGTAGATAGTATTACAAAAAAAAAGAAAAAAAATTTAAAAGAACTTAAATATAAAAAAATTGAAAATAAAGAAATATTTTTAAAAAAACTCTCTAATGGAAACTATAATAATAAGATAAATGTCATTTTCCATTATGGAGCTTGCTCTAATACAACCAACACAAATTGGGAATATTTGTATAAAAATAATTACGTATACTCAAAAAAATTGATAAAGTTTGCAATTAATAACAAAATTAAAATTTTATATGCTTCTTCAGCATCTATATATGGATTAAATGCTAATAATCAAAAAGAAAGTTCCCTAAACCATAAACCAATAAATTATTACGCAAAATCAAAATTTCTAGTTGATAAATTCGCTAAAAAAATGAAATCGAAATATGTAATAGGTTTAAGATTTTTTAACGTTTATGGAAAAAATGAGACTCACAAAATGAAAATGATGAGTCCAATAACAAAATTTTACTTAGATATTAAAAGTAAAAAAAAATGTAAAATTTTTGGAAAATACGGGGGTTACAAAAAGGGAGAACATTCTAGGGATTTTATTTATGTCGAAGATTGCAACAAAATTGCTATTTGGCTTCTCAAAAAAGACGTCTACGGAATTTTTAATGTTGGTACAGGGAAATCAATAAAGTTTATAGATGTTGCAAATTCAATTATAAAAAAAATAGGTTATGGAAAAATCGAATTTGTTAATTTCCCAAAAAATTTGAAAAAAAAATACCAATGCTATACTAAAGCAAATATGAATAAATTGCTAAATAAAGGTTTTAACCAAAAATTTTGTAGCGTTGAAGATGCATTAAAAAAAATTAATTTTTAGAATTTGTTTTAATATTTTTTATAATTTTAGTAGTAGAAAATCTTTTGTCATATTTAATCAGCTTTACTTTTCCACCATTTTTTTTAACATAGTCTGCTCCAGCAATTGATTTATTAATCATATCAAATCCTTTTGTCAAAATATTAGGCTTCATGACTTTATATAACTTTTCTGGAGTTTTCTCTTTGAAACTTGTTAAATAATTTACTGATGATAATCCTGATAGAACATTTTGTCTAAAGTATAAATTGTTTATAGGTCTATTCTTACCTTTGTTCATTTTTATACTTTTATCTGAATTTAAAAGAACAATTAAAACATCTCCAAACTTTTTTGATTTCTCTAGGTAAGAAACATGACCAGGATGAATTATATCAAAACATCCGTTAGTCATTACTATCTTTTTATTATCTTTTTTTAGTTTTTTAATAATTTTAAAAAGTTTTTTTTGATCAACAATTTTTTGTTTGTTGTAAACTTTAATCATAAATAAAATTTTGACTTTTTGCTATCAGTCAAAAAACCTTTGACGGTATCTTTGGTAAGATTTTGAAATGATTTTCCAAATTTTTCGATTTTTTCTATTATATTTGGTGGAGTAGTAATTATGTGACATCCAAGCTGTTTTGCGTGTAAATAATTGTAAGCTTCTCTTGTACTTGCCCATAAAATTTCAACATTTTTGAAATTTTTAGCATACTTGATGCTCTTTTTAATCTCAGGAATTGGATCTTTGCCTGCATCTGCAGCTCTTCCAGCAAATATAGAGATAATTACTTTTGTTTTTTTATCTATATTTTTTAGTATCTGTTGAGTTTGAAAAGATGTGTAAACAGATGTGATGTTTAATTTGATTTTCGATTTGTTCAATTCTTTTATAACTTTTTTCATAAATACCCCCTTAGAATTGACAACAGGGACTTTAACAAAAACATTTTTTTTCCATTTAAAAATTTTTTTTCCTTGAATTATCATTTCATTCGCGTCATCAGCAAAAACTTCAAAAGATATTGGTTTATTAGTTATTTTTAAAATAGCTTTGCAATACTTTTCATAATTTTTTGCACCCGCCTTTCGCATCAAGGTTGGATTAGTTGTAAACCCTTTAACCACTCTTTTTTTGTTAAAAAGTTTAATTAATTTTATATCAGCAATATCACAAAATATTTTAGTCAAAACTATAGACTTTTAATTATATCCTCGGTCATTTTTTTTGCATCAGCAAAAAGCATTAAGGTATTATCTCTATAAAATAAGTCATTATCTATACCTGCATATCCTGGTGAAAGGCTTCTCTTTACAAAAAGTACTGATTTTGATTTTTCAACATCAAGTATTGGCATTCCATAAATTGGACTTTGAGGATCAGTTTTTGCAACTGGATTAGTAACATCATTTGCTCCAATTACGTAAGCAACATCACAATTTGCAAAATCATTATTTATTTCTTCCAGTTCAAATACTTCATCGTAAGGAACGTTTGCCTCTGCTAGCAATACGTTCATATGACCGGGCATTCTACCTGCAACAGGGTGAATAGCGTAAGTAACCTTAACTCCATTCTTTTTTAATGCATCAACCATTTCCCTTAACGCATGTTGGGCTTGAGCAACAGCCATACCATAACCAGGTACAATTATTACAGAAGAGGCATTTTTCATTAAAAAGGCCGCATCATCTGAATTACCACTTTTAACAGGTTTTTGCTCCTTTGATTTATCAGCTGTAGCTGTTTCTGTTGCACCCCACCCTCCAAGAATGACATTAAAAAATGAACGGTTCATTCCTTTACACATAATGTATGAAAGTATAGCACCAGATGAACCAACTAATGCTCCAGTGATAATTAATGCAGTATTTTCAAGTGTAAAACCTATACCAGCAGCCGCCCATCCTGAATATGAATTCAACATCGATATTACTACTGGCATATCAGCACCACCAATTGGAATAATTAGTAAGACACCTAAAATAAATGAAATTAATATGATAATCCAAAATAAATTTTCAGATTGCGTTTTGCAAAGATAAAAAATTAAGATTATTACACTAATTCCCAATACCAAATTTAAATAATGTTGTGCTACAAAAGTAATTGGTGATCCCGACATTATCCCTCTTAACTTTAAGAATGCTATCACAGACCCTGTAAAAGTAATTGCTCCTATGGCTGCTCCTAAAGACATTTCGATCAGACTAGCAATTTTTATTTTTCCGACTGAGCCCAAATTAAAAACATCAGGGTTTAAGAAAGCAGATATTGCCACAAAAACAGCCGCTAAACCTACTAGACTATGAAATCCAGCGACTAACTCTGGCATCGCAGTCATTGGTATTTTAAAAGCTATAAAAGCTCCGATAGATCCACCAATTAATAAGAAAATTAGTAAATAAAAAAAACCCATAGAAAAATTTCCAACTGAGATTATCGTCACTCCAATAGCAACAATCATACCGATAATACCAAATAAATTTCCTTGTCTTGAAGTTTCAGGAGAGGATAGCCCTCTAAGTGCAAGAATGAAAAGCACCCCAGATAATAAATAAAATAATGCTAAAATATTTGCAGAAATCATTTTATTTTTTTTCTTTCTTTTTTTTCTTATACATTGCCAACATTCTTTGGGTAACTAAGAAACCACCAAATATGTTTATTGCTGCCAAAATTATTGCAAAAAAACCAAATATATTTGCAGTATCAAATATGTTCTTCGTATCTCCAGCTAAAGCAGCGATTATTGCACCAACTATAATGACCGATGAAATTGCATTCGTCACTGACATCAAAGGAGTGTGCAAAGATGGAGTAACGCTCCAAACTACATAATATCCTATAAATATTGATAAAATGAAAATGCTAAGTCTAAAAACAAATGGGTCTATTTCCATAAATTTATTTAATTATTGTTTTTGCAATAATTTCATCCTCCAAATTAATATTGATATTTTTTTTTTCTTTATCATAAAGATTTGATACAAAATTGAATAAATTTTTTGAGTAAAGACTTGATGATGACAATGGTAATTTATTTAAAATATTTTTTTCACCCATAATCTTTACACCATTTTTTAAAATTACTTTATCAACTTCAGTCAGAGCGGTATTGCCACCTTGAACTGCTGCTAAATCGTATATTATAGATCCAGGTCGCATATTTTCTATCATATTTTCTTTTACTATAATGGGAGCTTTTTTGCCTGGTATAAGTGCAGTACAAATTACGATATCTATTTTCTTTAATGTTTCGGCTAATAAAGCTTCTTGTTTTTTTTTAAATTCATCATCTGTTTCCTTAGCATATCCTCCAGCAGTTTCTAAATTTTCCGAACCCTCAACACTTAAAAATTTTCCACCTAAACTTTCTACTTGCTCTTTAGATGCTATTCTTACATCCGTAGCATAAACAATAGCACCCATTCTTTTTGCAGTTGCTATAGCTTGTAAACCGGCAACACCCGCACCAACAACTAAAACTTTTGCAGCAGGAACAGTTCCTGCTGCTGTCATCATCATTGGTATAGCTTTTTCAAAGCTTGCAAAAGACTCAACCACTGCCTTATAGCCTGCTAAATTTGCTTGTGAAGATAATATATCCATTGACTGAGCTCTAGTAATTCTTGGAAGCAATTCTAAACTAAAAAGGTTGATATTTTTTTTTGCTAAATTTTCTAGTCTTTCTTTATTGTTATAAGGATCTAAGACCCCCACTATTGTTTGTTTATCTTTTAATGTAGAGCTTTTATCCTCATCCAACATTCCAAGCTGTAAAATTATATCAGATGAACTTAAAATTTTTTTATCATCATTAGAAATTTTTGCACCTTCCTCTAAATAATCCTCATCTTTTATTCCCAAATGGAAACCATAATTTTCACTTAAATAAATCTCAAATCCCAAAGAAGTATATTTTTTTACAATTTCTGGAGTAATCGCTACTCGTTTTTCAATTTTTTGATTTTCTAAAATAGAACCTATCCTCATTTTAACTCTGTAATTATAACAAGAAAATTGCCATTAGTACTAGTATACAAATGACAGCGACAGTTCCCCACAGAACAAATCTGGTAAAGTTATTCCAGGTATTTTTATGGCTATCATTGTCCATTAAGATTACTTCTGTCTTGCTTTAAACTTTGGATTATTCTTATTAATTATGTAAACTCTACCTCTTCTTCTTACGAGTTTTGAGCCTAAATCTCTTTTTTTCAATGACTTTAAAGAACTTTTAATTTTCATAAGAATTTGTATATGCCGGCAACGTCCTACTCTTCCATGTCTTAAGACAAAGTACCATCGGCGCATAAAGGCTTGACTTCCGAGTTCGGAATGGGATCGGGTATAACACTT
>MDTB01131197.1_pt1 | contig 11758 bp, 11 predicted proteins | sample 811161 | NCBI WGS metagenome assembly MDTB01 (sample SAMN05326650, study PRJNA326480) | marine metagenome | isolation source: seawater | place: Mediterranean Sea | collected 2009
GACCACACTCACACAGCCTTGCACGTATTATTATCCTTACCCTGTCGAAACCTGGTCACCCCCTTATTTTAAGTTCTTGGCAATTTGCATCAATTCTTCTTTGTCGCTGGATCCGTCTCCATCGGTATCGGAAAATGCACTTGGATTATCTGCTTTTTGCATCTCGGCGGCGATTTCAAAAAATCTAGGAAGATTATTACCGGCAAGGGATGCGAGCTGTTCAATATCTTGTGGATTCAAGCTTGGAACCGATTGATCAACCTGCACTCTTCCGCATTTATATTTATCTAACTGTTTAAGAAGTGTGTCCACTATCTCTCTCTGGTTATCCTCTAACGGCTTGTCCGTCATATCAAGTAAACCTGATCTTAAATTTTCGAATGATGCATCAAGACCTATACGTTCAGCGCTCTCGTCTAAATCTCTACTTGTTGTCTCGTTTAAAAAATAACGAGGGTCAATTCTCTTTTTGTTTTGTCCATTAAATTTTGGCATATTATTGTCTCCTTTTCAATATAAATAGAATACCGCCTCCGAAGAGGCGGTATAAGGTTGTGTTTATTTGCAACTACCCTCAGCACAGCATTCGCATGTGCAGCACCCACAACAGCAGCAGCAATGCTTAGAATCGAATAATGTAACTAATTTATGTAAAAACTTTTTCATAGTAAAGAACCTCCTTTATTAATTAGTTTATTTTGTATGTTTGTTATAATTGAAATCTTTTTCTAAATCATATTTTTTTAGATAATATGACAAATCTGCTCTTTTCATACCAAGTATTAATAACGCTTCTTTTTTTGACTTAGCTTGAGATAGAGCAAATCGCAAAACAGACTCTTTACAGATCTCAGTTGAATATTTTAAAAAAGGAAAATTAAAAAGCTTACCCTTCAACATAGAAGTAGCTACTAGTAATTTTAGTGTTATAAGTTCTTCTAGTTTGAGGAATTTTATTTTTTCTAAGAAATCTTGATTTATTTTACCTTCTTTTAATAATTTATTTTTTAAATTATAATTTTTATTAGAAGAGTAGGTTTTTGTTTTCTTAAAGTAATTATCTTTTATCGCTGTTTTGCCAACCATCCTACCAAGGGTAGCATGAGTTTTTTAAAAAATCAAGTTTTTTTTAAATTTAATTTAATTATGGTATAGCTGCGGGATCTTCTGGGCTGGTGCTGGAAGTTGCCTGGTTGTATTCTTCACTTTCAGGTTCTTGAATATTCTTTGATATCTCATTTTCCCATTTATCAAAATACATTTTCAAATTAGCAATAAGATAATCATAGAACAGTTCTTGATCTCCTGAGTCATCTAGGATTGCATAATATGAAGTAATAGATGTTTCAATTTTAGGATAAACTCCTACAGCTTCATTTCGTCCAGTTGTGTCTTGGCCTTCGATTGGATCCATACTAGATTTACCATCATCTTGGGGCTTCTTTTCTATTGAGCCATCATCTGCATCGATAAAGCCTTCAACACCTTCTATATCAATATCTATTGCTTCACTTACGCTTTCGCCTTGACCGGCTTGGTCATTAGTTCGGACCGGAGCTAACGTATCTTTTGTCCACTGAATAATATGTGCTCGAAATGATAATCTCTGTTCTCTCTCAGTTTGCAAGCTTTGGAATGCGGTTCTTAAAGTAGACAAAATATTTGTATTTGCAAATAGTTCCTTTAATTTGTTCATACCGGTGCTATCATGAAGATCTAAATTTGGATCCTCAGATTCATTTAATAGAGCTTGATCGAAAACTAAGTTTCTTAAATGCTTTCTCAGACGATGTTCTTCGAGGATTGTCGCTATTTCACTTTCATGGTATTGAGATTTTGTTTTAAAAAATTCTTTCAAACTTTCTCTTATCTTGGCTCTCAATCTTTTTTCTTGATTTTTCATTTTGTTTTTCCTTCTCTTAGGTTTATTTTTTTTATAGCTACTTTTTGCGGCTGAAATTTGTACATTTCCGGCTGCCATGGCACTCATTTCTTCAATTTCGTCTTCTGCGAGAAAAGCATTCGAAATATTCTTTGGTCGACCCAGGTGAAAGGCGCCACCATATTTTGTCAAGTCTTTTCTTCCTTTATCTAAGTAGGTCGCATGAGCTTTGGAGAGCCTTTTGCGCATCTTAGTCTGGTAGGTTCCGGAGTCTGGCTTACCTCTTCGGACCTTTTGCTTGGTAAACCTTTCATAAAAAAGTGCAGCTTCATTTTCAATAATTTCGTCTAATTCATCCCTAGGTTCGTCAATCTCCGGCTCGATAACTTGATCTGATTGATTATCTCTCTGATCCGCAGGATTTAACCCTATGATCCCTAGGTATGCCAATGCATGATCTGGTTTTGCAACAAAATATTGCAACATCTCAAGGCCGATCGGCTCTTCTCCAGCCAGATCAAGTACGAATCGAGCATCACTTGCACTGAAAGTTTTAAAATTACCCTTTAACCCGGATTTTATGCTTGGGTTTGAGTTGACAAGTTCAATATACTCATTTTTATGAAACTGTTCTGGTACAACACCTGGGTAAAGTTCAATATCTGGTCTCTTTTCTTTTACAGTTCCCCTTAATCCTTTAAATCTTTTAGCATCAGAGTCTTTATCTCCAACAACTAATATAACTTTTGACTCCGGTGGGGCTACAAGTAAGTTCACTGGGTCAGGTTGTTTTGTCACATAATCTATTGTCACCTTCATGGGCGAGACCGTATCTTGACCCCCGGCAATGAGTTGAACTTTGTTTTTAATAGTAGAGCCTTCCAACATTATTTGCCACATCATTTTCGCTTGCTCAGCGCTGATCGTCTTGCCTGACATCGGTAATGGCCTGGCCTTATCCAATGGATTAGAAATTATTATGTAGTATTTCTCTACTTCTGGAAGTTCTCCTTTTGCCACGCGGTTTTCGATAATTTGAAGTGCTCTCAAGTGACCTAAGTGTGGAGGCTTGAATGATCCTGGATAGATTGCTACCGTAAGAGGCTTAGTATTAGCCCCTAAAGAGTCTTCGTCAGATGTCGAAGGCCCTAGTGGGCCGAACCGTCCGTATCGCTCTGTACCCAAGATTTGGTTACTTGGAGCGAACCATCCCGTAAACTTGTAAGTTGTTCCGTTAAAATTAAAAACAAATCCTTCAGATGGTGTATTAACATTATCTACATTTTGTAGTTTTTTCATTTGTTTTAGAAGGTCTTGTTTCGCTGCTTCATTTGAAGACGTTTTTATTTTTTCAATAGATCTTTTTATTTCATCTTGTAAATCTCTTATAGCTTTCTCGTTATCAGCGATAAAAGATGAATCAAAGTCTTGCAAGATAGCATTTGTAAATTCATATAAAGAGTTACTGAGTGATGCAGTGTATTGTTGATATTTGAATTGATCATCAAACTCTCTTATTTCTAGAGACAACTCCTGAGGAACACCCGCGGTTAAATCTCTTATATTGATCGGAGGGTGGTGTTTTCTTTTTCCAGTTTCAGGGTCACGAGTACCGCAAGGTACAAGTTTTTCAGGATCTTCTAGGCTCCTACATAACCCCATCAGTCTTAAAATAAAATCTTTATTTCTATCTTCAGTTAAACCAAAATTATCTATTATTGGCTTTATTTGTACCATTACCATGTCTTGGATTGTTGAAGAATCATTTAAACCAAAATCTTGCACTAAATTATCGATTGCTTTTATTGCTGATGGCAAGGTCCTACCAGCGCGCGTCATACCGGCAGATTCTAACTTTCTTCTAGGGTGTGCTTCTACAGAGAATATTTCGGGATCTTCAGTTGATTTACCAATAATTGCATTTTCTAATTCTGAATAACAGAAAGCTACACGCTTCAGTGACTCGGGGTCATCATATGGAAGTGCAGTTTTGCTATTGAACATTCCGTGCCCAACTTCATGTATTAATAGGGTTTTTTTATCGTATGGAATGACATTTGTAGTACCTTGGCTTCTGGGGTCTTCTGGGTCCGCATTAGACACTCCTGGATTCATCACTTCAGTATTAAAGTAAATATTTTCCTCTTTTTTCCCGAATATCTTTAGTTGTGTCTCTTTGTCTATTTGTTTTATAATATCTTCGAATGCTTGAAGTGCTTCTACGAAACTATAACGTAGAGCTTGGTTTGGATGAGCAGAGAAAAAATCATCAAATTGTTCAACGTTTAAACCACCTGCTTTTATATGTGTCTTGTTACGTATAGCCCTCGCTTTTTGAGTTGAAACGTCGAATGAGAGGAAGACATTTTGACCATCAGTCTTCTCGGTACCACGTAGCTTACCGTCTACGGCTGCCTGGAGGAGCTGTTTTAATTCTCCGAAGGTCATTTCACCGTTGTCATAAATGTGATTCATGTGCCCAGCAACGGCACCTTCTAAGAGAAGTTTGTTTTTCATTCTATACTCCAGTTAAAAATTTATTTAGTCCACTCTTTAAGAAGTTTCTCAAATAGTTTTGTATTTCTAGGTGTAAATCTTTCCTCATAAAGAACACCCTCACCCTCAGGGGTGTTAATTTGCTCTGCAGCCATTTTCTTCTTTGGAATAAAATCAGCCTTAGTAACCTTTGGATCATTGTCATAACCATTTTTTATACTGTTCTTACCAACTTCTTTATCTTTTTTGGATTTACTTTTTTTCTTTTTCGTTGCTTTATGCCCATCAGATCTTTTATGTTCTTCAGCCAATGAAGCATTAGTGACCTGTATTTCTTCTGCGGCAATATCTTCAAGTATAGTTCCATCTGTTAGTTTCATATCATAGTGACTTATAAAGCCATTTTCATCTGGTTCAACATGTTGAACAGCTTCGGCGGCCATAATCTTTCCTTCATACTGCACACCGCCATGATGAATACAGTAGTGTCCTGGGGCTATATCAGACGCGGCACCGTTGCCTTCCTCTACTTCATCACCCTCAGCTTTCAAGGAAACATTTTTTTCCGGCTCAAGTTCCTTGTTTTTTTTATTATCTGGTTTAACTGATATTTTTTCTTCTAAAACTTCTCTCACTTTTTTCTTGAGAAATTCTTTTGTTATTTTTGTAGTCATGTTTTTGTTCTCCTTTAGAAATTTCGACTCTGCTAGTTTATAGATATATTTATACTTATTCTTAAGACCATCTTCGAAGTCACGAAAGCACATGTTACCCTCTAGGTATGCTTCTTTTTCCATGTTTCGCATATGGTCGTCTTCTTGTGCATAACTTGGACTCATAGACTTCATCTTTTCTGGCGACAAGTCTCCTCTCTCATTTTGGCAATGATGGATCAATTCATGTGAATAGGACCTTAATATATCCTTGGGATGCCTATTAGAAATAAAAATAGTTATTGATTCATTTGAGGGGTCATAGTGTGCGGTCTTTCCTAAGACTGCTTCACAGTTTTTTAAATCTTTTTTGAGAAATAGTTTAGGCGGCCTTTTAAAACCAAACCTGTTTTTTGCAAAAATGGTTAATTTTTTGATTAGCGGTTTCATTTCTTCTATCATTTATACTAAAACTCCTGTTTTAATTAGTTTTAGTCACTTTGAATTCCAATAAAAGTTTTATAAGGGGAAGAGGTTGTTTGACCTCTTAAATTGGGCACCCCTTTTTCTGCATATCTAAAAGGTGCGATTTGAACTTTACTTGTAGTGGAAGTAGGTGTATCATCAGACACGACGGTGTCACCAGCAGATGACCCAAAGACTTGTGAACCACCGGATGGGTTTTCACTAATAGTGATAGTTGCTCCGTTAGTTGGTACTAATTTTAAAATACCTGTTCCGGATGATGACTCTGCACTGTATGTTCCGCCACCATTTACAGCCTGTATATTTAGTGAGCTTAAATTTATTTTTGATACAAATTCTGCAACTAGATCTAGTGGACTCCTGTCACTACCAATTCCAACTTGGGTTGCGCTTCCGGAATCCCCACCACCTGTAGAAGCTCCAGTATAATCTATGGAACTGCTATCATCATCAATTCTCAACACCTTACTGGCATATCCAGAGTGTATTGCTCCGTTAAAGGTTATAATTTTCGTTCCAGAAACAAATGGGTCTTCTACAATAATTGTAGTCTTTCTTTCATCTTCTTTCATATGGTTTGAAAAATAGTTAATTGTGCCATCGTCAGACATATCGGAATTTTTAATACTCATAACTTTATAAATAGGTTAAATATATTCTTTATCTCCAGAAAACATAATATCTATGTCTAGATCTACATCTAGTCTTAACTTACTAGAAATCCAAGATTCTATGTCTTTCCTTGATTCAAATTGAAACAAAACTGGGCCATCGTAAAGACACCAGGCCTCGATCTGCTCTAAAATATCCATCTTATTGAAAACTAGCTTATTGGTACCATTGATTCTCGCGGCCATCTTCAACATATCAAAATCCAACCAGTTAACTTGCCTCGGCCGGCCCGTAGTTGCACCATATTCGTCGCCAAGTTCTCTTATTAATTGAAAAACTTCATCCGGGCCTTCAAAGTCTTTTTTACCCACATAAGTTTCGTATATCTTCGCAACTCCCCAAACATCCCTGATACATCTTGGAGGCACTCCATTTAAAATTGCAGATCCAACTGTACAGTGAGAAGAGGTTACATAAGGATAATCTCCCCAGTCAGGATCTAGGCCGAAACCTTGAGCACCTTCAAAAAGAATCTCAATTTCATCAAAATCGTCGTTCTCATAAAGTTCGTGGTACATACTCGTGATAAAACTGTCAAGTCTAGGGTCCTCATTAGCTCTGACACCTTTCCTGGCATATTTATCTCTGTATGCGGGCCCACATCCTCTTTTTGTAGTTCCGATCTCCTCATCTTTTTTATCTTCAAGTAGGTGAAAGTCTGTAACCAAGTGCGCGTTTGCTGCAATGTAGACTAAATCTCTAGCTGGAATCCCTTGGTCTTCTAGTTCTTCTATTTCCTTCAGAAAAGTTTCAGTATGAACAACACAGCCCGGACCTATAATTGATCTAATTCCAAAAAAGACACCACAAGGAATATGGTGCGTAATGAATTTTTTATTATTGTGATATATGGTATGCCCAGCATTACCCCCACCGTTGTACCTAATTACATGAGTGTAATTTTTTTCTCTGCAAAGCGCATGTGCAATTTTGCCTTTGCCGCAATCTCCATATTGTAAATCTACAACAACATCTGCAATCATTATTTTCTCCTTCTTGACGCAGATAATATTATATTATTTTTTTTAAAAAATTTTAATTTTTATTTGGGGTAAAGTACATTTTTCTAGCTAATTGAGGGTTTTGAATTAATATTTTTATTTTTTCTTCGGCAGTGTTCATTTTTTTGTCTGTTTTGATCAGTTTTTCCTCGAGTTCTTTTACTATTTTTTTAAGCGACATGATTTTAATGATCATCCAAGAAATAAAAATAAAAAAAGATAAGTCAAAAATAAAATTAATTACTAAAATATCCAAAAGACTCATTTCTTTATAGTCTCTTTGATATCTACATCAATATCATCATCATCATAATCATTCCTTAAATGATCCCATGGAGCTGGCTTTTCTACGTCTAGAAGGTCTTTTGCGTTTGATAAAGGGTGGTCATTAAACGCCATATAATCTTCGTCTTTTTTATTATTAAAATAATCCTTGACCTCTTCTATAACATCGTTTGTTTTCATGTGAAAAGCTTTTTTTGTTTTAATTTTAATTGTCGATTTCGTCATATTTTATCTCCTATATGTTTAGTGACATCATTCTGTCATAGGCTTCTATCTTTAAAGAGGTTAGCATTTGTAAAAAATTAGAGTTTCTTAACATTTTAAATGCTAGGTTTTCTGGAGAATATATTCCTTCTCTTTCGAGGCCTGATTTTCTCATTCTAGCTATTTTATTTTTTATTTTAATAGAATACTCATATGCTTCTTTATAATTTTTATCTCTGAATAATTCGTATAGATGTTCGATCGATTGTGCAATAGCTTCTGCTTTTTTTTCTGTATTTAATAGATCGATGTCCGGGTTTAATTTAACTGGCATTGCAAGCCACTTTTCCAATTCTAATGACCAAATACCGTTAGATTCATGCGGCTCGGTATAGTGTTGAAAATATAATTCAACTTCTTTGTTCGCTATTAGGATATTATGCTTTTTATTCCAATTAATCCTTGTTTGGTCAAGCATTTTTTTCACTAAATCAAAATTATCATCAATCTTATCAAAGTCTAACATAATATGAAGGTCTATGTCAGACAGTTCGTGCCAATTGTAGGAAGCAATTGATCCAGTTATTATTACATCTTCAACATCAACTTCTAAGTTTAATGATTTAATAACACCGTCAGATATCTGCATTAATTTCCTTGCAACGATGGGGTTCAGTCCGCCTTTAATTCCTCTTTTCCAAAATTTGGAAAATAGCTCATTTTTTGGCTTTATAAAATCAGCACTAATATCAAACCCACCAGGTGGACTCTTATCTAAAACCGAAAGCTTAAACATTTGCTGCCTCCATTGCCATTAGTGCGACTTTATGAAACTTTCTTTCAGGGTCCAGATTGTTTTTCTGAAAAAATCTATAATCTTTGTGTTCATCACTTAATACTATCTTCTGAGAATTGTATTTAGCGTAAAAAAAATAAATATTTTTTATCTTTTTTATAAATATAGGATTTTCAAAAGTTAAAGAAGTTTCTTCTGAGACTTCTCTTTTTAAGCCCGACAAAAGGTTTTCATTTATCTTTAAGTGACCACCCGGCAAATCCCAGTCACCAGCAAATTTTTTCATATAATTGGACCTCTTCAGGAATAAAGCTCGTCCCTGGTTATCCAATAAGACGATCTTTGCAACAGTTTTAGAGTCTTTTTCTTTATTTTCTATAATCTTCAATTTAATATTTCTCATAATAAGTCACTAATAATTAGTAATTCCCACAAACATTAACCAAAAGATCTTACTTTGAATGCTTGTCCGCTATTGATTGTGACGCCCATGCATTTGGTTTGATTTTGTAGTTGAACCCAAACCCTTGGACATAACCCTTTAGCATATCCGAGAACTTTGAAGTAGCATTTCCAGCCGAAAATGGAGAAATATCCATGTGCAATTCAATATTAGCCGGCTCGACATAGTATTTGTCCATGAGGTGACAGCCTATCTCAACAGATCTTCTAGCTTCTTCGGTTATTCGCGTCGAAAGGTTTTTATACATTTTGTTTGGCAAATTTTCTTTTATAAAAAAATATCTTCCGGATTTTCCTTCGCCATGTAAACACAGTGCGGATGCAAAACAAACTTTTTTATTTGCGATAAATGAGTCGGTACCAATAAAGACTTTTGCACCGTTAAGAATATATAAGTTTAAAATATTTACAATTTCTTCAAATGTAAAGTTTACACCAGACCCAGAAGTCCAGTTCTCCTTAATCAAATGCTGCATTTCTTAAACTTCATACTTTTCCCTACATTGCCGCATTACCTCATCTGCAACTGACTGGTTTTTGCCGATTAGGCTCAATAACTCGTCAAGGAGTTCTAAGTTTTTAACCATAATTTTTGCAAATATTACAGCTTTGTCGCGACTTGGGTCATGAACCATCTCATCCGTAAACGATTTCCAGTTCTTTAAGAAATCTTCAGTTGGTTCTTGAAGTTCGCTATTAGAGGAGACATAGGGGTAATTACTATAGTTCTCCGCCCGAGATTCTTTTAGCTGTTCATTGATCAACTCTTTTAGGAGATCGTTATTAGCTAAATAATTTTTACTTTCTTTTACTTCACTATCTTTGTCATTTCCTTGCATATTTTTTGCCTCCTGTGCATTTTTTCGAAAGGTTTCGCCCCAAGCTTGAATCTTTTGGAAGTCTTTTGCTTCATTAAAATTAAAAACTTTTTCATTGATATAGGCTCTTTTCGCTTGATCACTCTTTAATCGACTGAATTCCGCTCGGTTTGTTCTGCTCCTTTTAATCTTAATTATATTTTCTCTTATAGAAGAGTTTAAAATCATAATTTTTATTAAAATTGGAGTCCACTTATCATGAAAAGAAGACCATTGCGCAACACTTGTTTTTGCAGCTTTTGTATTGGCCCAACTCTTCGTGATAAAATTCTTGACTTTTAATTCATCCTCACTATCCCTACCATATGCAAATTCGTTTGCATAATACAGAACTATTTTATTTGCCTCTGCTGCTAAATTTGGATCCTCGGATTCCATAAGGGCGATAATCATGTCAAGTACCTGACCTTTGCTTAGTTTATAGATATAATTTTTATATATTACTCTTAATATCCTTTTTGGATCTTTTTTTGGATCCTTTACCGATTCAGGCCTTAAATCTAAAAGGCCGCGCTCGGCGAATAATAACTTCAGAGCTTGCTGGTCAGATCCTTCTGCTCCTAAGAGCTCTGCAAAGGGCCCATAGTGCTCATAAGCAATGTACCTTGCTAGGTTACCTTTTGTCCAGCTTAAAATGTCGTCTGTGCGCTGATTTTGGTTTAATACTTTAGTGGCAATATATGTGGTAATCCCAAGAGACACAACTATATCCGCACCAGTCAAAAATTTATTCTGCCTAAGAGCCACACCAACTTTATTGTTAAAATCGACAAGTTCATTTCCAAGCCTCGCGACATCATCTGCAGCAGCACCCGGATAAGCTTTCAAAATTTCCTGTGTTAATATTTTCTTTATCTGACTAGCTCGGTTATCAAGGTTTTTCAACTTTTCTATAGCCCGAGTACCAAGCAGAGTGAAACCTTGATCGTTTTTTAATCTACTAATCAAGCCTTGAAAGAAATCATCATTTCTATTTAATAATTTTATGTTTTCAAAAAGCGCGTCAACAGTCTTTTGGGAAGCAGCCTTTGTCAGCCCCGGCACACCGTCAAAAAATATCATTAAGTCATCACTGAATCTACTAATAGCAGGCTGAAAAGATTTGTTGTATATTTGTAGTGCTTCGATAGGCTTTATACTTTTATTAATCAAGGCCTCATCTAGGTTTTTCGCCAGACTTGCAAGATCCTCAAAACGTTTTGGAACGTCTTTTACAAATTTAGAGGAAGCGCCGACTGTAGCAGTGACATCATCAGCACTGGCAAAAGGGTTTATTTTTGGAGTAAGATTAACATCATCAAGGGCCGCTCCTAACACCCTTGCTTGCGCGATGATGGCCTGCTTAGCACCTCCGATTTTATTTCGAGCTTTCCCTAGCACTCCAAGTGCTTCGGTTGCACTCTTTGAGACTCCCAAAGAGTACGCTTGTAAGAACTCATCAGAAGTCTTAGCGATATCCTTTTTAAAAATTGCATGCAATTTCTCCGCGCTAGCGCGCTCAAGAATTTGTCCAAGATACTTTTCGGCGTTTGCTAAACCTTCTGCCTCATCGGCGCCTTCAGTAAGGACCTTGTAATAATTACTTATCTGTTGATCTGTTATTTTAATTTCATCTTTAAGCTGCTTTACTCTGTTTTTAAGTGATCCAAGAACTCTATTATCTAGTGCGTCTATTTGAATCTGTCGCTCTCTTTGTACTAGGGTGGTTATATCATCACTAGAGTTGCGCAGCTCTCTCGATCCAACCATAGATTTCCACCCTTTGGTCGCGACTCCTTTGGTTATTGCGAGGATGGGCGCCGCCAGAACACCAGCAATAATAGTATTTTGAAGCCGACATTTTTCGTCTATAACGCCCCTACCGGTAGGGATGCCCGTCTGATACTTTTCTAAACTCAGCGCAAAACCTTCTACAGAAAGTTCGCTAATTATAATTAAATCTA
>MDTB01068194.1_pt1 | contig 11757 bp, 6 predicted proteins | sample 811161 | NCBI WGS metagenome assembly MDTB01 (sample SAMN05326650, study PRJNA326480) | marine metagenome | isolation source: seawater | place: Mediterranean Sea | collected 2009
GAAGATGCGAAAATCGCAATAAAAAAAATTGTTAAAAAAAATAATTTTATTTTTATAGGATCAAGTATGGGTGCTTGGATATCTTTAAACTTATTTAAAAATTTTGAAAAACAAATTAAAGGACTAATTGGGATAGGAGCAGCTCCGGAATTTATAAATAGAATAATGTGGAAAAAATTTAATAAAAATATTAAACAAAAAATTTTAAAAAAGGGAATATGCAATGTAAAGCATGGAGGATATGAATATCCAATAACTCTTCAATTTATTAGAGATGGTTTAAAAAATAAAATTTTATCAAAAAAAAATTTAATGAGTACTAACATTATTATGTTTCATGGAGAAAAAGATGAGGTTGTTCCAGTATCGTTTTCTAAAAAAGTTCTTTCATTATTTCCTAATGCGCAAAAAAAGTTAGTGATAATTAAAAATGGAGACCACAGTTTGTCTAATAAAAATCAGTTGAAAAAAATAACTAAAGAATTATATAGAGTTGTTAAAGATATAGTTTAACCCCTCAACATATGTTGGATATTTCAGTTTATAGTTAAAAAATTCTTTCATTTTTTTATTATCTACTTTCTTTGAATCTTTGTAAAAATTTTTTAACATTTCACTCTCTAGTTCATTAATTTCTATTGTTTTGGGTTTACTAATTCCTAGTAGTTTAACTCCATACATCGCAACCTCCTCTGCAGATGCTGGTTTGTCATCTGAAATATTATAGATTTCTTTTTTTTTAAATTTATTCAAAGAATTGTATAAAATATTCGCAATATCCTCTACGTGTACACGAGAGAAAAAATGATTTTTTTTATTTATAATTTTAGCTCCTCCTGACTTCAATCTTGTTAAAATATTATATTGATTAGAATAAATTCCCGACAACCTAAAAATTTGAAATGGTAAATCAAATTTTTCAGATAATTTCATCCATTCATTTTCAATCTTAAGTCTTTCAATGCCATTTGGTGATGTTGGTTTAGCCTCACTGTTTTCATCCACCCAATCTCCATTATGATTTCCATATACGCTGGTTGCGGAAAGATATGTTAACCATTTTAATTTATTAGGTTTAAAATAATTTTGAAAATTTTTAATAACTATATCTACTCCATTAACTGGAGCTATTGATAAAAGAATGTGATCTGCTTCTTCAAGCTTTGATATAAATTTTTTATCAAAACTTTTTTCCGCAAAGTGAAAACTTTGATAATCTATATTTTCAAATTTTCTTATTTTTGTCTCTTCTCGTGAAGTAGTTGTTAAATTAAACAAAACTCCATCGTTATTTAATTTTTTAATAAAATTTCTCGCTACTTGACCAAAACCAAAACAAACAATATTCATTGCAGTCATTTAGCTAACCTTTTTAATAGTAGGCTTCAGAGTAATTGGGTTGTCAAGCTTATCTAACATTTCTATAGGACAAACCTGTTTAAAGTACTTAAGTTCTTTTTCATAATCGTCTAAGATTTTCTTTGCAGAAGTTGAGCGAATTTCAGTAACAAAATCTTTTAAATTATTTTTCAAAAAATCTTTCCAATAATTTGTTTCCACAGATTGCCAAATTATTGAGGATGGATTAACAAAATTTTCAAAATTGTTTTCTCTATCATATACAAATGCCATTCCACCTGTCATTCCGGCTCCAAAATTGTCTCCTATTGGACCAAGAATAATCGCTGCTCCTCCTGTCATGTACTCACATCCGTGAGCTCCACAACCTTCTACTATTGCTAGACTTCCTGAGTTCCTTACTGCAAATCTTTCACCCGCTTGTCCGGAAACATATAATTTTCCTGAAGTGGCTCCATATAATACTGTATTACCTATAATGGTGTTTTCATGAGAAATTAATTTACTATTAGATGGTGGATATACAACTATAGTTCCACCAGAGAGTCCTTTGCCAACATAATCATTGCAATCTCCTTCTACTAATAATTTGATTCCTTTTGTTAAAAATGCTCCTAGTGATTGTCCAGCGGATCCAATTAATTTTACATTAATTGTATCTTTATCAAGTTGATTATCTCCAAACTTTTTATAAATGTAATGCGATAGTCTAGTACCAACTGATCTATAAGTATTTTCAATTTTATATTCGGAAAAATTTATTTCTTTTTTATTTATTTTTTCTTTTATATCTGACCAAATTTTTTCATCTAAAGTATCTGGTACTTTATTAATTATTTTTTCTTTACAATATCTTGGATTTTCTCCTGGATCTGCTTGTACTAGAAGAGGATTAAGATCTAAATCATCAAGATTAGATGCTCCTTTGTTTACCTGTGATAATAGATCTGTTCTTCCAATAATATCATTCATCGACTTGTATCCTAGGGAAGCAAGTATTTCTCTGACTTCTGTAGCTACAAATGTAAAAAGGTTTACAACCTTTTCTGGGGTACCATTAAATTTTTCTCTTAAGGCTTTATCTTGACTGCAAACACCAACGGGACAGGTATTGGAGTGACATTGACGAACCATTATACAGCCCATTGCTACTAAAGATGAGGTCCCCATTCCATATTCTTCTGCACCCATCATTGCCGCCATAACTACATCTCTACCGGTTTTTAATCCACCATCAGTTCTTAATGTAACGTTATGTCTTAAATTATTTAATGTTAAAATTTGATTAGCCTCTGTTAAACCCATCTCCCAAGGAATGCCAGCGTATTTAATGCTTGTTTGTGGACTTGCTCCTGTTCCTCCAGAATGGCCAGATATTAAAATTATATCTGCTTTTGCTTTTGCTACACCAGCTGCAATAGTTCCTATTCCGGTTGAAGCAACTAATTTTACTCCAACTCTTGCACCTGGATTAATTTGTTTTAAATCATAAATTAACTGAGCTAAGTCCTCTATAGAATAAATGTCATGATGTGGCGGTGGAGATATCAAAGTAACGCCTGGGGTAGAGTGCCTCAGCTTAGCTATTTCAGCATTAACTTTAAATCCGGGTAGTTGTCCACCTTCACCTGGTTTTGCTCCTTGCGCCATCTTAATTTCAATTTCATTAGCATTATTCAAATAATCAATAGTGACACCAAATCTTGCAGATGCAATTTGTTTTACTCTTGAATTAGCAGTATCACCGTTAGATAAAATTTTAAAACGTTTTGCATCTTCGCCACCTTCTCCACTGCAAGAAGCTCCTTTAATTCTATTCATACCTATTGCTAAAGTCTCATGAGCTTCAGCTGATAGTGCTCCATGTGACATGCTTCCACTTCCAAATCTTTTTAAAATATTCTCTATCGGTTCAACTTCTTCAATTTTGATAGGCTCTCTTTTACTTTTCAATTGAAGTAAATCTCTAATATTAATTGGAGGAAGTTCATGAATACCGTTAGAATATTTTTTATAATGATCATATGACCCTGTGCTTACAGCGTGTTGAAGTCCATGAATTAACTTTCCTTGATACTGGTGATTTTCACCTGACTTTCTGTATCTGTATAAGCCTCCAATAGGTAGTGTAAAAATATTCTTACCTGATACCTTTTTATGTAACTCTTTTATTTTTTTTTCAATTCCAATTACTCCAATTCCAGAAATTCTTGAGACCATCCCTGGGAAATAATCTGAAACAATCGCTCTACTTAGACCAACGGCTTCAAAATTACACCCTCCTCTATAAGAGCTAACTACAGAAATACCCATTTTTGACATTATCTTTAAAAGCCCGGCATCTATCGATTTTTTGAATCTTAATACACATTCATTAAAATCAGATTTACCAAATAATTTTTTTTCATATCTTTGATAAATACTATCAATTGATAAATAAGGATTTACTGTCGTTGCTCCAACTCCAATAAGAACTGCAAATGAATGGGTATCCAAAGAGTCAGAGCATTCAACGTTTATGGAACAATAACCTCTTAGTCCTTGTTTAACTAAATGAGAGTGAACAGCACCAACAACTAAAATTGATGGAATGCCAGCTTGATTTTCAGATATCTTTTTGTCCGATAAGATTAATGTGCTGCTACCTTCTCTCACAGCTATTTCACACTCTTCTCTTATTTTTTCTACTCTAGTTTTCAAAGATGAATTTATATTAAATGTACAATCGATAATATGTATTTTTTTTGAGAAAACATTTTTAAATTTTTTAAATTGAGAATTAGTAAGTATTGGGCTATCAAGCACATAAATATTATCAGCTGTTAGGTTATCAAAGTCTAGAATATTACCCAAATTTCCAAACCTTGTTTTTAAGCTCATTACTTTATTTTCTCTCAAAGAGTCTATTGGTGGATTGGTAACTTGACTAAAATTTTGTCTAAAATAATGAGCTACTGGTCTAAAGTGACTTGAAAGAACGGCTACAGGAGTATCATCTCCCATTGATCCTGACGCTTCTTTACCTTCTTCCGCCATGGGATGAAGTATCAACTCAAGATCTTCTATACTTAAACCAGAGAGATATTGTCTTTTTCTGAGTTCCTCTCCAGTAAATTCAGGTTTTTCTTTTTCTAGATTTATTTTTTTTGTTAGGTCAATTATTTGCTTATTATATTTTTTATAATCCTTAGCGATGTAATCTTTAATCTCTTTATCTTTAAATAATTTACCTTCTTTTAAATCTATAGCAATTATTTGACCGGGACCTAATTTACCTTTAGAAATAATATTTTCCTCTGGAATTTTAATCATTCCAGTTTCTGAGCCTGCAAAAAATAAATCATCTGATGTAATTGAATATCTTAAAGGTCTAAGTCCATTCCTGTCTGTAGCTGCCAATACCCATTTAGAGTCTGTGGCACAAATCGCTGCTGGTCCATCCCAGGGTTCAATTGTACTATTTAAGAAATTAAACAAATCTTGATGATTTTTTGGAACAGATTTATTTCTTTTGGACCATGCATCAGGGATCATCATCAATTTGATTAGAGGTGCTAACTTTCCAGAGTGAGTTAAAAGTTCAAATACATTATCCAAAGCACCAGAGTCTGAGGAGCTTCTGATAACCGGTTTCAAATCTTCGACATTTTTAAATAATGGACTAGACATATCTTGTTCATGTATTTTCATCCAATTAATATTTCCTTTGACTGTATTTATTTCTCCATTATGAGCTAAAGCTCTAAATGGTTGAGCTAAATCCCAACTCGGAAATGTATTGGTCGAATACCTTTGATGAAAAATCGCAAACCTTGAAGTGAAATTTTTGTCATTCAAATCAGGATAAAAGTCAGCTAGAGATTCTGCAAGGAACATACCTTTGTAAACAATCGATCTTGAGCTAAAAGAACAAATATATAGCTCTTGCAACTGAGACATCCTTGCTAACTTTTCAATTTTTTTTCTAGCAACAAATAATTCTCTTTCCAAACTATTTGTTTCTAAAGCATCATTTTTTTTAAATAATACTTGTGCTATTTCTGGTCTATTTTGATTTGCAGTCTCTCCTAAAACTTTAGGATTCACTGGCACTTGCCTCCATCCATAAATATAAAAATTTTCTTTAAGTAAAACAGACTCAATTATTTCTCTACATTTTTCTTGTTTTGAATACTCAGTTCTAGGCAAAAAAACCATTCCAACACAAATTCTGTTTTTTTCATCTGTAGTATGTCCTGTAGCTAGAATTTTTTCTTTAAAAAAATCAGGTGCAATTTCAACTTGAATACCCGCTCCATCTCCAGATTTTCCATCTGCATCTACAGCTCCTCTATGCCAAATAGCTTTTAAAGCTTCTATTCCATACTCAACTACTTTTCTAGATTTTTTTCCGTTAGTAGATGCCACCATACCTACACCGCAAGCATCGTGTTCCATTCTTGAATCGTAAATATTATTTTCCTCGAGAAGTTTTTTATTTTTTTTAAAGTTTTTCATTTTATGCTGCTATTTTATTTTTTCTTTTCTTAGTTTTATTTTCAAGATATTTTTGAATTTGTATAGCTGCATCTCTTCCATCTTTTATTGCCCAAACAACTAAGGATGCACCTCTAACAATATCTCCAGCAGCAAAAACTCCGTCTAAATTAGTCTCCATTTTTTGTAAATCAATTTTTATAGTGCCCCATTTAGAAACTGATAATTCTTCAGCATTAAATAATTTTGGAATATTTTCCGGGTCAAAACCTAAAGACTTTATTACTAAATCAGCATTAATTTTATATTCTGAATTTTCCATTTTTTGTGGTCTTCTTCTACCAGAAGAGTCAGGTTCACCAAGCTGCATTTTTATAATTTCTACTTCAGAAACTTTTTTATCTCCAAGAAATTTTTTAGGGCTAGTTAACCATACAAATTCAACACCTTCTTCTTCTGCATTATGTACTTCTCTTGCAGACCCTGGCATGTTTTCTTTATCTCTTCTGTAAAGACATTTTACAGATTTTGCATTTTGCCTTATTGCTGTTCTCACACAATCCATAGCTGTATCACCGCCTCCAATTACTACTACATTCTTTCCTGCGGCATTTAATATTCCTTTGTCGAACAGTTCAACTTTATCACCTAATCCTTTTTTATTTGATGCTGTCAAAAAATCCATAGCTGGATATATGTTTTCTAATTCATGGCCTGGTATTTCAATTTCTCTTGCTTTATATACTCCAGTTGAAATTAACACTGCATCATGTTTCTCTCTTAAATCATTTAAACTTTTATCTTTTCCAACTTCGAAATTTTGTATAAATTTTATTCCTCCATCTTTAAGTAGTTTAGTTCTTCTCTCAACAACAAATTTTTCTAATTTAAAATTTGGTATTCCATAGATTAGCAAGCCTCCAGGTCTATCGTACCTGTCGTAAATAGTTACCTGATAACCTGACTTTCTTAACTCTTCTGCACAGGCTAATCCCGCTGGTCCAGCTCCAATAATTCCTACCGACTGCTTTAACTCTTTTTTTATCTTCAAAGGTTTTATCCACCCCTTCTCCCAGGCAGTATCTGTAATATATTTTTCTATTGAGCCGATAGTGACGGTTCCATGACCTGATTGCTCTATAACACAATTACCTTCGCAAAGTCTGTCTTGAGGACATATTCTTCCACAAACTTCAGGCATATTATTTGTACTTTGAGAAATATCATAAGCTTCTCTTAACCTTCCTTCTGCTGTTAGCTTTAACCAATCAGGAATATTGTTACTAAGGGGACAGTGTATTTGACAAAATGGAACTCCACACTGAGAGCATCTGCTAGATTGATCTTTAGCTTTTTCATTTATGAAATCATTATAAATTTCTTGAAAATCTTCTTTTCTTTTACCAGTATCTCTTTTTTGAGGAGTTTCTTGGTCTAAGCTTGTAAATTGTAACATTTTTTTTTTCATATTTTTTTAGATTATTAGAAAAGAGACGAAGATCATAGTTAAAATAAGTAAATAATACTTACCTTTATATGTAAAACTCCTTATAATTGATGACTAATAAGTGCATAACTGCTATGAATTGACTTGTCACGAAAAAAACAATCTTAAGATTTAAATATTAATTATGTTTGAAATTTTAGTCCTTTCAGTAGTTCAGGGAATATCTGAATTTCTACCGGTTAGTTCTTCTTCACATTTGATTATATTTGGGCATTATCTAAATTTCGAATTTAGTAATCTTATTTTAGATATAAGTTTACATGCTGGATCTTTTTTAGCTGTAGTTTTTTATTTTAGAAAAGAGTTGCTAAATTTTGTTAGAAATAAGAAGTTATTTATTTTGATTTGTATTTCTTCAATACCTGTAATGATTTTTGGTTTTTTATTAATTAAGCTAGGGATTGCTGACAATTTAAGAGGTATAGAAATAATTGGATGGACAACAATTATTTTCGGAATAATTCTCTACTTAAGTGATAGAACAAAACAAAATATAAGAAAAATTAAAAAACTTGACTTGAAATCTGCAATTATAATTGGGCTGTTTCACTTACTTTCTGTTGTACCCGGTGTAAGTAGATCTGGTATTGCTATTACTGGATCAAGATTTCTTGGATTTAGCAGAGTCGACTCAGCAAAAATTTCTTTCTTACTTTCAATACCCACTTTATTAGCAGTTTCATTATTTGGTTTTTATAATATATATAAATTAGATAACTTTGAATTTTCTCAATTAAGTATAATATCAATAACATTATCATTTATTTTTTCATATTTGACTATCAAATATTTCTTAATCTTTATAAAAAATTTTAGTCTTAATTTTTTTGTTATTTATAGATTGATATTAGGATCAGTAATTTTATTTTATGTATACTAAATATTTCAAAAAGATTAATTTAATTTATATTTTAAATTTTTTAATCGCTCTATATCCATTATCTTTTGCTTTAGGAAATGCTGCAATAAATACAAATACTTTATTAATAATATTAATAGGTTTAATATATTTTAAGGTTGATATTTTTAAAATTGAATTTGATATTTTCAATATTTTAGTACTTTCCTTTTTTCTCTTATTAATTATTTCTTCATTAATAAATTATTTTCCAATCTTAGATGAAAACGCTGTTTATAAAAAACATTTTTTAAGATCATTTTCATACTTGAGATATTTTTTCCTATTTTTAATAATATCAAAAATGATGAAAAATAATTTTTTAAATCTAAAATATTTATTTATATCAGCAGCTTTAATGTCATCTTTTTTAGCTTTAGATATTTTTTTACAATTTTTTACCGGTAAAGATATTTTTGGGATTGTTCCATCTGCTAATGCGTATTATGATGGTCATCCAACTAAGCACTCTGGCTTCTTTAGAGATGAATGGATAGCTGGAGGCTTCTTAAGAATGTTTAGTCCTTTTTTTATTTTTATTTTTTTAATATTTAATAATAAATTTAAAAGCAAATATTTTTATTTTATTTTAGTTCCAGTTTTATTTTTTTTATTTATATATTGTACTGCATTAACAGGAAATAGAATGCCAACTATTCTATTAGCAATGTGTGCAACTATATTTCTTTTTATGGAGAAAAAACTTAGAGCAGCGCTGCCGATCTTGATTATAAGTATATCTATATTATTCAGCTACATGATACAAACTAACAAAGCTTTTGAATATAATTTCAAATCCTTTGCAGATCATTCACAGCAAATTTTTTTAAAAAGTAAAGAAATTTTTAATCAAAAACAAAAAATTAATGAAAAAGGTGAGTTTGTTTTAGCAACTGATTCTAATCAAGAAATTGCAAGTTCACATTTAAAAATTTTTAATGGGGCAATTACAACTTGGAAAAAAAATAAAATAATAGGCGGAGGTTACAGATCTTTTAATATTAATTGTTTATGGGGATTAAATATGTGGTGTAGTACACATCCACATAATTATTACTTTGAGCTTTTAGTCGATATTGGGCTCACAGGAGCTCTTATATTTTTTTTAATGCTAATTATACCAATTTTTCAATTCATTAATTTTTATAAAACATCTTCTTCATCAATTAATCGTTTCATTTTTTTTCCCATATTTTTAATATTATTAGTCGAATTTTTTCCATTTAAGAGCTCTGGCAGTTTGTTTGGCACCAATAATTCTACTCTTTTATTTTTAAGTTTGGCAATAATTTATAACTTGAAAAGAAATATTACCAAATCTTAACTCATTATATTTTTTTATAAAACTAAAGTTAATGAAAATAATACTATTAATATTATTATAAAAAAAACAATTACTGACTTTTGCAAAGACATAAATTTAATCCATTCTTAATGCGCCTGCTAGGATTTGAACCCAGAACCTCCTGGTCCGTAGCCAAGCGCTCTATCCAGTTGAGCTACAGGCGCATTAATAAGAAATATCAAATAAAGTATTGTAATTAAAGAACTTAAATCTATATATTGATTATATGAACAATTCTGTCGTATTAACAGCTGCCTCAAGGACTGCGGTTGGGTCTTTAGGGAAATCATTAAAAAATATACCTGGTGATGAATTAGGTTCAACAGTAATTTCAGATGTGATAAAAAAATCTAAAATAGATAAAAAAGAAGTAGATGAAGTAATAATTGGACAAGTTTTAACAGGTAGCACTGGTCAAAATCCCGCGAGACAGGCCGCAATTAAGTCTGGGATACCAAAAGAGAAGCCGGCTTTTGTTGTCAATCAAGTTTGCGGATCAGGTGTAAGGTCAGTGGCTTCTGGATTTCAAAGTATTATGTTAGGTGACTCAAAAATAATTATAGCTGGAGGTCAAGAGAATATGTCTTTGGCGCCTCATGCTATTCATTTGAGAGATGGAAAAAAGTTGGGTGATATTGAAATGATAGATACAATGATAAAAGATGGATTATGGGATGCTTTTCATGGATATCATATGGGTATTACTGCAGAAAATGTTGCTGAAAAATTTCAAGTTACAAGAGAAGAGCAAGACAAATTTGCTTTAAGATCTCAAGAAAAAGCTCTTAAAGCTCAAAAAGAGGATAAATTTAAAAATGAGATTGTAACTTTAAAAATTAAATCAAAAAAAACAGGAATAAATTTTAATAAAGATGAACACCCAAGAGAGGGAATAAATTTGGAAACCTTATCAAGATTGAAACCTGCATTTAAAAAAAATGGAACTGTCACTGCTGGAAATGCCTCTGGTATTAATGATGGGGCTGCTGCTGTAACTTTAATGTCATCTGAAGAAGCTATCAAAAGAAATCTAAAAAAATTAGTTTCTATCAAATCTTGGGCTAGTTGCGGAGTTGATCCAGCTTTGATGGGAACTGGACCTATACCTTCATCAAAAAAAGCATTAGATTTAGCGGGGTGGTCGGTAAAAGATGTTGATCTATTTGAAATAAATGAGGCTTTTGCTGCTCAAAGTATAGCCGTTTTAAAAACTCTTTCTATACCTGAGGAAAAAGTAAATGTTAACGGTGGAGCAATAGCTTTAGGTCACCCTATAGGAGCATCAGGGACAAGAATACTTGTTACATTAATTCATGAAATGATTAGAAGAGATGTAAAAAAAGGTTTAGCTACTCTTTGTATAGGTGGTGGCATGGGTATTGCAATGTGTATTGAAAGATAAGATATTAATATTCGATGGAGTTACCTGTAGTCAATCACCCCGATTATGTTGCAAAAATTAACGATGATAATAAGTTTCCGATTCAAAAATTTGGTGCATTAGCAGAATACTTACTTAAAACTGGAGTCGTTAAAAAATTTTATATTCCTAAAGAATGTTCAACAGAGACTATGAAAACATCTCATTCATTGGAATACATAAATCATATACGAAATAAGACTTTAGATATGAAATTACAAAGGAAAATAGGATTTCCAATTAATGATAGCGTTGTAAGAAGATCCTTTGTTGCAACTGGAGGAACGGTTCTTGCGAGTAAATTGGCTTTAGACTCAAAACTTGCTTGTAATACGGCGGGAGGCAGTCATCATGCAAACTTTGACTTTGGTGCTGGGTATTGTGTTTTTAACGATGTTGCGGTTGCAGCAAACTATTTAAAAGATAAAGGTTTTGCAAAAAAAATACTTATTTTAGATTTAGATGTTCACCAGGGTAATGGAAATTCTGAAATATTTCAAAATGATAAAGATGTTATTACTTTTAGCATGCACTGCGCATCCAATTACCCTGCTAAAAAATCTAAAAGCGATATTGATATTGAGCTTAAAGATTGCATGGAGGATCGAGAGTATCTCAACGTGTTAAATGATAATCTTAATAAACTAAATAAAGATAGATATGATTTTGTGTTCTATGTAGCTGGTGTTGATATTCATCATGAAGATAGATTGGGAAAGCTTAAAATTACTGATGAAGGTATTAATAAAAGA
>MDTB01167509.1_pt1 | contig 11757 bp, 18 predicted proteins | sample 811161 | NCBI WGS metagenome assembly MDTB01 (sample SAMN05326650, study PRJNA326480) | marine metagenome | isolation source: seawater | place: Mediterranean Sea | collected 2009
CATGAACACTCAACAGATTTTCAGCCATGTTATTTATATCTCACGCGATTGTCTGATGCTTTCATAAGCGCTATTGATTTGTGCGACTTTTTCGGTAGCGGAACGAATAAACTCGGCTGGCAAGCCGTCGGCCTGAAGCTGATCGGGATGATGCTTGCGCATAAGGGAAATCCATGCTTGCCGCACTTTATCCATATCTGTGTCGGGGCTAATATTCAAGACTTGATAGGGGTTATCTGGATAGTTTCCATGAAGCTGCTTGAGGCGCTGAAAATCCTTATCATCAAAGCCAAGCTCAAGCGCCACATAATAGAGATACTCATCTTCTTTATCAGTGACAGCACCATCAGCATTAGCAATATGAAAGAGCAATCCCATCAGATGCTCAAACACGGTTGCCCTGGCACCAAATAACTGGCGCAATTGTCTTGCATAGGCTTCAAATCCGGTTGGCGTTTGGCGGGCTAAATCCCATAATTTGCCAACCTTGGCGACATCTGCCTCGGGGATATCGACTTTCTCACGAAAGGCTAGCACCTCATCCAGTGTCACTTTACCATCAGATTTAGCCATCTTTGCCGATAGCGCGATCAGAGCAACCGAATAGGCAACATTTTGCCGCAAATGCAAATGGTCATCATGGCTGACCCGAATAGTGTCAATGGCATGACCAGCCAATGCCCCAATTAAACCGCCAATGGGGCCACCTATGGCCAGTCCAGCTGTGCCGCCAATTATAATACCCCAAATGCTCATGCTACCTTATCAATCAATTGTTACAGGCTTGGCAAGCAAAACTGGTGCGGCATATCGCATATCTTCGCTTGCCATTACTCATAAAACTGGTATGTCTGTTGACCATGTCAAATGATAGCCACTATGATGTTAGCCTTGATGCCACGGGTCTTAAATGCCCATTGCCGGTGCTGAAAGCACGGCGTCAGATTGCGGCACTGGCAAGCGGCGATATTTTAATGGTCTTGGCGGACGATCCTGCCGCGCCACTTGATTTTGCCCATTTTTGTGAAGTTGGCGGTCATACCCTGATGGAGCAAAGCGAGAAAGATCATGGGGTCATTTCTTTTCGGATTAGAAAAGTCTAAAGCCAATGCGCTGAAAATGCCTTAATTGGATGCGGCGGCGGCGTAAAGCGCGGTCAGCAATCGCTGATGAAACGCGGCGTCATTTTCAATGTGATGAGGGGCTAATCCGTGGCCGCGACAGCAATCAAAAAACCCCTCTGCCGGCATGCCATGATCGCGCTTGCTGATGACGACTGCGGCACGAACAGGGCCTGCCGCTCCAATATCTTCGGCGATTAAAGTTTCCAGATAGGTGGTCAATTTATGGATACGATGCGGCAAGGGTATCGCCGCCAGATCAGCAAGATCAGCATAGGTGATGGTCTGATTAGCGGCGGCAAGCGATGCTAATATGGAAAGAATATTTTTCTGCCATTCTGGGTCTGTTATCGCATTTTTAGTCATGTTACTGCTATATCTGTTATAGTATATAAAGAATTATTAAAGGCATATTATGCGATTTATAAAAGGTCTGATTTTTTCACTTTTATTTTACGGCATGACGGTGGTGATGGCAATTATTGGCTTACCTCTGTTGCTCCTGCCGCAAGCGGTGACATTTTTCTGGCAGGGGTTATGGGCGCGGCTGATGATGGTATTGCTGGCGGCATTATGCGGTGTTACCTCACGCATAGAAGGCGATATCCCTCACCAGCAAGTGATTTATGCGGTTAAGCATCAATCAGCGTGGGAGACTATTGTTCTGCTAGCTTATCTAAATCAGCCCGTGACAGTCATGAAACGCTCATTACTCATGATCCCATTATTTGGGCTATATCTGGCACGCTTTGGGGTTATGGGAATTGACCGAGGCAAAGGCAAGGCGGCGCTTAAACGAATGATCAGGATTAGCCAGAAAGCGGCTTCAACAGGGCGTCATTTGCTCATTTTTCCGCAAGGAACACGGCTTGCCCCTGATGCCTATCAGCCTTATCATAGCGGGCTATATGCGCTCTATTCCGCGACCGGATTGCCGGTTGTTCCTGTCGCCCTTAATTCAGGATATTTCTGGCCGCGTGATAGTATTTCAAAAACCCCGGGGCAAATCACGGTGCGGTTATTGCCGCTAATTCCCCCCGGTTTGACAAGACAGGAATTAATGGCAAAAGTTGAAGCCGCCATTGAAACTGAGTCGCGCCAGCTTGCTCCAAAAATATAGGCTCGAAAATATAGGCTCGAAAATATATGAAAACTGGTTTTGTGGTGCTAGGATTAGAATATATGACAAAGGGATATTTATAATATGGATGGTTTTTCTGGAGGTAATAACAGACAGCGTAATGTTCTTGGCGGCCTGCTTAGCCCATGCTCAAGTGATCCGATAACGGGCTTTTACCGGAACGGATGTTGTGATACTGGCCCCGAAGATATGGGTATGCATACCGTCTGTGCGGTTATGACAGACGCTTTTCTTGACTTTAGCCGCAGTGCTGGCAATGACTTATCCACGCCGCGTCCTGAGTTTGGATTTCCTGGCCTGAAAGCAGGTAATCAATGGTGCTTATGCGCCGCCCGATGGGAGCAGGCAAGGCAGGCAGGCGCGGCACCGCATGTTGTGCTGGCGGCAACGAATATGGCGACGCTCAATATTTGTGATCTTGATCATCTCAAATCGCTGGCTATTGATTATGATAAAGGTGATAATAACTCTTAAATGAAATTGGCAAAAATCCCCCGCTAAAGTAGCATACCAAAAAAGGGGCCCAAAATCGGGGCTAAAGAAAGCGAGACCAAGATGCTAACACTTGATCAAAAAGTTACCGTAGAATGTACAGATACAGGTGTGTCCGCCGCTGGTAAGGTCGTGCGGATCAGACCAGATGGATTTGATGTTGCCCTTGGCGACTTAACCATCAAGGTATATCGCCATAAGCCACGAATTTATGTTGGCAATCAATCGGGTATGGAATTCGTAGTCAGGACTTAGCCATGACATTGTCTGATCAAAAATCGGATACCGAACCGCATCCAGAACATGATCTCAACATTGATAATGATACCAGCGGCAACCGCCTGATCTGGACAATCTGGATTGTTATTGCTGTTATATCCATTGGGCTTCTGCCGTTAACAACGCGGGGGTTGGACATAGCTAGAGCTGTTGCCAGTTTCTGTGGATATGCTCTGTGATACTAGACACGTTGCCCGACACATTAATGGGATTTATGGCGGATACAGCAACATTATTTGCTTTAATGGCGACATTTTTAATTGCCGGCACAGTTAAGGGCATGATTGGCATGGGCATGCCTGCCATTTGCATGGTTTTGCTGACATTATTTATCCCTCCATTAGAGGCCATACCGCTAACCGCTATTCCGACCATGCTGGTCAATTTGCTACAATTACAGCGGTCAAAGGCGCGTCATATTGTTGTCAAAAAATATAGCGTCTTTGGGCTAACTTTGCTGATCAGCATATTTCTGACAGGGTTTTTTATCTTGTCATTTCCCGAAGCGCTTTTGCTCTTGGCATTAGGTGTGGCTATGGTTGTCTTTGCCGTGCAATCCTTGGCAGGGTTCACATTGCGCTTCTCAAGGCAAGCCTATTGGCAGGTGTTATGCGGCGTGGTGGCTGGCTTTATCGGCGGTTTAAGTTCTGTGTTCTCGCCGCCTATTGTTATGTATCTGCTTGGACGAGATGCCGATAAGGAGGAGTTTATTGCCGCTACTGGATTTCTGTTTTTTGTCGGCTGCGCGCCACTGGTCTTGGCATTATGGCTAAATGGCGTACTAACCCTTGACCTCGCCATCACATCCTTGCTTGGTCTGGTGGTAGCGTTGGCTGGATTCATGCTTGGCGAATGGATACGCCATTACATATCGCAAGACTGGTTTCGCAAGCTGATCTTGTTGTTTTTTCTGGTCATGGGATGCCGATTAATCGTGGTCTCAGTGTTCTGATTAGGCATCACCATAAGTCTGGCGGAGCGCTTTCTTTTCCACCTTTCCCATAGCATTTCTCGGCAGAGCATCGGTGAAAATAAAGACTTTCGGGTGCTTAAATCTTGCCAGTCGCTGATCCAGAGTCTCAGCAATCATGGCATCGGTTACGCTGGCCTTATCAGCAACAAGAATTGCCATGACTTTTTCACCAAAATCGGCATCAGGAATACCAATGACCGCGCTTTCGGTAACGCCATTGATATCGTTTAAGGCATCTTCAATTTCTTTCGGATAGATATTAAGACCACCCGAAATAATCATATCGCTTTGGCGACCAATGATAGAGATATATCCATCATCACTGATCGCCGCCAGATCACCTGTGCGAAAATAGCCATCATCAGTAAAGCTATCTTGCGTCTGCTCTGGTTTTTTCCAATATCCCTTAAAGACATTGTCGCCTTTGACCTCTATCATGCGGATGCCCCCAGAACTAGCATCAGCATCAGCATCAGCATTAGCATCAGCATCATCAGGATTGGATAGGCGCACCGATATCCCCGGCAACGCAAAACCGATAGACCCAGGGCGGCGTTCACCTTGATATGGATTTGATGTATTCATGTTGGTTTCGGTCATCCCATAGCGTTCGAGAATGGCATGACCTGTGCGGGTTTTGAAGGCGCTATGGGTTTCGTCTAATAGCGGCGCTGAACCTGATACAAAAAGCCTGATATGCGCGGCGGTCTCATGGCTAAAGTCATCATACGCCAGTAGCCGTGTATAAAAGGTCGGAACGCCCATCATTGTGGTTGCTTGAGGCAGCCAATGACAGATTGAGGCAGGGTCAAATTTTGGCAAAAAGATCATCTGGCCTCGACATAGCGTCGCCACATGGCAAGCCACGAAAAGTCCATGTGTATGGTAAATTGGCAAGGCATGGAGCAGGATGTCTTGATCGGTAAATTGCCAGTAATCGACCAGTGTTTCGGCATTGCTGACCAGATTGCGATGTGTCAGCATAGCGCCTTTAGATCGCCCTGTTGTTCCAGAAGTATAGAGAATTGCGGCGAAATCATCGGCGCTAATCGCATCCGTGGCAAGGCTATTTGTCATCTGATCAATATCTTGAGCTGATATGTCTTGGGCGCTTTCAATGAGCTGGCCAGTGCCATCAGCATTGAGCGAAAATACGGCTGTATCAGGATAACTTGCCGCCAGCGCTGATCTGCGTTCGCTTGATGACACAATAATTGTTGGCTCAGCGTCACCAATAAAATACTCCAATTCCGCCATCGTGTAGGTGGTATTAAGGGGGATATAAACCCCGCCTATTTTAAGCGTCGCCACATAGAGCGCAAAACTGACTGGTGATTTGTCTAATTGCGCTAATAGCCGATCACCTTTCTTGAGCCCGGACTGCCGCAGATATGCCGCAAGACGCATAACAAGATGATGAAACTCCGCCCCTGTCCAAATATGCTCAGGGGTGATCAAATAAGGCACATGACGCTCGGCAAGATGATCAAAAATTACCGAATTAACGGTGTCATGAATACTGTTGTCTACTACTAAAGATGTCATGGGGCTATTGTTACCATTTCGGGCAAAATTGCAACTGCCGTTGTTGATGTGTTTTGCTGGTGACGGATATAGATGAAAGTGTCGGAAATTAAATATTAATAGTTTATTAAATTGTCATTTTGCGACAAAAGTATTCATTATTAACATATTGATTATATTGAAAAAATATATAATGCTGTAATAAATTATATAAGGATAGGTGCGATGCAGGACAGAATGGGAATACTGCTCATTATCCTTGGCATGTCATTATTTAGTATTCAAGATGTCGTCATAAAACTGATGGCATCTGATGGCTCATTATTACAAATAATTGTTTTGCGCGGGATCATTGGCACTTGCTTTATCTCCGCCTTTTTATACATAAGAGGCCGTCCTATCATTTTCACCACGGCCTATCCTATATTGACCACGATCAGGGCGACATTCTTCTTTTTCGGCTTTATGAGCTTTTATACCGCGCTGTCATTGATGCCCATAGCTGAGGCAACGGCGTTATTTTTTGTCAGCCCGTTTTTTATCACCATCTTTTCGCGTATCTTTCTTGGTAATGCTGTTGGCTGGTATCGAATGGGTGCAATTCTGACAGGTTTCATAGGGACACTTATGATTGTTAAGCCCAGCACAAGCAACTTTCAATGGGCCTATCTTTTGCCGCTATTTACCGCCTTTAGTTATTCCATTTCCATGATACTGGCAAAACAAACCCGCGAAAAAGATACGGTGTTTCAACAATCGTTTCATATGTATTTCGCCAGCACCATATGCGGCATCGCAACGCTATTGCTAGCTAAATCACTAGGATGGTCGTTTGAAGGTGTCGGGGGGCTGGAATATGTCTTCCGCCCATGGGTATTCGATGATGTCGTCATTATATCTGCTGTGCTGATGATTTCGCTGATAGCGACAATCGGAACATTATGTCTGATCACCGCCTACCGCATTAGCCAGCCACCCGTAATCGCACCATTTGAATATACGATGCTGATCATTTCGATCATCATTGGCTATATGTTATTTGATGAAGTGCCGGATAAATATTCCATGCTGGGTATGCTGATTATCGCGGCGAGCGGGTTGTTCATTTTTATTCGAGAGCAAGTGCGCGGTATTCCATTTGTTATTAAAATCAGGCTTAGGTAAGGCGTTATGCTTGTCGCGGAAAAATAAAAAGGCCAGCGTTTATGACTGGCCTTCCCAATATATAGTCTTGTCATATGATCTTGTCAGGTGATCTTGTCAGGTGACAGGATTATGCACTTTTCAGATTAACCGCTGAACTTTTGCCATTCTTACCCTGTTCGAGTTCATAGCTGACAGTTTGGTTTTCGTTCAGTGTTTGCATACCAGCGTCTTTGACAGCTGAGATATGAACAAAAACGTCTTGCGACTTATCTTCGGGTTCAATGAACCCATAACCTTTGGTTTCATTAAACCATTTTACAGTGCCATTAGGCATCTTGCTCTCCTTTGGATAAAAGGTTGTTAAATCGTCAATCAACCTCTTTTCCGTGGAGAAGTAAATCGTTTGACCCTCAAAACATAGTAGTGAGTGAGTTGCTTATGACACTTTGTTGCAAAAAAAGCGAGAAAATTTTTATTAATATTTTTACGATAGCGATCTTATCGTTTGTATTATCGGTTTTTTTATCATTTGTTTAGTGTTTAACTGGCGTTTGTTCAGATTAGGCTTAATATCAAAATATACCCTGCTTGACAGGGCTTGCGGTAATAACAACTTTGCTAGCGAAGGCATGATATCCCATCATGCTTTTGCCCCCTGAAAGGAAGCTACATGCCAACTATTCATATTCAATTCACGTTGTTTTCAGCATTTTACTCACCTCTCATCTCAACAATGACGGGCGGCTTTTTAGCCAGTGAGGGTTTCGATTATGAGTGGAGTGTGGCAACCCCCGGCGTATCAGCTCTGGCAGCGCTTGAGGATGGGACAGCACAAGTCGTTCAATCGACGATCAGTCAAGGCTTTCATTCGCTGGAAAAAGGCCGTCAAGATAGCGCTCGGCACTTTGCTTTGATTAATGACATGGATGGCTTTTTCCTGACTAGCCGAACCCCTGATCATGATTTTCATTGGGCAAAACTGGAAAGCGCTGATGTGCTTGTTCATCATGGTGGTCAGCCGATGACGATGTTCAAATACGCGTGTTTCAAGGCGGGGATTGATGTTGCCAAGATCAATGTCATTGATGCTGGTAATGCCAAAGAAATGGACGCAGCCTTCCGGTCAGGCACCGGGCAATATATTCATCAGCAAGGGCCAGCCCCCCAACAAATTGAGGCTGATGGCGCAGGGCATGTCGTGGCCGCATTGGGGCCAGTGGTTGGGTCATGTGCATTTTCAAGTCTTGCGGCAATGCCTGAATGGCTCGCAAGTGATGAGGGCAAGGCGTTTTGCCGTGCCTATCAAAAGACGCGAGAATATATGATGGCAACCTCAGCTAGCGATATCGCTAAGGCAGAAAAGCCATTATTCCCCAATATTGATGAGGCTGTTCTGGCGCAATGTATTCATGCCTATCAAAGCATGGGATGTTGGCCAACGCATATGGAGATTACTGATCAAGGCTATGCTGCCATGCTGGATATTTTTGCCCATGATGGCAAAATTACAACACGTCATGATTATGATGCGATTTGCATGAAGCCTCACAACTAATTAATGCTTACCTGAAATTTTTGACCAGTGATGCGTGTTGATTAGTGGCAAGCTTTGCCCAATGCTTTGAGCCGCCAGTAGTTATAGGGCAGGGGGGCAACAAAACCGGCCGCCAACATAAACGGGATAACCCACCAGGTTAGTTTGGCACCGCCTGTCATCAAGACATCAACGCTGTTCATGGCGACTTCCATGGCAATCATTGATAATAGCGACATGCCTATTGCCGTCTTAAAGGCGAGACGAAGCGCCATTTGCCGACTTAAAATAATGGTTTCCAGACAGATTGATGTGATTATCCCGTTGATAATCGCCAGTGTCATGATGGCTAATGTTGGCCACGGGATACCGGTGAATTGGAAAAATGCAATCGTCCCAAAATCACCAATAGAACACCCAATCAAACACCACATCGTATTATAGGATGCACGCCGCCATGTCTGTAAGCAGCGCCAGTGCATATTAGCTGATTGTACTGATGGTTGAGTAATCATAACGGGCGCTTTTTTCCTTCATAAGGGGGGGCCAAAACAAAGACTAAATCAGGCAAATATTGATTGTTAAAACATTGAGCGACATCTTGGGGTTTTAGGCCAAACCGCTACCTCTTACATATATTCATTATGTCATCACGTTTCAATGGCTGAGTGTTGAAATTACCAATATGACTACATATATAATGTTATATTATCTGACGATTGGTTCTGTGAAATTATGACTGAAATTACCTATTATGCTGAATTGAGAAACCTCATCCTTCAAATGGAAAGAGATATGTCTATTGTATCTCTGACTGAAATTGAGAAAAAGGTTATCTCTGCTCTTATTATTTTATCAAATAAAGAGCAAAAGCCTATTCATCTAGATCAGCTGCGTGAGCATCCATTGGTTAAATCCATGCCTCAGCCTTCGCTCTATCGGGCATTTCAAACGCTGATTAAATCGGGCTATATTGATAAAGTCGGCACCGAACGGTCTGGATTATACGTCCCTCAGATAAAAAAGTTTTCCTGATTCACGCCTGATGATCATGTCATTAATGTGTTTTGATATATAATAAAATTTGATATTCCTATCATAGGTGTTTTATAGTTTTTTTGTTGTATATTTTTCGCATAATTTCCCATCACTGGTCTGGGTTTGTTATCACGCTGCACCTGTTATTATTTTGGGTCAGTATACATATTATTTTTCCAATAGAAGCGGCTCTTTTAGGAAGTTTGACAAGTATTTCGAGCGTTCTTTTTTTGCCGCATGCCGTGCGTGTTTTATCGACCTGGCTGTTAGGCCCTAAGGCTCTATTTGCGCTGATCCCGGCGGAAGTGATTATTCATGCGATCTGGGGGCTTGATTTTTCTTATCCACAATCTTTGTTGATCCCACTGTTTAGCGCCAGTTCTGCTTTAATCGGATTTGAGAGCTTGAGATTGTTGGGTTACAATATGTATTCATATGCAAACCTCTTACCCAATTGGCGGGGTGTTATTATAGCTGGCATTATTGCTTCGTTTTTTAATTCCATCACGGGAGCGTTGCTGAAAGGTGAGCTGATTAATAAAGGTCAGTTGCTTGAGGTAATCATTCGTTACCTTATTGGTGACATTGCCGGGTTGATAATTTGCATGCTAATGTTGATTTTGATCTTTCGCATGATAGATAGAATAACATCAAGCAGAGGATAAAAACTGGTCATCATGCGGATCTGATGACATAGTAGGAAATAACTCTAAGGGGCTAAGGCCAGAGAACGAATGCCCCGAAAGTGGACCCTGAAATAGGACCCTGAAATAGCAAAGGATATGAAAGATGCAATTTAATCAGGAAGCGCGGAGACGTGTGACAGACCTTCATATTTTTTTACATAAAGCAGAACGCCACCTCGAAGGCTGTAAAGACGGTGATGAGTTTGTTGCTAGAGTATTTGATGCTTTTGAAAATAAGCCACAGTTTCTTTCTAATGAGGAATGTGAAGAATTATTATTAGAAGTATGGAAAGCGCACCAAGAAGGCCGGCTCGATTAATTCAGGAAACGCCAATGCGCTAATTCAAGCGATTTTTAATATTATCGGCTTTGATAAAGCCTTTCCGAAATTAAATTTTTTGGAAGGGCTTTTTTTGTATAATTTTTATACTAATTCATAAATCATGACTTTTATTTATGGAGTAAGTTATGAGAGTTTTAGCCGCTGTTTTGTTATTGAGTGCTAGTTTAGGTTTATCTGCTTGTGGTGATTCTGGTGATCCCGCAATTAATGAAGTTCTGGATAATCTTGAAGACGTGGTAGAGCAAATTGAAGGATTTGAAGGAAAATCATCAGTTTGCATGACTGAAGTTACTGCTGTTATGGCAAAGTTTATGGAACTTGGCCAACAATCTAGTGAATTGACAAAGCAGGGCAAAAAGCCAAGCGAAGCGCAGATAGAACGCCAAATGAAACTGGCTGCACGAGCGCAAAAAATGCAGAGCGCGCTTGCGAATACGCAACCTGATATGAGCTGCTAATACTTTCACTTATCATCTCAAAGGCGCGGCATGATCCGCGCCTTTTTTATGCCAATATTATCTGTCTGATATTGACATGATAACCCTATGCTGCGCTGATAATCCCCCAAACTAACCGCAAGCCAAGCACAGCCAGCCCAGCATGGACAAGATGATAGAATACCGTATCAGTCATGTTGCGGTTAAGCCATTTTCCGATAACAACACCGACAGGAATAACCGGAATGAGCGACAAGGTGATAAACAGCGTCGATGATGAGAACATACCTAAATGCAGATAGAACGGAACTTTGGCAATATTAATGGAAAAGAAAAACCACGCGCTTGTCCCAACGACTAAATAGCGATGCATGCGCAAGGGCAGTAAAAATATCTGTACCGGAATTCCGCCAGTTAACGAAATAAAAGACGAAAATCCAGATAGGCTGCACCAGAATGCTGCCCGCTGAGGAATTTTTTTCCGCATCTGCCGTGTCTGATCAACCTTGGTTTTGATGTTTAGCCTGATGAAATAGCGACAGCCGATAAGGATAGCAATCGCGCCAATCATGGCTTTTAGCATATCATCATTGATGACGCTGATCAGCAAATAGCCCAAGACTTGACCGATAGTGGCAAACAGCACCATCCAGAAAAGAACCCGCCAATAGCAATAGCCGCGCCAAATCAGGATCGCCCATATATCGGTCAGCATATATAGTGGCAGCAGAATGGCCAAGGTTTCCCGAGCTGGCAGGATAGTCAGCATTAATGGCGCTGATAAAGAGGCGATAGCACCACCAAATCCTGATTTGGCAATAGCCATTAGCAAAACCGCCGCCGCACAAATCAGCCAGAATGATAAGGCAGAAGCATCGAGCGAGGGATTTAGGAAAGGTGGCGCCAGCCAGCTATGGGAAAATATATCTTCAATCATAATGTGGTGCCCTGTGGCGAGACGTAAAAGCCTGACGAGACCTAAAACCCTATTGCTATATTGGCTTAAAGGCAATCAGTAATGCAGACCATATTGTCTTGGCATG
>MDTB01045614.1_pt1 | contig 11756 bp, 10 predicted proteins | sample 811161 | NCBI WGS metagenome assembly MDTB01 (sample SAMN05326650, study PRJNA326480) | marine metagenome | isolation source: seawater | place: Mediterranean Sea | collected 2009
AAATACAGACCCTAACGATGCTGCAATTAAAGGTGCACATGTACCAAGTGTATGATCAGAAGTTTTGAAAAGATGTTTGGAAATGGCATAAAAAAACCACAAAAATGTGAGATTAGAAACATCAAAGTTGCAAAAAAAAGTATTGTGGCAAAAAAAAAAATAAAAAAAGGTGAATTGTTTACTATTAATAATATTACTGTTAAACGTCCAGCAGGTGGAAAAAATCCATCGCACTTTTTTAAAATTTTAGGAAAAACAGCAAAAAAAAATTATATGAAAGATCAAAAAATATAAATGAAGATATTGTCCATATATCCCTATACTCACATTTCATCTGCAGCTTTAATGGTAAATGGAAAAATCGTAGCAGCGGCACCAGAAGAAAGATTTAATAGAATAAAGATGAGTACTGCATTTCCATTTAAAGCAATCGAGTGGTGCTTAAATAAATATAAAATTGAACTCGATGACATTGATTTAATCACTGTACCCTGGAACCCAGCAATAAACATAAATGATGCCTCATCAAGGTGGACAAATGAAATGAGATGGCGTGGTGAAATGCTGTCAAATATACCTATAAATATAATGAGATTGTTAGGAAAAAAACCTGCTAGCAACATGACAATTTCATTTGATAAGCAAAAAATAGTTTACTTAAATCATCATGAATGTCATGCTGCTTCAGCATTTTTTACTTCTCCATTTAAAAATTCAGATATACTTACAATTGATGGTCATGGTGAAATAGATACTTGTTACTTTGGGGTAGGAAGTAAAAATAAAATTAAAAAAAAAATGACAATCAAATATCCTCATTCTGTTGGTCTTTATTATGGCACATTTACAAATTATTTGGGATTTAAGCCAGATTCTGATGAATGGAAAGTTATGGCTCTTTCATCATATTCCAAAAAAGAAAATATTTTTGACAAAAAAATTCAAAATTTATTTAAATTAACTAAGTCGGGATTTGAATTAGATTTAAGTTACTTTGATTATTACACATTTGATAGAAGTAAGCATTTTTTTAGCAAAAAGTTCATAGAGTTGTTAGGAAAACCAAGAGCTAGAAACGAAAAAATTGTTAAAAAACATTATTTAATTGCTGGTGCAATGCAACGCTCATTTGAAAAAATTGTTTTTCATTTATTAAAAATATTAAAATTAAGTGGATCTAAATCAAACAATCTTGTCTTAGCAGGAGGTGCAGCAATGAATTGTGTATTCAACGGCTTACTCGATAAGAAAAAAATATACAAGAACAATTATATCCCAGCGTACCCAGATGACCTAGGAGTTAGTATTGGAGCTGCATACTTAGCAGATTACAAGTTTAATAAAAAAAGTAGAAAAATATATCATGAAAAGCATAATTATTTTGGACCTGGATTTACAGATAATGAAATTTTGGACGAAATTAAAAAATCAAAACTTAAGTTTATCGAAGTTAAAAATGATCTTTATAGAATAGTAGCTAGTCATCTTTCAAAAGGAAAATTAGTTGGTTGGTTTCAAGGTAATATGGAGTTTTCTCATAGGGCGCTAGGTAATAGATCTATATTGGCGGATCCTAGAAACCCGAAAATGAAAAATATTGTAAATAATGCTATTAAATTTAGAGAAGGTTTTCGACCATTTGCTCCAGCTGTATTGAGTAATTTTTCGGATAAAGTATTTAATATGCGAAAAAATGAAAAAATTTATTTTATGGAAAAAGCTGTAACTGTTAAAAATAACTGGAAAAATAAAATACCTGCAGTAACACATGTTGATGGTACTGCACGAGTACAAACAGTTGAAAAGTCAATAAATCCAAAGTTTTTCAATTTAATTGATCAATTCTATAAGTTGACTAATGTGCCTTTACTTTTAAACACCTCTTTTAATTTAAATGGTGAACCAATTGTATGTACTCCTAGAGATGCAATAAGAACTTTTTATTCTTGTGGGTTAGATGTGTTAGTCTTAGGGAAATATATTATTTCAAAATGATAAAATATCAATTTTTAAAAAAAAACACTATTAACGAAAATAAATCCTTAATAGATGTAGTTCAGAGTCTTAATTCTGCAGAAGAAAAAATATGTATCATTTTAAGTGGAAATAAAAAAGTTAAAGGCGTCATAACAGATGGTGATTTAAGACGGATTTTACTAAAACAAAAAAATTTAAACGTAAAAATAAAAAACCACTTTAAAAAAAATTTTATTTATTTAAATGATAATTGTAAATTAAAAGAGGTAGAAAAAAAATTCTTAGTACATCAGGACATTTTTTATATCCCAATATTGACTAAATCAAAAAAATTGATTGGTGTTTATGCTAGAAGGGACATTCTAAAAGATAAGGATTTAAATAATGAAGCTTTTATATTAGCAGGGGGGCTTGGTAAGCGTTTACATACATTGACTGATTTTTTTCCTAAACCAATGCTTAGTGTTGGTAGTCGACCCCTCTTAGAAAGTATAATTTATTCTTTGAAATCTTCAGGTTTTAAAAAAATAAATATATCTGTAAACTATTTGCAGCACAAAATTAAAAATTATTTTAAAGATGGAAAAAATTTTGATCTTCAAATAAATTATTTTTCTGAAAAAAAAAAATTAGGTACAGCAGGGCCACTTTATTTTTTAAAAAAGAAAAAACTAAAAAAAACAATAATTGTTATGAATGGGGATTTATATACTAATCTCAAAATGGAAAACTTAGTAAACTTTCATGACAAGGAAAAAAATGATTTTACTATGTGTTGCCATACACATACAATCCAAGTTCCTTACGGAGTTATTAATCCAAAGAAAAAAAGTAAAACAATTATAAATGAAAAACCAAAGATAAGTTATCTTGTAAGCTCAGGCATATATGCATTAAATCCAGATTTATTACATTTTATACCAAATAACAAATACCTTGATATGAATGACTTTATAAATTTAGTAAAATTAAAAAATAAAAAAATTGGGCTTTTTAATGTTCATGAAAATTTATATGATATAGGAGATTATAATAAGTTAATGGAGGCAAGAAGTTCTTGATTAACTCAAAAAGTCCTAAAATTTTATGTGTTATTCCAGCTAGAAAAGGTAGTAAAGGATTAAAAAATAAGAACATAAAAAAGTTACATGATCACCCTCTAATTGGATGGACAATTATGGTAGCAAAAAAATGCAAAAAAATAAGCGAAATAATTGTAAGCACTGACTCGTTATATATAGCTAAAGTTTCAAGAAAATATGGTGCAAAAGTCCCTTTTATTAGACCAAAAAAATTTGCCACAGACAGAGCATCAACATTTAGTGTTTTAAAACATGCTTTAGATTACTATAAAAGTAATGATATAAAATATGATTATTTATTATTATTGGAGCCAACTTCTCCACTAAGAGACTTTCGAGATATAAATTTTTGCTTAAACAAAATTATGAATGAAAATATTGATACAATAGTGAGTGTTTCAAAGGTAAAAGCTCAACATCCAAATTTTCTTTTTTATATTAATAAAAAAAATAGATTAAAACCTTATATAAAAAATTATATTAATTCTTCTATGAGAAGACAAGACGTTTACCCATTATATTTTTTAGAAGGATCAATATATATTTCAAAAATTTCAACATTATTAAAAAAAAGGACATTTTATCATGATAAAACACAAGCTTATATAGTTAAAAGTTGGAGGTCCCTAGAAATAGATAATTTAAATGATTTTAAACTTGCGAAATATTATATAAAAAAAAAATGAATAAGGGACAAAAACTTTTAAAAAAAGCTAAACAGATTATACCTGGTGGTAATCAATTATTATCTAAAAGAAGTGAACTTTTTCTTCCTGGTCATTGGCCGGCCTATTACAAAAAAGCTAAAGGATGCAAAGTTTGGGATCTAAATAATAAAGTATATTATGATTTTGCTGGTATGGGAGTTACCGCTTGCGTTCTAGGGTATTCAAATAAAGAAATCAATGACTCTTTAATTCTAGGTTTAAAAAAAGGTTCTATGTGCACTTTAAATGCAACAGAAGAAGTAGAATTAGCAAAAGAATTATTAAAAATTCATAAATGGTCAGGCATGGCAAAATTTTGCAAATCTGGTGGTGAAGCCTGCATGGTTGCAATTAGAATTGCAAGAGCATTTACAAATAAAGGTAATATTGCATTTTGTGGTTATCACGGCTGGCATGACTGGTATCTTGCAACCAATATGACAAATTCAAAAAATTTAGATAAACAATTGTTACCAGGCCTCAAGACCAAAGGAGTTTCAAATTCCTTTAAAAACTCTATTAAACCATTTATGTATAATGACATTAAATCTTTAAAAAAAATTTTTAATAAAAAAAATAATAATATTGGTATAATAATAATGGAACCAATGAGAGGGGTAAAACCATTGGGTAATTTTTTAAAGCAAGTAAAATCAATTGCAAAAAAAAATAAAGCTTTATTAATTTTTGACGAAATTACTTCAGGATTTAAAGATAATTATGGTGGCCTTCACTTGAAATTAAAAGTCGATCCAGATATTGCTATTTTTGGAAAATCAATTGGAAATGGTTACCCGATTTCTGCAATTATTGGTAGGAAGGAAATAATGCAGGTTGCCCAAGACACCTTTATAAGTTCTACAATGTGGACAGATAGGTTAGGATTTATAGCCGCAAATGCTACTTTAAAAAAATTAAAGAAACATAATATTAATAAAATAATTTCAAACTACGGTAAAAGAATAAAAAAAGGCTGGAGTGAAATAGCAAAAAAAAATAATATTAAAATTGTTATTAGTGGACAAGATTGTATCCCTTATTTACGATTTGACTATAAAAATAGTCAAGAAATTTTAACTTACTTTACTCAAGAAATGTTGAAAAGAGGTTTTTTAGCAGGCGCTCAAGTCGCCACTAGTTACGCCTATAATAATTCAGTTATAAATAAATACTTAAAAGAGGTGAATGTAGTTTTTTACAAAATTAGAAAATGTTTGGTAAATGGAAAATTTCCTCTAAAGGGTGAAGTTAAACATTCTACCTTTAAGAGACTAACTGGATAAATTTGTATGAAATTAAAAAAAAATATAATCTTATTTGGCTCTTCAGGATTAATTGGATCTTCCTTAAAAAAAAATTTAAATAAAAATTATAACATCATTGGCATTGATAAAAAAAAAAGTCTAAATACTGATATTTTATTAGATACTAGTAAGTTTAAATTTTCAGAAAAAATTATAAAGAAAATCATAAAGAAACATAAAAAAATCGATGCAGTCATAATTTGTATCTATCCAAAAACTAATATCAAAAAAAAAACAAAATATTTAAATCTGAATTTTAAGGAATTTGCGCTAGAGTTTAACACCCATTTAGAACCTTTTTATAACTTAAATAAAATTTTCATTAATTATTTTGAAAAAAATAACGGTGGTTCAATAATCAATTTTACGTCTATATATGGATCTTTTTTACCAAGATTTGAAATTTATAAAAAAACTACAATGAATATGCCTATGTATTATGCTCTTGTTAAATCATCAATAATTATGATGACGAGGTTTTTGGCAAAACAGTTCCTTCATAAAAACATAAAAATTAACACTATAAGTCCGGGGGGCATATTTGATAATCAAAACAAAAGTTTTTTAAAAAAATATGGTAATTATAGTGCAAGTAAAAAACTTTTAAATTCCCAAGATTTAATTGGTCTAGTTGAACTTCTGATTTCAGATAAAGCTAAAAAAATTACTGGGCAAAATATTATTATTGATGATGGTTTTTCACTATAAGCATGCTTGTAACTTTAAAGAAAATAAAGAATTTAATAGATCCGAAATTTAAAAGTAAATTAGTATTATATTTTCTTTTTGCAATTATTTTAATCTTTTTAGAGGTAATTGGGATAGCTCTTTTATTCCCAATTGTAAAATTTATAACAGATGGGGAATTTGTATATAAATCAATAATTTCAATCAATGAGGATAATTTTTTACTTTTTTCATCTATCTTTTTATTTTCTGTATTTGCTATTAAAAATTTAGTTTTTGTGTTTCTAAATTTTTTACAATTAAAATTTCTCGGAAACATTCATTTAGATTTATCTTATAAATTAATTAAGAATTATCTAGAAATGCAATATAAATATTTTGTTAAAAGCAATACCTCAATAATGTCTAAAAATATTGATGAAGTTCAAGGGTTCATAACTTATCTTAATGCATTACTAAATGTTGTTATAGAAATATTAATTACTGTGGCAATATTAATACTTTTACTTAAAGTTAATTTTTTTTTCACAATTATTGCTAGTTCATTAATATTATTTATATCTTTACTTTTTTATTATTCTACAAAATTGAGGCTAACTTTGTATTCAAAAGAAAGAATAACCTTTAGTAGAAAATTTTTAAAAGAGATACTTGAAACATTTAATAGTATAAGAGAAATTAAAACTTACAAAAAAGAAGACAAATTTTTAAATTTAAATATTTTTAATTTATCAAAGCAAATAGATATCTCTATCAAAACAAATATGTTTAAAGTAATTCCAAAACCTATTTTCGAACAAAGTTTTGTTTTATTAATTTGTATATTTTTAATTTTTTTAGGATTTTCTAATATTGCATTAATTGATACACTTCCAACATTATCTATTTTTATGGCCGCAGCTGTCAAACTCATACCCTCTGGTAATAAGATACTTAATCAATATCAGTTGATTAGGTCTTATAAAATATCTGTAGAGATTCTGAATAGTGAATTTAAAAAACATTTTCTATCAGACAAACTTGAAAAAAATAAATATAGGTATTTAGGAGATTTTAAACTTGATAGTATAAATATTAAAAATGTTGAATTTTCTTACAAAGATAGAAAAATTTTTGAAAATCTAAACTTAGAGTTTAATAAAGGAAAAATTTATGGCATAATTGGCCCGAGTGGATCTGGAAAAACCACATTAGCAAATTTATTATTAGGTTTACTAAAACAAAATAAGGGGGAAATTTTAGTAAACAATAAATATAAATTAGATGAGATTAAGAATAATTATCAGTCGCTGCTACCTCAAAAAATATTCATGTTTGACAATACTATAAAGTCCAACATAGCTTTTGACTACACTACCAAAAATATAGATGAAATTAAATTAGAGGAATGTATAACGAAATCAAAATTAAAAGAATTTATATACAATTTAGATAATAATCTAGACGAGATTGTAGGAGAAAATGCCATCAAACTTTCTGGTGGCCAGGCTCAAAGACTTGCAATTGCAAGAGCTATTTACCACGACGCACAATTAATTATTTTTGATGAACCAACTTCATCTTTAGATAAAGAAAATGAGAGAGAAATTTTTGAGAGTATTTCATCTTTAAAAAATAATAAAATTTTGATAGTAATTTCCCACTCTGATGAAATTACTAAATATGTTGATCACAAAATCACTATAAAAAATAAAGACGTAATCTTAAATTTATGAATAAGATATATCATATTGATTGTACACTAAGAGATGGAGGTTATTACAATTCATGGAATTTTAATGACAAAGTTGTAAAAAAATATTTAGAAGCAATGAGTAATTTAGATATAGATTACGTTGAATTCGGTTTTAGATTTTTAAAAGATACTTCTAATTTAGGACCATTTGCGAGTACATCTGACAAACTTATAAACAAATACAAGATACCTAAAGAATTAAAAATTGCAGTAATGATAAATATAGGTGAATTTTCCATGGAAAATCTTAAAATTGATTTAGATAAGCTTTTTTTGAATAGTAAAAAAAGCAAAGTTAAATTAGTTAGAATTGCGTCACATAAAAATGAAATTGAAATAGCTATACAGGCTGCAAAAATTTTAAAAAAGAAAGGTTATTTTGTTGCAATAAATCTTATGCAAATTTCAGAAATTAATATTAATTCTTTATCAAAAATACTTAAAAAATTTGAGGGAAAATTTTTAGACTGTTTTTATTTCGCAGACAGTTTAGGTTCTTTAAGCGTGGACAAAACAAAAAAAATTTGTCAAACAATCAAAAAAAATTGGAACGGTCCTTTTGGAATTCATGCTCACGATAATACCGAAATTGCATTACATAATACAATTATCTCTTTAAAAAATGGTGCAAGCTATGTTGACTCTACAGTTTTAGGAATGGGAAGAGGACCTGGAAATGTAAAAACTGAATTATTGTGCTCTTATTTAAATTTTACAAAGCTAAAAAAAAATAATTTAATTTTTTTGACAGATATTGTTGATAAATATTTTTCCGCACTTAAGAAAAAATATATGTGGGGTACAAACTTGTATTATTATTTGTCAGCAAATCATAGAATTCATCCAACATATATCCAAAATATGTTGTCAGATGAGAGGTATGAAGATAATGAAATGATTTTAGCAATCGAAAATTTAAAAAAACAAAAATGCAAACTATTTAATCCAACTGTCCTTAAAAATTCAAAAAAATTCTTTAATTATACCAAATTTGAAAAAGTTGATAAAAGATTTGTGAATAATAGGAAAATTTTGATTTTGGGAAATAGCAATTCATTAGTTGAATTTAATAAAAGAATTATTTCTTACATAAACAAAAATAAACCTGTTGTCATTTCTCTAAACTATATAAAAAATCAACATATCGCAAAAAAAATAGATTACTTAGCAATTTGCCACCCTACAAGAATTCTAACAGAAATAAAGTCAATACCTAAAGATATGAAACTCATTACACCTTATTCTTGTTTACAAAGTGATTTAAAAAATATACTTAAAAATTACAGTAAGATTAACTATGGACTTGTTTTAGATGACAAAAATTTTAAAATTGAGGAAAATTATTGCGTCTTAAATAAAGCTTTAGTTTTGTCTTATATATTATCATTTTTAACATCTTCTAATGTTAACAGCATTTCCTTTGCGGGTTTAGATGGATATGTAAATAATTCTTTTCTTAGAAAAGAAAATAATAAAATTTTGTCAAAATTTAAAGGTCTTAATCCAAGAAAGAAATTTAATTTTCTGACTCCCACTTTATATAGGATCTAGTTTAGCTATCCTTGTCCTTTAAAAGCTTTCTTATTCCTGTCTCGTAATTTATCAAATTATTAAAATTGTAATATTTTTTTAACTTTTTGTTATCACCATAAGTTTTATACATATCTCCGAGCTGAAACTTTTTATTTACAATTTTAACCTTTTTATTCATTAATTTGAAAACTTGTTTTATTAATAAATTAATTTTTATTGACGATCCATAACTCACGTTAAAAACATTATGATTAATTTTTTTTGAGCTCAAAATTTTTTTTGAAATTTTAAAAATAACACTAGAAACATCGTCTACATAAGTAAAATCTCTATAATGATTACCATTATTAAAAAGATAAATAGGTTTTCCCCTCTTAACATTCTTAATAATTTTTGGAATAAACATGTCAGGTCTACCTATTTTTCCGTAAACAGTAAAAAATCTTAGACCAACAGAGTTTATTTTAAATTTTTTACAATAGAATTCTGCCAAATTTTCGTTAAAAACTTTAGTTAACCCATAAACATTTTCTGGTTTCAACTTGTCGTTTTCTTTTGTTGGAAATTTATTGGAGTTTCCATAAACAGAGCTTGATGATGCATATATTAGTTTATTTATTTTATTTTTTTTCATAATTTCTAGAATATTTAAAAACCCTTTTATATTTGTATCAATATATTTTTGTGGGTTCTTGAAACTGTACCTCACTCCTGGTTGTGCTGCTAAATTTATTATTAAGTTTGGTTTAATTTTACTTATTAATTTATTTAAACTTTTATCTAAAATGTTTTTTTTATAAAATTTAAAATTTTTATTTCTTATCAATAAGTTCAATCTTTTAACTTTCAATTTAACATCATAATAATTGTCTAAATTATCAATTCCTATAACTTTAAAATTGTTTTCGATTAAGTGTCTGCATACATGAAAACCTATAAAACCACAGCTACCGGTGACAATTATCTTTTTTTTATTCATTGGCAAACTTAATTATTTTAAAAGCTCTTTTTTTCCACGTAAATTTTTTTGCTGTTTCATATGAGTTTTTTTTTAGCTTTCTGAATTTATTTTTATTTGCTACAACTAGTTTTATTCTCTTTTTCCATTCAGTAATACTATTTTTTTTTATCAAAACAGCATTATAATTGTCGACTAGAATATGTTCATATGATTTCTGATAAGAGGCGAAAATAATTCTTTTTGCAGCCAAATATTCAAACATTTTTAATGGCGATATGTATTCTTTTACATCGAGATCTTTTATGAGCACTTCAATTTTATTAGGATAAGGCATTAAGAGATACTCAGCAGATTTAATTACCTTTGGAATTTTATTATAATTAATAAAATCATTTATGTATAAATTACTTATTTTTTCTATTTTTTTTTTAGCATCTCTTGGAAAAGTATCAATATTGCCGTATGTATGGAACTCATATTTTTTAAAATGTTTAGCTAAATTAATTATAATTTCTATTCCTTTGCCCTTTAAATAACTACCAGTATAAACAAATTTATTCTTAATAGCTTTAATTTTCACATTATTAAATTCTCTTAAATTTATTGAATCATCGAGAACTATAAAATTATCATCTATTTTTAAGTATTTTTTGAGCTCTTTGTGAATGAAGATAAATTTTAAATTTTTTTGAGTTGTTTTTTTTAAAAAAAAAAAAACTTTCTTAGTTACCCCAGTGAGTTCCGTATGAACCTCAAGAATATTTTTTTTTCCAAAAAAGGCCAAAAAGATACTTGAAAAAATATTTCTCGAAATAATGAATTTATAATTTATATTTTTTACAATTTTTAATGTTTTGTATGCATTAAATATTCTAAAAATCATATTCCTAACCTTGAAATTATTCAATGCCATTATCTTAAAATTATTTTTTAAATTATAGTTTTTCTTGATTTCTGTCCAAGTACAAGAGCAATCGTTAACTATTAAATCAACATTTTTATTTTTAGCAAAGGCATCGCACATTTTCATTACATGAACCGCATAAGCAGATTTGTTTGGAAGAGATAAGTCACTTAAATATAAAATCTTATCCATTTAATATTTTATTATGAAATCTTTCAGGTGTAATTTTATATACTCAAGGTCTTTTTTATTAATCTTTTCCTCAATTTTTTCTACATTTTTTAAACTATTAGTAATATCAAAATTTGAGTTCTCATTTTTTAGGTTTACAAAATTCAAAATCTTTCTACTTATTTCATTATGTTTTAGGCAAAAATCCTCAAATTTTACCACTAAAACTTTTTTTTGATCAAAATTAATGCTTTTAATCTTTCTATAAATATATGCATACCAAATCACAAACTTTTCAACATTAAGCCCCTGGTATGCGAGGGCAATATTTTTTTTTTTTAGTTTTGATATAGTATAAAAAGTTCCTATTGGATCCCTAATAGTTAAAATACACTTTGAATTTGTAAAGTACTTAATTTGGTTATTAGCATCAAATATATTAAGACCTTGATCTATTATGGCAATCTTATTTTCAGAAAAATTTTTCGATGAGGATATTATTTCGTCAATAAAATTATTTGCTAGTCTAATAAATTTATCTTTTTCAATTGGTATTATCATTTTAAATATATTTATATCTTCTAAGTTTTTTTTGAAAATTACCCTAAGAACATAAAATTTTATTTTTTCACTAAGAGTTAGATTAAATCTTTGGAATCTTGGTAGTCCATTATAACTAATATTAATAATATCTT
>MDTB01155280.1_pt1 | contig 11756 bp, 13 predicted proteins | sample 811161 | NCBI WGS metagenome assembly MDTB01 (sample SAMN05326650, study PRJNA326480) | marine metagenome | isolation source: seawater | place: Mediterranean Sea | collected 2009
GAGACAGCTGGGAATGCACTACCAAGCAAATGGCGACCACTCTTCTGCTAAAGAGATATATTTGAGAGAGGTAAGTAAGAATCCTTACAATCCAGATGCGCACTTTTTTTTGGGTTCTCTTTACGCTGATCTAGGCGAATATCAAAAGGCGAAATATGCTTTCGAAGAGGCTCTGTACCTTGATCCAAACCACGAAGCAACAATTGATGCCATGTCCATGTTTGTTACAACTGAAGAGCAAAAACAATTAAGCAGAGATGTTCTTGGATTCTCATCAAAAAAGGCTCCGGACGGTCCTGCTCAGCAGATCAATACAATCAGAGAGATAATGGCTTCTGGTGACTTCACTGAAGCATTAAATAAGGCGCAAGAAGCATCTGAAAAGTATCCAACTCATACTAGTTTTATTCATCTAGTTGGTGAAAACCACTTAAAACTTGGGCGCACTGAAGAGGCAAAGAGGTCATTTCAAAGAGCAATCAAACTAAACCCCAAGGATCTTCAACCTCATGTTGCCTTGGCAGATCTATATTTTGAGCAAGGCCGCTACGTCTATGCTGCACTTTCCTATAGTGATGCGGTTTACCTAGACTCCGACAACGCTGACTATCGTTACATGCAGGGATTAAGTTATTTTAATGCATATGAGTGGGGTAGAACTGCTGCTTCTTGGGAAGACCTATTGCACTATAGACCAAACGATCCTATTGTTAAAACTTTGCTACCCCAGACCTATTATGTTTTGGCAGTTGAATATAATCGAATAGGTAACCCAACCATGGGACGGCAGGCGTTTAAGAATGCATTATCTGTAAACAATAATACTACCGTATGGCTTCCAGGAGCCATGGGAGTCTTAGGTAAGTTCTATCGAGGTAAAAACATGTACAACGAATCTCTTATAGCATTTCAAGAGGCTCTTGAATTGATACCGAATGATGCTGGCGCTTACATGGGAATGGGAATTACTTATTGGGAAATGGGTGAAAAACAATTAGCCCGAGCATCTTGGGAAAGAAGCCTCGAGATAAAGCCAGAAAATAATGAGTCCAAAGGATGGTTAATCTTGTCATCTCAAGGTTCGTAGATATTTTTCATATCTAACAAAATTATAAGAAAAGCACACCACTTGCACAAAACCATTTGCTCTTTTGCTATAGTATTGTCTCTGACGATTATTCATGCAGAAGATTATTACAAGGGAGATACCCTTGTAAAAAGAGGCGTATATGCATTCTACAATTACGAATTTGATAAGGCGGTGGATCTATTAACTGAAGCACGTGAGAAATTCCCAGAGCATCCAGGCGTGCACCTTATCTGGGCAGCATCTCGCTGGGTGAGGTCGCAAGCCAATTTCCCTGTGGAAGAGACTTACACAATTCTGCATAATGACCTTAAGGAGGTGAGACCAGTCTATGATGATTTAGTTGAAAAATTTGGATATGATCCAAATTACAAACTATACCAAGGATCTGCATTGGGTCTTTCAGCAAGAGTTGCTCTGGGAAAGAAGCAATGGCTGAGAACCCTTTTTCAATCTTACAGGGGTTTTATTATTATAAAGAATGTTGCTAAGGAATCTCCTGGTATCAAAGATGCACAACTTCCTATTGGGATAGTTGAATATTTCGCTGGAATAAGTAGTCCCCTTATTAGCTGGGCAGTCAGGCTCTATGATCTCGAAGCATCTACAGAATCAGGTATACATAGGATAGCCCTTGCTGCGGACAAGGGCCATTGGTCATGGATAGAGGCAAAAGCTATTTTGAGCAATCTTTATCTGTGGGTGGAAAATGATCCCATTCTTGCACTCGAACACGCTAAAGATCTTTCCAGTAGTTTTCCTGACAATTTTTATTTTAATTTATTGTATTTGGAGTCTCTTATTCGCACAGAAAATATTTCCCTATCTAAAACAATAATTGAGGATATGGAAAATAGATTAAGTAATCTAACGGGTAGGCAGTTAGAGTGGTACTTGCCCTATCTAGACTATGAGAGAGCCTTGCTGTCCTTCTATCAAAAGGATTACGGTAAGGCTTTAGAGCAGGTAAACAAAACTATTGATGAATATACGGCAGAGTTAGATATTATTCTTGGGAATGCCTATTTATTGCAGGGCATGTGTTATGATCGGCTTGATCAAAGGGGTAAGGCAAAAAGAAGTTATAAAGAGTGTATAGCTCTTGATAATTTTTCTGGTTCTGTAAAAGCTGCTAGGGGCTATCTTAAACAACCGTTTTCAGGTATATAATGGAATTGTACTGCAGAAGTCTAAGTCAAACAAAAAGGTTTAAAACTCGCGAGGTCATGATAGGCAAAGTTGGGGTTGGAGGCGAAAATCCCATTCGGATACAGTCGATGACTACTACTGATACTATGGATACAAAATTAACCATTGATCAGTCAATGAGAATGATAGATGCCGGCTGCGAAATTGTTCGAATAACTGCACCAAGCATTAAAGAGGCAAGAAACCTAGAACCAATCAAAGATGGTTTGATAAAAAATGGGTACGAAGTACCAATTGTTGCTGATATACATTTTACCCCTAATGCTGCAATCGTGGCAGCATCCATTGTCGATAAAGTGAGAATCAACCCTGGGAATTATGCAGATAGAAAGAAATTTGAGATTCATGAGTATACCGACGCTGCGTATATTGATGAATTGGCAAGAATTAAAGAAAAATTCGTACCTCTTATTGATGAATGTAAGCAATATAAGACTGCAATGAGAATTGGAACCAATCATGGCTCCTTGTCAGACAGAATTTTGAGTCGATACGGAGATACACCATTGGGAATGGTTGAATCGGCAATGGAGTTTTTAAGAATTGCTACAGATCAATCCTATCATGAAATCATATTATCTATGAAGGCAAGTAATACTCATGTAATGGTGCAGGCATATAGGTTATTAGTTAAAAAAATGAGTGACGAGGGGATGCAATATCCATTACATCTTGGTGTAACGGAGGCTGGTGAGGCAGAAGATGGGCGAATTAAATCTTCGGTTGGCATAGGAACGTTAATGGAGGACGGGCTGGGTGATACCATCAGAGTAAGTCTTACTGAAGAGCCCGAGAAAGAGATTCCTGTTGCAAGAATACTAGTAGATAGATATGATAAGCGAAAAATTATTGAGAATGACAAACCAGCTGTGGATGTTTTGCCATATGATCCATATTTTCATGTGAGGAGAAAATCATTTCAAATTTTAAACATTGGTTCTGATCAGGTTCCAAGAGTCATTGGAGATTTATCTAGCTATTCATCTATAAAGCCTGAAGATTTAGGTCCATTTGGCTATTTATATGCATATAAAGAGGATAAATGGCACATCTCCGAACTTGCTATCGATTTCTTATATGTTGGATCAAATTCGCTTGATTTTGAGATACCAGGCACACTAGGTATAATACAGCATCACTCCATTATTGAATCAAAACCTCGTCATTATCCACTATATCATCGATCAGATATTGATTTCATAGACTCCGATGATAAATCTTTTCTTGTATGTAATCACATGGATAATGTTTTTGACCAAATCCGTACACTAAAAAATTGTATCCTTATTATTTATTCAGACCAGAGCCATGGCATACATAACCAGAGAAGATTTATTACTGAATTAATGAACCAAAATATTCTTAACCCCGTGATAATTAGAAGAACCTATAAAGGACTCTCAAAAGAGGAGTTTTTAATGCATTCTTCAGTGGATGTGGGCGGCTTACAGATTGATGGATTGGGTGATGGAGTCTGGCTGGATTTTGAAAGCGATCAATCTTATGTCAATCAGACTGCATTTGGAATTCTCCAGGCAAGCAGGACTCGGATATCGAAAACGGAATATATTTCATGTCCCTCTTGTGGAAGAACACTGTTTGATCTTCAGGAGACAACTGCAAAGATTCGAAAACGTACTGATCATTTGAAGGGAATTAAAATTGGTATAATGGGATGTATTGTAAATGGACCAGGTGAAATGGCTGATGCAGACTATGGTTATGTAGGAACCGGTCCAGGATTAATTTCATTGTACAAAGGTCAAGAGGTCGTAAAAAAGAGCATTCAAGCATCTGATGCGGTAGATGCACTGATACAGCTAATTGATTCTAATGGAGATTGGGTTGAACCCATCAATGATTAACATTGTTCATCTGCATGGGAGAATCGTATTATTGGGCTTATTAAATCAAGTAAGTTGTTAAAAAAGAGACTATTATGAGAAAGCTCATCATCATATTTGCCCTTACACTCTTATTTTCCCAGAATGCTGAAGGAACCCTGTCACCTGTAGTTACCTATTGGAAAACACTCACACAAGAAGAAAAAGAAATATTTCTCTTTTCCTATTTGACACAGGTGTATGAAACACACTCTGAACTGAAAAGTAGCGTTGGGTATGGAGGAATCACAGAGTGGTATTATGATAATCGAGCAGAAATGGTCTATGGTATCTTTGACCAATTAGAGATAGTTAGAATATCTGAGATAGTAAGATGGATTGACGAATTTTATTCCCACGGAGAGTATGCGAACAGACCATTCATAGAATCCCTCGAATTTGCCTATCGCTTTGCTGAGGCATCTGGCTCTAATATGTGGGAGAAATATGAGAACCTTAAATTTGATAAGATAAAGCCCGGAAAAGAATAATGTTTATCAACAGCCTAGTTATTTTGATAAACGGCTGGAATGAAAATGTGACGAGAGTTTTTCATTTTTTAAATTTTAAAAAACTAAGCCTCACTAAAGTGGCTAGAGAATTAATGATCTTGGCGGTTTTCTTTACTTGTGCCTATGGTCAGAAATTATCTGATGCACCTTTTGAAATTTGCAAGAATGATAGATTGGTAGGTAAGTGGTTATCTGCTCAATCTTCCTTAACAGATAATCAGGGCAAAATCGACATTGGCTACTATGGAATTAACCTTGAGATTAACATTGATGATGAACAGATTATTGGATCAGTCATAGTAAATGGCTCAGTTGGGATAAATCAACCGGACTCCATCGATTTAGACCTAACAAGTGAATTAATTGTTGATTCAGTCATGGTTTATGGCGAACCATCTAGTTTTTTACATAGTAATAATATGCTAAGGATACCGGCTCCTGATGTCACAATTCCAGAGGGATACGACTTCAACTTGCAGGTTTTTTATCATGGCAGTCCTCCCTCTACAGGTTTTGGATCATTTAATTTTGATAAACATCTGGGAATTGACCACATATGGACGCTGTCTGAGCCATACGGTGCAAGAGACTGGTGGCCTTGCAAAGATGACCCATCGGATAAGGCAGATTCTTTAGATATCGTCATCATTGTTCCGGATGATCAGACTGCCGTTTCTAATGGTGTTCTTGTTGAAGAGATTGATCTTATAGACGGTAGAAAAAAATATCACTGGTCTGAGCGTTACCCGATTTGCACCTATTTAGTTTCAATTACCTCCTATCCCTATACAAAGTGGGAAGATCAATACATTGGATTAAATGGTGATACCCTTCCATTAGAGTACTACGTATACCCTGATCATTACGATCAAGTATACAACAACTACATGTTAACAGATGATATGATGGAGGTTTTCGCTGATCGTTTTGGCGAGTATCCATTTATGGGTGAAAAATATGGTCACGCTGAGTTTGGAAGAGGTGGTGGAATGGAACATCAAACAATATCAAGCATGGGTGGTTACTCGCAATGGCTTATCGCCCACGAATTAGGTCATCAATGGTGGGGAAACCTAATAACGTGTGCAAGTTTCCACGACATATGGTTAAATGAGGGTTTCGCAAGATTTTCTGAATCCATTTGGGAGGAGGAGACGGGTGGGTTTGAAGCTTATAAAGAGTATTGGCAGAGCCGATCTTATTTTGGACCAGGAACCATTTACGTAGAGGAGCCAAATACTGCCAGCCAAATATTCAATTTAAACCTAACTTATAACAAGGCTGGATGGGTGGTGCACATGCTCCGAGGGGTAATGGGTGATAGCCTATTTTTCGAGACATTGAAGGCATATGGGAGTAATGACTCATTAGCCTATTCCGCTGCAACAACACAAGATTTCAAATCAGTGTGCGAGCAAATGTCCGGAATGGACTTAGACGATTTTTTCCAGCAATGGATACACGGAGAATACTATCCAAAGTATGGGGTGTCCTGGGAACTGTCTGAGTCGAACGATTTTATACTTACTATAGAGCAGACTCAAGACTGGCAATACTTTCACATGCCTATTGAATTAATGGTGATAGTACCTGGTGATACATTGAATTTCAGATTGGATAATCAAGGTCAGTTGCAACAATATAACTTAGGATCAATGGACGGGCCTCCTCAGGCAATCTGGGTTGATCCTGATAATTGGATATTAAAAGAAATTGAATATGTGTCAATGGGCGGCATCATACCAGTAAAACCAGAAGTTATAATATATCCTGCCTATCCAAATCCGTTTAATGTTGAAACATGGATGCAATACTTTGTTCCTGAGCAATTAGGTACCATTAAACCACTAATTTCTATCTATGATGTTCGAGGCCATGAAATTGAACAACATCAGGTTGGACAGGTAAATCCTGGCATGCATGAATTTAGGTGGAATGCAGAGACACGTTCCTCGGGGATGTATTTTATTCAATTGTCATTTGAAAAAACATCATATTCTCAAAAGATACAACTATTAAAGTAAAATGGACTGCATAAGAATTATAAACCTTAAAATCCCTGCCCGTCATGGAGTTTATGAATTTGAAAAAGAAAAAGATGGTCTATTTGAATTAGATGTAGAGTTATTTTTAGATCTTAGAAGTGCTGGAAAATCTGATGATTTATCTGAAACTCTAAACTATGATGAAGCAGTAGGAATTATTAAAGACGTTTTTAATTCAAAAGATCGAAATCTGATAGAATCTGTCGCTGAAGATATTGCGAGAGAATTATTATCTAAATATGCGATAAACAAAGTAATAATTAGAATAAGGAAACCTCACGCTCCAATTTTAGCAAATTTTGATACTGTTGAAGTAGAGCTCGAGAGAGTTAAATAAATGGAATCAAATATGGTATACCTCTCACTTGGTTCAAACATTGGAGACCGGGAGTCAAACCTGGCGCAGGCCACAATGGCTCTGTCAATCAACTTTGAAATTTCAGATATAATTAGTTCTTCCTATTATGAAACAGAACCACTATACAATGAAGATCAACCAGATTTTTTAAATTCTGTAGTAAGATTTTCCACTTCTCTTAAGCCATTTGATGTTTTAGATATTACTAAAAAAGTTGAGAGAATGTTAGGGCGGCCAGCAGTAAGAGAAAAAAATCAACCAAGGTTAATAGATATTGATATCTTGTTTCATGGAGATGCAGTAATCGAGACTAAAGAACTATTCCTCCCTCATCCAATGGTATCCTTAAGAAAATTTATTTTAATTCCATTTGCCGAAGTTGATCCAGACTTTCAAATTCCGCACTCTAATTTGACAATAAAAGATTTAATTAATTACTGCCCTGATAATTCAAGGGTCACAAGGCATCAAATGGATACACAAGCTTGAAAAATTTGTACTACATAGCAATTGAAGGACCAATTGGAGTCGGCAAAACTAGCCTCGCCAATCTAATGTCAAAAGAACTCGGCGCAAGATTGGTTCTCGAAGAATTTGAGGAGAATCCTTTCCTTCCCGACTTTTATAAAGATCCAGAGAGATATTCATTTCAAACACAATTATTTTTCTTATTGCAAAGGTACAGACAGCAGCAAGAATTAAGGCAAGTGGACATGTTCCAGAATCTCCTTGTTACCGATTACATGTTTGTAAAGGACAGACTATTTGCCTCACTTAATTTAGATGAAAAAGAGATGCAACTCTATGACACTGTAGCAAATCTCTTGGAGAGAAATATAATTAAACCAGACCTTGTTATATACCTACAAGCATCTACGGATACACTGATGAAAAATATTTCAAACAGGGGACGGGAGATGGAGTCTGATATTACCCATGAATACATCGATGCATTGAGTCAGGTGTATACGGAATATTTCTTTCGATACCAAGAGACCCCATTGGTAATTATAAACACAAACAATATTGATTTTGTCCATAATGAAAACGATTTAAAAGAGGTGATTCAGTTCATTAGAAAGCCCATATCAGGTACTAAGTTTTTTAATCCTGTTTCAGATACTAAATGATAAAGTGGATAATCATTGGCTCGCTTTTTTACTTTTTTTACAAAGCTTTTATCCCCATGTTGTCAATTTTCAAGTTTGGTCAGTCAATTAAGGAAAAGAAGAAAAAAGAAAGAATAAACAAGAAAGTCTCCAAAATGGATATTCTAGATGCGGAATTTGATGATAATATAAAGTAATGTACCGCTTATTGCCGCTTTTTTACTTTATAGATTTTATTAGATTGAAGCATTCTTCAAAAATGCCACTAAACTTTATTCTATTTTTTGGTCTAGTTTTTGGACAAAATAGAATTACCATTCAAATTACCGATTACAAAAAAACTAAAATGGTACGTAATTATTACGATAGCGGAGCACTCAAAGAAGAAGGAAAGAAAAGTGGTTCACTGAAAATAGGGCCATGGACATATTGGAGAGAAAATGGTGAAAAGTATTTAATGGAAAATTATGTTGATGGGAAAAAAGATGGATCACAAATAACTTGGCATGACAATGGGGAACTAAGTACAAGGCATGCGTATGAAAAAGGTTTGAAGAATGGAATATTTGTTGCATGGTATGATAATGGAAACAAAAAACAAACTGGAACATTCATTAATGACTCAAAGAATGGAATGATGTCCTACTGGTATGACAATGGGCAAATATGGATGCAAGAGAATTATGAGATGGGTAAAAAGCATGGTTTAATGATAGGTTGGTATAAAAATGGGGAAAAAAGCATACAGCAAAACTGGAAAAACGATAGTAAGAATGGATCTCATTTGATGTGGTATTCTAATGGCATAAAGAAAGAGGAAGGTGTGATGAGTGACGATAAGGAAGTTGGTAGATGGATTTATTACACTGATAATGGTAATATTGATAAAGTACTGGACTATGATTAAAAGACAAAGAAGAGTGACATTTAAATTAATTTCAATTATCGCTTCATATAGTAACAACAAAAGTAAATTAAATAATGTAATGGTGTTTTAGAAATGAGAATACTACTTAGCCTAACTTTTTGTTCCATCTTATTTGCTGATTTCAATCAAATTTATAATGGTTTTGGTTTAGATATAGGATCAAGTGGATCTGGAATTTTTATTACTCGGCAAGCAATCCATGATTCTGAAAATTATTCCTTAAATGCAGAATTCAGGTTTTATGATATCAAATCATCTGACGAGACAATAGTTTATAACTATTATAGTGGGCAATACCAGACGGTAGGAGGAAAGAGTCTTTTTATGTTACCTCTTTTCTTTGGCACTAATTATTATTTATTTAATGGCAAAATTGAAAATAATTTTTCTCCATTTCTAACATTAAGAATGGGAGGTGTATTAGTTGTGGATGGAGATGAAGAAGGGAGTTTCAAGCAAAGATGGAGTGACCCAGAAACTCAATTAACTCCAGGAGGTTTTATAGGTGCTGGAATAGATTTTAAAATGGTTGGGCAAACCTCTGTATCAGTAATGATTGGATTAGAGATTCTTCCATATGAAGAATTTGATGGTTCAGATAATTTCACTGGGAGATTAATTCATATCTCATTTAATCGTAGATCAAAATAGTGTCAAATGCATTTTTTATAAACCCTGATAACTTAAATGGTAATTCATTTTCTCTTGACAAGAGAGAATCTCATCATGCCTCTAACGTTTTTCGTTTAGGACCAGGTGATATGATATCTTTGTTAAACGGTAAAGGTCTTGGATACAAAGCAATAATAGAAAGAATGGAGGGAGGAATTGTTCATGGAAGAATAGAAAAATTAATTGATCAAATGGGAGAAAATTCAATTGAAATCATTATTGCACCAGCGCTATTGAAAAGAGATCGTTTTGAAGGTTTAATTGAAAAAGCTACTGAATTGGGCGTAAAGGAAATCCATCCTCTTGTGGCAGAACATTGTGTAAAGAGGACAATTAATATAGAAAGATGTAAAAAAATAATCATTTCCTCAGCAAAGCAATGCCAGCGTAGTTATTTCCCTGTCATTAAGGAGCCAAATACAATGGCCGAATGGCTTAATAAACCAAGGGAACAATGTTTTGCTGGTGTAATTGGTGCCAAAAGTAGATTGAAAAAATTTAAATATAATAAAAACTTGCCTATTTATATATTGATAGGCCCTGAGGGCGATTTTTCCGTAAAAGAATTAGATTTATTGAAAGAGGTAGGGGTTAGATTATTTTCATTAGGTAATAGAAAGTTAAGAGCCGAAACAGCAACACAGGCTACTCTTTCCATATTAGATGAATTTTTAGACTGAGAGGTGTTATGGATTGTTTATTCTGTAAAATCATTGACAAATCCATATCAGCAGATATTATTTACGAAAATGATAATATATTTGCTTTCAATGATATTAATCCAAAGTCTCCTGTGCATGTATTAATCATTCCTAAAATCCATATTTCTACCTTGAATGATTTGAATGAGGAACATAAAAGCCTGATGGGCGAGCTAGTGTTTACTGCAAAGTTTTTAGCTGAGGATCTAGGTATTGATGAGGCTGGTTATAGATTAAACTTTAACTGCAATCTCGCAGGCGGACAAACCGTTTATCATATTCACCTTCACCTTATGGGCGGTAGAGAATTTGGCTGGCCTCCTGGGTAATCACAATGTTGAGATATTTTAGTATTTTATAATGATTACAATTAATATAAAGCAATGATTAGATATAGAAAATTTCTAAGGAATACTGGTTTGAATATTTCTTTGATCTTTTGTTTAATATTTGCCTCCGCATTATTGAATGCAACTGAACCTAGTGTTTTAGAGAATCAGTATATTAAAAAAACTACTAACCTATACATTCCCAATCTCCAAGCGAAGAAATCAAATTTGCATTACGTATATGGGCCAGAAGGAGACAGGGTGGTATCTGTGAATTATAGTGGTAATGGAATCCTTATATCAAAAACTACCTATGACCATGTTAATTCCAAACATAGGTTTATTTTTGATGACTTATGTAAAGAAAAAGATTGCCAACAATTTATTCACTATTAAAATTATATAAAATATATCTAATTCAGGAATATTTATGCCATCCCACGGTAGATTTCTCCTCACAGATTCCCTAAATTCATACACCGCATCCTACTTAAGTGTATATATCTGAATTAAAAATGCATGGCTTCAAATCCTTTGCCAATAAGGAAGTCATGAAATTAGGGCAAGGAATAACCACGGTCGTGGGTCCCAATGGGTGCGGAAAGACGAACATTGTAGATGCCATACGTTGGGTATTGGGTGAGCAAAAATACAGCGTTCTGCGTAGTGGGAAAATGGAAGACGTTATATTTAATGGAGCAGAAGGTATTAAACCGCTTGGCGTCTGCGAGGTTGCAATGACAGTGCACAATAATTCTGGTAAACTACCCATTGAATATAATGATATCGAAATAGCGAGGCGTGTTTACAGGAGTGGAGAGTCAGAATATTATTTAAATAAGACACAATGCCGTTTGAAAGATATTATGGACTTATTTATCGATACGGGCATGGGTGCCGATGCATATTCAGTAATTGAATTA
>MDTB01157001.1_pt1 | contig 11756 bp, 17 predicted proteins | sample 811161 | NCBI WGS metagenome assembly MDTB01 (sample SAMN05326650, study PRJNA326480) | marine metagenome | isolation source: seawater | place: Mediterranean Sea | collected 2009
CGAAGGACAGCGCCAAGCTGTACAACCTTTTACAACAGAAGAGGTAATCACCGAAGCTGAAAAGCTTTATACTTTTATTCAACAGAAGTAAATAAAAAGTCCTACTGTCTCGACTCCCGCCACCTCCACTAACTTTTTTTATTTTTGGAAACTATTTAATGTTATGAAACTTATAATGGAAAATTGGAGAAAGTTTTTGACAGAACTTGGTCCAGAGACCATAGAACCAATTCAGGGAGCAGAATATCCATTGGTAAAACGAGCCCATCAGGCCTTAGAAGACGGAGACATACAGACTTTTGAAGATGCACTAGATTGGGCGAAAAGTTTTTCGATCGGTCAGGGTATCACTGCAGCTACAGCCATGGCTGCATTGAAATTGATAAGTATAGGTAAGTCCGCTGCTGCTATGGGAGCGGTCAAAACAGGTACCGTTAACTTAAGAGAGGTGCCTCTAGTGGGAAGGATTTTTAATCTACATCCATTTTTAACTTCCTACAAAGAAATGTTAGCAAAGTGGGCCATGTATGTTTACGCAAAGTCTGGGTCTGTATTGGCTGCCGAAGCCTTATTTAATTTTTTTCTTGTGGTATATCCTACCAAACAGATATATGACATAATTGCAATGCTTACGAACAAACCAGGATTAACTACCACCATCATTCATTGGGTCAAGGGCCTGTTTGATGAGTCCTCGGATAATGAAGAAATGATTAAGAAGACATATGAAAGGTGGAAAACATTATGGAATAAAGGGGAAAAAGAGCGGGTCTTTAAAGAAATGGAAGAGTTTAAAAAATTCTTAGATGATCTGAAGTAAGATATCCATCTCCCGCCACCTCCACCAACTTTTTACTTTACATTTAGATAAAATTGCTTTATACTACGCCTAACATTAAAAAAAAGATAGGAGTATATAAATGTTAAAGAAAGTAATTTTAGTAGCAACAGTAATGTTCGCGACCTTGGCACTCATTGGGTGCCCACAAGCAAAGGCCCACCCAACAGATAAAGAAGGTGTCAGAAAGTGGACTAAGCGATCAGGACTCAGGTTAGGTTATGTTTATGCCAACAAAGCTGACGCACCCGATGCAGATGGTACAGAATCAAAGCTTAACAGTCCACACATGTTCACAATGGGATTTGAACTGCAGCAATGCATGCCAGGAGGAGATTGGCTAGACGTTCTGTTTATTCAGAACTTAAGTATTACAGGCTTGGACCAGAGTGTTATCTCGCCATCCGGACGCATTCTGGTTGGTTTTGAAATTGATAAATCAATTCAATTAGCAGTCGGACCTCAGTTGTCATTTCACGACCCCTCCGGAGAAGATAAATATGTTCATCTAACTGCAGCTGTGGGTTACACAATGGATGCCGGCATGTTCAGTGTTCCTGTTCATTTGAGTTTTGTTCCTGACGTCAACAACTATTGGGCAACAGCTATTACTACTGGCGTCAACTGGTAATAAACAACTCCCACCACCACCCCCCACCATCTTTTCTTATTTTGGAGACTATTTATTATACTATGGCATATTCAGAAAAAGTAATAGATCACTACGAAAACCCAAGAAATGTTGGAACTTTGAATAAAGAGGATTCCAATGTGGGAACAGGCCTTGTCGGTGCACCTGCATGCGGTGATGTGATGAGGCTTCAAATAAAAGTAAGCGATGACGGTTTAATAGAAGATGCAAAGTTTAAAACTTATGGCTGTGGCTCAGCTATAGCATCCTCCTCTCTTGTTACAGAATGGATTAAGGGTAGAACTCTTGATGAAGCAACCGAAATTAAGAATTCTGAAATAGCCGAGCATCTATCTCTCCCTCCTGTAAAAATACATTGTTCAGTCTTGGCCGAAGACGCTATAAAAGCCGCAATAGAGGATTATAAATCGAAAAATGATAACACTAACTGAATCCGCGGCGTCTAAGCTTTCCACTCTCATAGAAGAAGATGAATCAATCAATGCACTCAGAGTGGGTGTTTTAGGTGGTGGTTGTTCAGGGTTTACATATTTTTTAGAGTTTTCAAAGGAATCTAGAAAAAATGATAGAGAATTAAACCAAAAAGGCGTAGATATAGTGGTGGATCCCAAAAGCTATCTATATCTTATGGGCGTGGAAATAGACTACGTCGATGGCCTCCAAGGAAAAGGTTTCAAGTTCAATAATCCAAACGCAAGAAGAACTTGTGGCTGCGGTGAAAGCTTCAGTGTTTAAGCATAGGATCCAAAAACCTAACTTAAAACCACTAATTGGCAACACACCTTTGATAAAAATTTCTCCACACTTGTATGCAAAATTAGAAACATACAACCCCTCTGGGTCTCTAAAGGACAGGATGGTACACTACATTGTTGACCGCCAGCGCTTATTCGGAAAAATAAATAAAGAAACAATTTTTTGTGAAGCAACTAGTGGAAATACGGGTATTGCCCTAGCTATGATGGCCGCGGCTTTCGAAGTAAAATGTCTTATTTTTATGCCAGAAAATATGTCCGCGGAGAGAAAAGAGATGATGAGAACATACGGAGCTAAAATAATTGAAGCTCCCAAAGGTGATTTTAACACAGCAATTGCCATGAGAGACCAATTTTTAATAGCAAATGAAAATGCATGGTCACCTAAACAGTTTAGTAATAATTATAACGTTTTATGCCATTTGACAACAACCGCCCCCGAAATACATAAACAAATTATCGACCTAAAAACCCAATGGTCTGCTTTCGTCCACGGTGCCGGCACCGGCGGTACAATAGAAGGAATCAGGAAATACAAAGAAAAAAATAATTTAAGAACTAAAATTTGTTTAACCCGACCACAAGAGAAGCATCACGGTATCCAAGGAATTGGAGACGGAAAAGACTATTTATTTAAGCCAGATACCGCTGATAAAATCTTTGAAATAAATACTAGTGAGGCAATCGAAAGAGCGAAGATCTTCGCAAAAGAATCCGGGATTCTGGTGGGCATCTCATCCGGCGCCAATCTTTTAGCTTCAGAGAGATACATTGAAACAATGAGGCCTGAAGGGGTGGTAGTAACTATGTTGTGCGACCGCGGCGAGAGATACATGTCTATTTATAATAAATAAGACTATTTATTATGTTATAAAATTCATTCTTTATCATTCGTTTCGGGAGGTCTTAACTTGAAGATTAAAATTAATTTAGAAAAAAAAGAAAAATTCAAAGCACATAAAATGTATGATCCTAATTCCGATAAGGTAGTAGACGCCGAATCCGAAGAAGAGCATTTAGCCGCAGCTGAAGATGATTACATACATATAGACCCAGAAGCAATTCGAGACGTGTTAGAAGACGAAGGAGGGGCCTCTGGCATGGATCCTTTCTTGGACTCTGCAGACATTGACGCATCGGAAGATGAAATCAGAGGTGCACTCGACGCCATGGACGATGTCGGCCACCATAAAAAAGGAGATTATATTCTTGCAGATGAAGAAGAGATAATCACCATAAGAGAAGTGATAAAAGAAGAGATAATCAGGCTTTTTTTAGAAAAAAAGCGAAAGAAGAAAAAGAAAAAGAAAAAATCCTCTGGTAAGAAAGACGCTTGTTACCACAAAGTTAGATCTAGATACTCAGTATGGCCTTCTGCCTATGCGTCCGGCGCTCTGGTTCGCTGCCGCAAAGTCGGCGCTAAAAACTGGGGAAATAAGAGTAAAAAGAAAAAATGAAACAGGAAGATCTTATAAGGATTATAGCAGAAGAGCTCCAAGCTGTCCTCGATGAAAAGAAAAGAAAAAAAAGAAAAAAAAGAAAAAAAGCCGGAAGCGAATCTGGTAAAGAAAGCTCTTTAAGAGACTGGTTCGGCCGCAAAGGCGCTAAAGGAAAGAAAAAAGGCTGGGTTGATTGTAATGCTCCTGATGGAAAAGGTGGTTATAAATCCTGCGGCCGCTCAAAAGGAGAAAAAAGATCAAAATACCCAGCATGCAGACCAACGCCTGCCGCTTGTAAAGAACGCGGCCGCGGCAAATCCTGGGGTAGAAAATCTGCAAAGGGCAAGAAATGAAAAAAATAAATTTAAAAATTTTAAAAGAAGATTCAGACAAACAACCAGATCAATGGTTAGTGGGAGTTCAAGAAATTTATCTACAAAGGATAAATATAACAATGAAACAGGTTCAGGCTAACCTAAAAGTAGATATTACTGGAAAGTTTGATGCTAAAACCTTTAAAGCCATATCAGCATTTCAAGAAGTGCATCAAGAAAGAATAATAGAATTAGGAGATTCAACGCCAGTTGACCAAATCTACGGTCCCTTAACCCATAGAGCTTATTTAGAATCTATTGGTAATTATGAGGAAGCAGAAAAATTTAATGCATCAATGGAGCAAATCGACGGAATTGAAAATATTAAATATGATCCTACAAATATGGAATCCTTCGACCCTAGTAGTATTTTGATTGTTGGTGATAGTACAGCTGTTGGTTTGTTATCCACGATGCAAGAAGAATATACCGGCCAAAAGATAACGAGATCTTTTTCATATAAAAATGGAGGCTCCACTAAGCCTTTGCCCACTTATGAAAGGCATCCCGTAGCCATAGGTGGTTCCCGCACCGGTTTGGTTTTATCAGAATTAGAAGATAATATTGAATCAATTCAGAAAAACCTCGGCCATGATAAACTAGAAAAAGACAAAAAGCTAATGATAATATCTGTTGGGGGTAACGACTCTAATTGGCTAGAACTACAGATTAATGGAAAATTAAACTCAAAAGGTTCAGGTCCGTACGATAATTCAACGAAACATACCTCTGATTTTACTTTTAATAATATTCGATCAATTTCACAACTCGGTGAAAAAAGTGGATACAAAGTCAGGATTGTTAAAATGAGATCAAGATCTCATATTAGTGTAATTCAGCACCAGCATGCAACAGAAGTCAATTTAAAATTGAGGTCTTTGGGGTTTCATTTGGTAAATGGAGACTTGCCAAAAAAAGGCTTGTCTGATGCTGTTCATGCAACTTCTTCTGGTTCTAAAACAATATTATCCAGATCATTGGCGCCAAAGTCACTAACCATGAATATTCTAAAGAAAAGAAGAAAACTTAAATTTAAAAGAGGGACACAGATGCAAAGAAAATCAAAACCAGATTTGCCAAAACTAAAAGATGATGTATCGTTTTTGCAAAAAGTAAAAAAATATGCTGAAAATCACAATGCAAATCCAGAGGATTTTATAGCAATTATGTACCATGAGACTGGAACAAGAGAATTATTACCTTGGGTTGATAACAATGGCCCCACCGCCGGCGGTTGCGTGGGTTTAATACAATTTTGTCCTGGTAGATACGCCGGCCAAGCTGTTATAGGCAAGACAGGTTCAGAATTGAAAAAGATGACTAGATCAGAACAATGGGATTATGTTGAAATTTACTTGGATCAATCCTGGCTCTCTTGGAAGAAGAATCCAACAATGGCCGAAATATATATGGCAATTTTCCTTCCAGAGTTTTCTAGGCTTCCTGATGATGCAGTTTTAGCCTCAAGTGACCCAACTAGGGTTCACCCAACTGTAGCTAAAAGTAAAAAACCAAACTGGATATCCCAAGTCTGGAAGCAGAACCCAGCAAATAGAAGTAAAAATGATAATAGTATAATAACTAAAAAAGATATGGGTAAAAATATAGCGCTCAAACCTTATCCTAAAAACTTATTTAGTAATTTGAGTGATGCATGAGCTTATTAATATTAGGAGAACGAGATGTCTAGAAAAATAAAAATTAAAATAACAGAAGGTTGTGGTTGCCCTCCAAAGCAAGAGAAAGACCCTTGTACCGCAGCGGCCCCATTACCAGCAAAAAAAATGCCAAATTCACATAATCAAGAAGAGGCAAGAATGCATAGGACCACACTTGCGCACCTTGTAGCAGACGCAAAGGTTTTGTTAGATATGGTACAAGACGGAGATGATCTTCCAGAATGGTTAGAGACAAAGATCACGAAAGCAGGAGATTATATGTCATCTGCCGCCCGATATATCGCAGGAAATGTAGCTAGAGATCACGGTCAATTAGAAGAAATCACTGTGAATGATGAACAAGCAGAGGAAATAAAATCTAGTATAACACCGGAACAAGCTTTAGAAATAGTCCAAAAAATGACAACTGCTCAGATTGCATCTTTTATCGCACCTCCAGAAGACGAGATGCAGGGAGCTATGGCTGAAGGTTTAGTTGGACTAACGGAAGAAATATTAATAGAATCACATTTTACTCTTTATGAATACCTCCAGGATGCCATTGATGAAAGTGGGGAGTCCCCGTGCCCTCAATGTTTGTATGAAATTTTGTCTGAAGCTTCTTGTGGTTGTCCTGATTTAATACCAGAAGCTAAGTACCGCGGCCGCACTGTTAAACTCAATAAGCCAACCCGCGGCGACGTAAAAAAGTTTAAAGTTTATGTCAAGAATGCAAAAGGAAACGTAGTTAAAGTAAATTTTGGACACGGAGGTTCTTCTGCTAAAAAGAAGGGCGAAAAAACTATGAAAATTAGAAAGTCTAACCCAAAAGCTAGAAAATCCTTTAGAGCAAGACACAATTGCAAGTCCCCTGGTCCGAAATGGAAAGCCCGTTACTGGTCTTGTAGAAAATGGTAAAATTTATTTGACATATAAATAAATTCTGTTATAATTTATTTATGATTAGGATTATTGGCAAGATACCTTCACAAGTCGTGGTCGCCTGCTCAGGCGGCCTTGATAGTATGGTTGTTACCAACTTTTTATTAAACGGCCGAAGAAATGTTAAACTAGCTTATTTTAATCACGACACTTCTCATTCTCGCCAAGCGCAACAGTTTGTAGAAAATTTTGCGAATAATAAAAATTTAGACTTAGTTATTGGAAATGTACAAGGCTCTAAAGGAAAAAAATCAATAGAAGAGTTCTGGAGAGACGAAAGATATGCTTTTTTTGATAAAATCAAAGCAGATTTTCTGGTAACGTGTCATCACTTAGATGATGCTGTTGAGACTTGGGTCATGTCGGCGATGCATGGTCAATGTAAACTAATACCTTATAAAAGGGGGGATAATATTTATAGGCCTTTTCTGATGACAACAAGAAAAACAATAAAACAGCATGCTGTTAAAAAAAATATAAATTGGGTAGAAGATCCAAGTAATTCAACAACTGAATATATAAGAAATCATATAAGACACGTTATGATGCCACAAATACTAAAAGTAAACCCAGGAATTAGAACAGTTATTAGAAAAAAACTAATTGAAACTTACTTATAAATATGTTATAAAATACTTATGGGCCTATAGCTCAATTGGTTAGAGCAACAGTCTCATAAACTGTAGGTTCCTGGTTCAAGTCCAGGTGGGCCCACCATAATCTAAAATAAAAAAAGGAGAAAAGTTATGAAAATTTCAGAAAAATTAAAAGAAATCATCCAAGCGCTTGAAAAGTGCGAAGATGATGCGCTAAAAAGCGAAACTGGTAATGCCTCAGCCGGTCGTCGCTTGAGAAAAGCGTCTATGCTCGCAATTAAGGATCTTAAAGAATTAAGAGTTGAAGTACTAGAAAAAATAAAGAAGGTAGCATAGCAAGAAGATGAGTATATTTGATAATCTATTAAAGGTCCGAGAATCCGAGAAGATAAAAACAGAGGAAGATTCTTATGAACTAATAAAAGAGCATATGGGCCCGGACATTGATATAATGGACCTCTCTTCGCATTCTAAAGTCACAAAATATCAAACAGAAACAAGAATGAATATGTTCAGGTTTACAATACGTTTGATATCTTTAGACTTCTTAAACAAAATGGGTAACGACCGACGTGTAAGAAATGTTTATTTTACATCAAGACATTCCCACCCAGGCGGCGGAGCAGATTCTATCTCTTTGCGGCATCAAGTAATTGTTGAGTATCACTAATATTGCTACTCATATCTTTTTCTAGCATTATCTAGAAATCTTATAAACACATCGTGCCTTGTCATTAGGGATACATGGTGAAAACTCAGGTTACTACCCCAAACTATTCCAACAATTCTATTATCAAAATTCAAAATAGCAGCTCCAGATGAGCCGCCCACAGCCGGCGCCGTTATCATCGAGGAACTGAGATCAATATGTCCAGAGAAGGTACCTCTTATAATTGGAACAGTCGGCGGGTGATATATCCCCATCGGAGCTCCAATATAATAGAGTTCTTCCCCGACTCTCGGTTTCAGAATAGATGTTTTTATTTTTTTAACATTCAAGCTTGGTACCCACAGAAGACACAGGTCGGAACTTCCTTTATTATTTGTGTGGGTTAACATGATAGGCCAAGCTTGGTGGACAGTTTTCTTATGATCAAGTACTTCCACGGTTTGCACAATTTCATTTATTTTTTCAGTTGGCCTGCTATCACAAACATGGCCGGCTGTAATCACAGTCATAATGTCTGGAATCACATCAATTGCCATCCCGCTGCCTGTGCTTCTAAATAATCCAATTGGACACTTTGGATCACTTGGCTCAGTGCAAGATATCACATTTGCTGTATGGAAAACTTTCACAAAACTTTTTGTTGGAGGGTTTATAATCTTACTGTTAACATTAGTTGCGCTACAACTATAAAGTAAAAATACAAAGAAACTTAAAACTATTTTATTTTTTATGGCCATACATACTAACTATACTATAATATTTTTTTTTATTTAAAGGAGACAAAATGTTTTTAGTTTTAAGTTTTGTATCAACTTTGTTAATATCCAACAGTATCACGTTAAAAAATGTTAAAAATGATTATTTTGAAAATCAAAAAAAAGTAGAAAAATTTAATATTTGCAATATTTGTGATAATATAGAGTACATAAAGCTTCCAACCCCAATGGTTATGGTAAAAAAATAAAAAAAATCTATTTAGTAATATAAAGCGATTTTTAGAAAAGGATTTATTTTGGCAAAAAAAGTTTACGTTTTAGATACAAGTGTATATCTTACAGATGCTAGTTGTTTAACTTCATTTTTTAATAATGATATAGTGATACCATTAAAGGTGTTGGAAGAAATAGACAAGCATAAAAAAAGGCAAGACTCCGTAGGGTCCCAAGCAAGATCCATAATTAGAAATTTGGATAAACTTAGGCTCAAGGGTAGCCTTTCAAAGGGTGTTAGGATAGATAAGGGGTTGGGGATGATAAGGGTGACATCTTATAATCCACTAGCACTTCCAGACGATCTGGATTTAGAAGATTCTGACAATCAAATCATAGCAACTGCCCTTTCAGAACAAGAATTACAAAAAGCTGTAAAAAGCCGAAAGGTTGTTGTTGTTTCGAGAGACATCAATATGAGGGTTAAATGCGACGCACTCGGTCTATTGACAGAAGACTATCAAGCGGAAAAGGTAGTAAAAGACTCTGATGGCTTATATACTGGTCGAACTGAGATATTAGTTGACGAACAGGAAATAGATAAATTTTATAACAATGAAAATGTCTTTATTGAGGAGGGCGCCCATAGTCTTAGCCCAAATCAATTTATCATGCTGATATCTAATGCAAATGAGAAGAAAACTGCCTTAGCCAGGTTTGTAAATTATAAACAACCTTTGAGAAAAATAGTGAGCAGCAGCAAAAAGATATGGTCAACGACCGCCAGAAACAAGGAACAACAATTCGCCCTTGATCTCTTATTGAACCCAGCAATTCCAGTTGTGTCACTGGTTGGCAAAGCCGGCTCTGGCAAGACCCTATTAGCACTCGCTGCAGGCTTGGAACAGACATTCGAAACTCATCAGTATAAAAAAATTGTAGTCACTAAGCCAGTTGAGCCGGTGGGTAAAGATATTGGGTTTTTACCTGGATCTATGGAAGAGAAAATGATGCCCTGGTTGGCACCAATACAAGATAATTTACAGTTTTTAATGGGAGACGACCGCGCAACTCTAGAGATGTATATAGCCAAAGGCCAAATAGAGGTCGAGGCTATGACTTTCATTCGAGGTCGGTCAATATCTAACGCCTTCATAGTGATTGACGAAGTACAGAATATGACTCAACATGAAATAAAGACTGTTCTAACTCGTGTTGGAGAAGGGACGAAGATTGTTCTTACGGGAGACATAGAGCAGATTGATAATGTATATATAGACGCCACTAATAATGGTCTCTCTTATGTGGTTGAAACTCTAAAAGAAGAAGAAATCACGGGCCACATTACTCTGTTGAAAGGCGAGCGCTCACAAGTCGCTTCTATCGCCGCAGCTAAGTTATAAACACAACAAAATGAGTATAAAAAAATATATTAAAAATAAAAAACAAAATAACTTTAATATAAAAGGTGTAGAAATTTTCATAAAAGATGAGCCACCAACGAATATCAATGTTAAGAGTGTTATTAATAGATTATTGAAGATGGTACCATCAAAATTATTGAGAAACCTGGATGTTATTTATGTTGGCCAGTTCCAACATTTAAAAGACCGCGAGATCCAAGCAATGTATGAGAATTCTAGTATTTTTGTCACCAATGAACACATAGACGAAGAAGATATGCTCGATGACTTGGTACATGAGGTTGCCCATTCCGTAGAGGAACTATATCAGAGATTTATTTATGGTGATAAGAAGATTGAAAATGAATTCTTATCAAAAAGAAAGCAATTGTGGTACTTGTTAAAATCAGAAGGGTTTGATTGTGAATTAAATGATTTTTTAAATGTTAAGTTTGACAAAGCTTTCGATGAGTTTTTATATAGAAAGGTTGGATACCCAGCTCTCTCTATTACTAGCGTCAATCTTTTTTACTCTCCGTATGGGTCGACATCTATAAGAGAGTATTTCGCCAATGGTTTCGAAGCGTTCTTCATGAAAGAAGATTTGCCAAGATTGAAAAACATTAGTCCACAACTATTTACTAAAATATTAGATTTATTTCAGAGGGAAGAAGATGAAAATTTTTAAAGAAGATGTCATTATAGAGAATGATATATTAATTATCAAAGTACATTGTAGCTTAAGACAACACGTTGATATACCAAAGTCAGTATATCGTAGAGAAATAGATCATTTAATTCCTGAAGACATTAAAGATAGAGTTGTCTTAGTTTCATCGCCCGATAAAAAAATATCGAACATTAATTCTGCAAACTTTTCAAACCATGGAGTGTGGAAGTTTAAAATACTCGAAAAAATCAAATCGCCACCCGCCCAGAAAAAAGTACCCACACCTAGAAAGACAATCAAAAAAAAACCCTTGACAAAAATATAAATATTTTGTAAAATACTTATATGGAAAATAAAAGAATTAGCTTTTCCGGGCTAAAAAAATGGAAAGACTGTCCCTATAAATACAAAATAAATTACGTTGACAAAATCTCTCTTTTTAATGGGAATGAGTATACTGCTTTCGGTACCGCATTACACGCTGCTTGTGAAGTCTGTGTTCCACAAAACGAAGATAACCTTTGTGAAATTTTTGAAAAGTCATTTGAACAAGAGATAGAAAAATTAAAAAATTTAAAAGTCAATATTAATCTTTCTCTCTTAGAAGAGATGAGAGAACAAGCAAAGAATATATGTAAATATATACTTCCAGAGTTACATAACAACTTCAAAGAGTTTGAGATAATTTCAGTAGAAGAAGAGCTTATGGAAGAGATCTCACAGTTCGAGTCTTTTGGTACTAGTTTTAAAGGTTTTATTGATTTAGTCTTAAAAACGTCTGATGGAAAATATCATATAATCGATTGGAAAACTTGCTCATGGGGTTGGGA
>MDTB01112331.1_pt1 | contig 11755 bp, 8 predicted proteins | sample 811161 | NCBI WGS metagenome assembly MDTB01 (sample SAMN05326650, study PRJNA326480) | marine metagenome | isolation source: seawater | place: Mediterranean Sea | collected 2009
ACCTTTGTTCCTGGAATTAGCAGGATCATGCCCTCCCACGTCAGGTACAAGGTACGCGCATTGGACCAAATCAGAGAATGTTTTTTCTTTCGCCTTGTAAAACTTGACAACATCGTTTTCGTTCGGTCTCTCTTCTTTTCCCGATGCGCTCTTGCGAGGCTTGATATCCAGAATGGAATTGGTGAGATTTCCACCACATATCACTTGAATCGATCCGCGCCCACGGTCTATACCTGCCGCCAGAGTACAGATAACGAGATCTCCGTAAGAAACACGGGTTTTTTCTTCACCATCCTTTTCTTTTCCCTTTTCATTTTGTTTTTCTTTTCCCTTTTGCCTTTCTGTGTTAGCGGGAGGTGTTTCGGGAACATGCACATCCGTCGATCCTTGTGTATCGCCAAGGACAGGGCTTTTGTCCCCAGCATCTCGACTCTTGTTGCTGGACCCTTTCAAAGAAACTGCATCTTCCCCAGATCCTCCCTTGGTAGAGGATCCGGAACTTGGCGTCTTCTTTGACTTGAGGCCCGACGATTTCTTTTGTTTTTTTGAACTGGAAGCAATCGAAGGCTGAACAAGCTTCTTCTGCTTGGATCCCGAATCAAGAGTGCCTGCTGTTTTCTTCTTTTTCTGGATTTTCTGGGTCGCCTGAAAAAAACTGGTTCCCGGACGGGGACCCTTCTTTTCTGGACGAGACACCTGTTCCTTGATCAGCGATTTCACAGGCACAGTCTTCTTTTTTTTAAAGAGGGGTGCCGCCTGATCCACATCGGGCTCTATATCATCGGAATCCCCAGAGTCATTCTGTGAGTCGTCTTCGATATCAGACTCGTTCTCCGACTCGGATACCTCAGACTCGTCGCTGTCTTCCGCATTGTCGGGACCGCTTTCGGCGCTAAGATCAAGACTCTTGTCGCCATCACTCTCGCCATCCGACATTTCTACCTCGTAATCAACTGGGGTATCTTCTGGTCCCGAAAAACTTGGCATGGTTTATTTATGTTTTCACTGCTCACAATTTTATATTTTTATCAAAGCACAAGTGCCGTTTGTGTAATCGTGTTATTTGAAATATGACTTAGGTGTAAAATGATCGTGTATTAATACAAAATAAGCCTAAAAGCTAGATTGCGGCCCCTGTATAATTTTTGGTCTGTTTCCTGCCCACTTGAGTATCAATTCTACATCCTCTCTTTTTTCTTCCGAAAAGGTACACGCGCCTGTCTGAGGCTTTCCAGAATAAAGGCTCGATGTTCTCATTATCAACACCGCCACCTTCCAGAGGTCTGCTTCACTGTTAACGTCGATATCGTCGTTTGTCTTATTTCCCCTCGGAGACAAGTCTGTACCCACGTGCCCTGTTTCTGAGGAATCTGACATACAACTCGTATACGAGAAGACCAACAAGAAGCACAAGGGCCAATATCAATCCTACAAGAGACTCGCCTGGTAACATTGCACGTGCGTGTATACATACACAGGTCACCCCCGCGTTTTTTCTTAGAGTAGCCGCATGCCATGGACCAAGTACCCCCTAAAAAACGACGCCGCAGAGCCAGTGGCCAGATCACACGGGACGATTCGCATGTTGAGAGGGACTTTGAAATATTCAAAACTGAAATAAAGAGACAGACTGAATCCGAAAGGCTTACGTACACAGATGGCGCACTCCTGATGCCGGACATGGGTGAGCAGCCCGCCTGTTCATGCGGGTGCTCCTTTGTGCGCGTTCCCAACGGAAATCACAAGGACGTCTACGTGTGCCAAACACATTTTCGCATACACCGGTGCGGCTCTGAATGCCAAGAGCGAATACTGAACCGCGAGAACTGGACATGCCCCTTGACCATGCAGGTCCTAGACCTGAACCTGTTTGCGGAGGCCAAGAACTCCACCGCTAACTGTGGCAGGCACAATCCGACTGACACTCACAACAGCCAAGGGTTCGGAGACGATGCCAGCGAAAAAAGCCTAAAGCGCTGCAAGAGAGTCCAAGATGCAATGAAAGAGGCATCCGAAGTGTGCGCAGACGCAATCAAAGCAGAGAACCTCAACGTTTCCGACTATAAGGATGCACTTTACCGGTATTTCGCGGCCATAAACTACCACACAGACATGTTCGGGGGTAACCAAGTTCTGACGAAAAAGGCAATCGTCCAGTTTGGCCTCGCCTGTTCCTACATGCACCGCAGTGGCTATTCTCTCAAATGCAAATCTGGAAAGACCATCACCTTTTTTAAGAAAAGGCCACTTTTTGTAACACACCTCCCAAAAACACACGCCCTCATACAAATGGGGTACAAAGTAAGGGCCATAACGAGGACTCAGGACACATTGAGGGGGTATCTCTGCCAGGCACTAGTAGACGCTCCGGACCTCGATCTCGTGTTCTGTCCAATGTCCAAAACGGCGAATCACAACACAAAGGAGGCCGTGTACTGAACGAGATATGTATATACAATAACATATGAAAATAAACAAGAATCAAATGTCTCTCACATGCGCATCAGCTCTAACGACCGATGACTGCAGAAAAGCACGAGAGTGCCTAGACGCACAAGTGGCGCTGGCTATCCAAAGAAACGAAAAGCGTCCGGCTATAACTCTCCCAATACCCAAAAAAAGCCCGTTGGAAAAGGTTGTCCGTATTTTCATTCCTAAACACACAGGTACAACACTGGGATATTCCGAGTGTCTCAAGCTCTGTGCCGATATAGAGAAATTTTCTTTAAACAACCCGTGCGAATGCAATTCGAAACAGAGCTCAAAGTCCTCGCGAAAAAAATAGCAGAACAAAGCAAGCACGAGGCCCACGCATTGTCGTCAGTGTACTGTGGGATATACATGCAATGTCTCTATCTGAATTCCACCACCTCCCAGACGATACACCACATCAACATGCCCGTGCTCGCCGACTGCATAAAGAATATAGCACAACAATTCGAGTCCGCCTTTTCAAAAAGAACGATAAGCCACAGCGAAATCATGGACTACCTGAATCCGCTCGCACAGTTTGTCGGCGAATACCCGCACATGTCAACGGTTGAGGGATACGCACACCTTTTTGACACGCATCCCCGCTTACCCGAGAGGGTCGGTATTAACACGGACGGACTATCCGCGATTGGGGACATAGTCAGAGCGTTTCTTATTAGAGCAAAGGAGGTCAAATTGTATAAATGGGCGCCCTCGAATGCATCTATTTTGAGACGATACGAGACAGTAGACACGAGTGTATTTTGGGAACGAAGCAGATTATTTTCCATCGACCACGCATCGTCACTTTCCACTGACGAGTTCCTAGCGTCGGTAAGATCCAGATACATCGCCTCTGTGATGGACAAGCGCGCACTGTATGCATGGGCGTGCCAGAGCTACGCAAAAACCAAAGATTTCTACATGTGCATGCGAGAAATCCAACCGGACAACATAAACGGTGCCCATAGAACAGGATCCACGCCAATTATCGTGGCACTAGAGGATGAAGACAAAGACTCTAAGTGCGATGAATTGCAGGAGATTATAATGTGCTCTGTCCTAACCACCTTCCTGGACTCAGGATACTACTCCGATGTTTATCGGGACCGCCCGCCGTCCCAAGCCCAGGTGCGCTCGCACAAAACCAAGAGCAGTCTAGGAAACTTCTGCGGCCAATATGTTACAATAGACAATCACGGAGCCATGACACAACACGGCCCCGGACCGGAAGGCCTAAAAAGCATCATCCTCGCCTATACCGAAAAGCACAACAGAACATTATTCGACTACTTATCTGGAAGATCTGAAACCCACAGGGATCTTACCGACGAGGATCTCTACTTTACAGAGTCGTGTTTTTAAAAATTATTAATTATTTACACCCTTTTTTAGTACCCATATATGACCATCAATATCACAAAACTTTTGTACCATAATCTTCTTGTGACCCTCTACAAGACTTGACCACTTCCACGAGCTTGGAGACGTGAAACCCTCCCCGTCCTCGCCTTCGGCATGCTCTCGACAAAGAAGGCCGTTGCTTATTATGTACATTTCAAGCTCGTAAAAATTGGAGATTTTCACCGGGGGCTCATCGCGGGGGGGGTGCATGTACATAATACAGTCTTGTGCCTCCTTCTTTCCCTCTACCGGAAGCATTACAAACTGGCCCTCGCAATCTAAATAAGCAGGAGAAACCATATTCTTTAGCGCGGGGCCAGCCGTGTGGGGTACCAAGATTTTCTTCTCAGCTGTGCCCATTGCTGCCCTATAATAACACACGCTTCTCTGCTAACAACAAGCTGCGCTTAGAAGAGATGAGCAAGAAAACACTTAGATGCGTTCAAATCCTTTCGGATCAACTCTGTCCACAACGAGATCCGATTCAAACTTTTGACTGGACCAATATTCCCCTTAAGAAACTGAAGAGTATGTTAGACGGGGATGTTTGGTGTATTAATATGGACGTCGCTTCCTCGCTCTTTATTATGACAGGCTCTGAAAATGCATATCTCCAATCGCTCCAATTGGTGCTCTCTGCGGCACTGGTTGCTTACACACACAGGGACTCCCTCAAACGATCCATACAATACAATATAGACTGGAGAAAAAGGCTATCAGAGCTCGCAAGAGGAGATGCCGGATGGAAGAAGGCAACCCTCACCTTCCTCATAAACGATATACACACAATGGGCTTTGGAAAATCCGCGGTCGTCCTGTCTCAAATTATGGAACTAGTTGGTGCGACAAACCCCAGAGAGCCCGGATGGAACATACTACGTGACGCGCTCGTAGTGTCCTGTGTGAGAAACACAGCCACGTTTTGGCCACAAGAACGGCGCGCATTGTCGGCGCTCGAAAGTGGAACCCTGAAACTTTCGTTGTTGTTTACGGGAAGCCTTAAAAATAGCACTATATATACAGCACTGCTTTCGCGTATGATGCACGGTTCCGATGTCGTTGGACACGGAAAATTATGGCGCCCCATTGAGCTTTCCGACATACCAATCCTCCCCTTGCGCGTGTGCATAAATAATGTTGCATGGCTCACAGACGATGTTATATCGCAAAACTGTGACCCGGAATGTGTTCCTACAGTGGGCAGAGCAATCAAAATAGACAAAGACAACGACAATAAGGTTCTCGTGGAATACACGAACTCGACCAAACAAATAGAGACTGCGGTATTTTGCTGCCACCATGTCCTTGTTCATGCTGATGACCACCCCTGCGAGAACGACAAGGCCTCTCTCCTGGAGTTCAGTGTCATCCCAAAGGTCTTCAATCTGATAAGCGACCAAACAGATGTCCGCGAAGACAAAGACTGGCTTTCCGAGGCAGAGAACTATCTTGACACTGTCTACAAAAAAGGCCCGGACTTCCTTCTGCCGACCGAGAAGATTCCACACTCCGCCTTCCCCTCTGTGAGTGAAACTGCCGTGGTGCCGGACTATGTTCTCCCGGCGCTTTCTGAGATCAGAAAAAGATTTGGATACATAAAAATATCGAGGAACAGCACAATTAAATCCTTGGGCAACACCGAGGTTGCTTTAAAGTACAACGCAAGAACGAGATACTCCTCCGACTTCAGCGCCGCTGTGATGGGCATGAAAGGGCTGTTTGCGGTTGACCGCTCCCAGTGCACAGACAGAGCCGAATCTATCTCAAAGACATACAGTGGTCTCCTTTGTAGCGGAGGCCTTCCTAGCGACGGGTCCATGGAGATAGTTGTAACGAAGATAGAATCTATGCCCGACGATGAGCATATCAACATTGCCGACTCTCCTTCTATCACAATGAGATATTCCGGAACATTCAAACGTAACAAGCCACACGGACCAGGCATATTACACGCGATGGTTGGGAAAACAACACATGTCACCATCTCAAAGAATTGGGACTGGGACGATCAAGACGGTGATCCCTGGTTCAAAAATTCTCCCGGAATGATCCGCGTAGTACATGACACAACAAACGTTTGGGTTTACCACGGCGACATACACGGGCACCTTTTCCCCGATGGGACTGGGATCGCCGTTGTCGCGGACCTGTGTCAGCCGCCTGTCATGGGGTTCGCGTCGGTCCAGTATCAAGGAACCTTCTTAGGGGGGTATCCGAAGCACGGAACCCTCTCCGAACTTTCAAATATACTGTCGGCCGTATCCCCACTGTTTCGGTACACCGGAAAGTGGAAAAACAATCGATTTCACACGGGATCGTATACCAATTTCGACACTTCAATCGAGGGTATATGGGAGCCTACTCCCGAACACGGTCCGCTTCTCACTGGCCATGTAACATGGAGTGTCTCGCCTGGATGCAAAAACCCACCCCTTCAACGAGTGGTTTCTGTGGATGGGCATTTTGATGAGGGCGTGCCGAATGGATACTGCGAGGTCCTCTTCCAACCCGGGCAAAAGAGAAAACGGTTTCTTGGGTCGCTCAAGAGCGGGGCGGCTCACGGTATAGGAATTCTAAAGTATGGTCCAGCTTCTAGCACCAAGATCACGCATGTCATGTCCGGAAACTGGGAAAACGGTGCCCCAGTCGGAGCCTTTGCGGAGTCCATATTGTTAGACGACCAAAACGGTCCCGTCACAAAATACCTGTTCTATCCAGGAGGAGAGAACAACAAGCCCACGGCCATTTCACCCACCCAATACCACGAAAGCCAGGTAATGCTTCTCCGGTCCCAGCTGAAGCGATGCACTCCTGGAACACGCGGCAAAAACTCGAGCCCGGAAAAGCGAAAGAGAAACAACGAAGGGCTCGAATGTCCAATACTACACGAAATAATGAAAGACCCGTATGTGGCAGAAGATGGACACACTTATGAGTTCTGGGCGATAAAAAAGTGGCTGGATACCCATGACACATCCCCCATGACCAACCAAAAAATGGGTCCGACTCTCATTCCAAATTTTACGTTAAAAAAAATATTGCAAGACTAGCTACTTTATTAAAAAAATTAATCGAACCCGCTGCGTGCTCAAACGTGCCTCACCACTTCAGTAATCTTTATGTGGGGGCATAAGCGACCAATTTCCGATGACAGCCTCGCTCGACCCAACACCCTCTCTCTAAGTACAATATTCTTTAGACCGCTGAAATAACACAAAAAAGTCTCTACACACCCGATATCCACGTATGTAAGATGAACAGTTTCTATAGCCGAAACCTTTATGAATGTGCGAGACATGAACGCATTCTTCTCAGGTACCAGAAGTGTAAACCCCGATTTGGTAAAACAGGGGCTGTCCTTCTTTGAATGTGCGCCCTCTGAGACGATATAGGTTTTAGACTTCGGAATGTGCGACGGCAAGATGTCCTTTCCCGTCCGCCGCTCCTTCCACACCCTCGTCCTTCCCATCAGAAACCAGGTTGTGCCGACTGTGAGCCGACACCTTCTGTTGACGAAGTTGCCCGTGCGCAGCCTTGCACTAATAATGGCGCTTTCCCTGTGCACCGTCCCGTCTTCGGGCAGCGCAAAAGGATAGAGAAGATTCTTCGGAGTTATTTCGCATTCACACATGGTCACCTTGGCCGTTCGCAAAAAATCGCACCCACTTAAGACAAACGACATGGATAAGTAAAGCTTCTGGTGTATGTAGATCTCATCGAATAGAAGTCGCACCGATTGAACCGATGGCTTCTGAAGACAGGCGAGATCTTGTGTCGAATCGCTCACAAAAGTATATTTCATACGCGGGAGAGCAAAAGGTCGGATCCCCCCTTTTGTAAAGGTCATCCTTGTCTTAAGACCCAAAATGCAGGTCGTGAGTCTTGGGACCCCTCTGACAACAACGCAAATTGGCAAATTTTTGCAATAGGTGAAAAATGCACGACAGCACGCTCGTAATGCCAGAAACTCCCTGCTCACAACAGGGCAACTGTGTTTCTTCGGGTACTTCCTGCTGCTCATCACATCGCGTAGGCTCTGCTCTTGCACGACAGAGAATATCATAACCAAGGTTTCAGCGGGAAGACAGAGAATGTTTTTCATTTTGTGCCCCATGTGTCTATAAAGTACAAACACGGACCGCGTATAAACATACCCCACACACCCCCTCAAATGAGGCTCTTTTGGACACTTGCCCTGTCCGCTTTAGTGGTTCGGAACTGTAAGGCACAATGTCAATTCATAGAGAAAAATTGCGTTCTCGATCAAAATTGTTTTGGTGGCAGCAGCACAGACGCTCCAGACACTGTACCACAAAAGAACCAACGCAATTGTATTTTCTGTTATCTTGACGGAACGGAAAGCGTAAAACTAGATCTAATTTTCCAGCATGGTACCAGAATATCAGGGGCCGAAAATTCAAATTGCCCGTCAATAACAACAGGCGATTCGCACACCATGATTATCTACTTAGAGCGATGCGCCGAAAAACGAGACGCAAGCCAGCCGGTGTCCGAAAAAATACAATTTATCAAAACGGGACAATGGACACCACCCGAAGGCAACTGTACTGTTATTGAGCACACAATAAACTCTGCGCTATTTTCTACGGAAGAGTCGCTCGATTTTAGTGCAGGGATACGGATAGCTTCTACATACGTTCCTATGGGCGACCTCATGTCTTCCTGTGGCATAGGACAGGCCACCCGCAAGATGCAAACACCGGCCGACCCACAAAGCTACGCCATGATCTCCCGTGTGGTTGGCACAACAGAAGAATGCAACGTAGTACGAACCGGAATGAGAGACATCGTATTTGATCACATAATTATGAACAACACACGCTGTGTTTCCTCGCTGACCTCTTCGAACCAAAAGCTTTCAAACGGACAGTGCCCCCTTTCCGACTTCTCACCGGACTCCATGGAGCTGATACGATTGACCCCGATGTTTTCTTTTGTAGACCCGGAAGAGAACGAGTTCCGATACGTCCAATTGTCTACGTACCAGAACTACAGGAACGCGTGTCCTGGCAGAGCACTTATGAGCGCAGACCAAAAGAACGCCAAAAAATATCCTCCCGACCCGGTGAACATCAATGGGCTCTGCTTTGACTATGTAGAGGATACACACGCCATCACGACGGATGACCTCGTCTCCCCCGACCTAGAGGATCCCAACGAAACTAGGGCCATTTTTAAGTGTCCAACCCAGGTTCCCCTTCTAGTGGGAAACCTCTGCCTTGAAGATGGCTATACCCCTCCTGCGATAACCGATTTGTCTCTAGAATGGCCAAAAAAAGCATCAATCACCCTATCCGAAGACGAAAGCGACGGAAGCGACCCCACGGTTCTTGTCATGAGAGCTACATGCCCAACCGGGAAGGTTTTGAATCCCGACAAAAAAACAGACTCTTATCCCACATGCGTTCCCGAGGACGACGTTGTCAACGAAACCTGGAGCCCTAACGCTGTCCCCCAATGTCCATATGGACACACACCGGTTAGCACAACGGTTGCGCTATCTCCAGACTCGAGCGACGATGAGAACGAGGAAACCGTACCCTTTCTCTGTGCCCCCACAAAGTTCAACAACGTCGCTTCACGCCCAATAGATGCAACCCTGTGGGATTTTCAAGGAAATGTATTCTTCTCAGACAACTGGCCCGCTGTGACCACCGGGAAAACGTTTACTGTGCTGGTGTTTGCAGATAAAGAGAGCAGTTCAACCACCAAAATGAAAGAGGGGGAGGTATTCGAAGACTACTTTGATAACGAGACTGGCACAAAACTAGGAATTTTTCTTCCAGACCAGCGCATCCTGTTACTAGACAGTTCAGATTTTTACGATGTCGCGCAAGATGAATTCGGCTGTTTCAATAAAAAGGAGAAGGTTTGCCCGGACGAGGATCTCACGTTCGAAACCCTGGTAGTTCTTGCTGCCCTTACACTAATTACTGCTGTACACCACTACATGACAAGACCTCATAACGACATTGGTTGTATTATTACACCCGAAAAAAAATTAAAGTAGTGCCACTCTTTATTTCCAATACGTACCCTTACAGCTCCCTATAATTTTCCATTAGAAATCTCATATCAGAAGTGAAACCAGACCGTGTGATCATCGTATAAACCCACCGCCCTACCACAAACAAGTAGTAAATCTCGGCATCGCTTCGAACCAATGGACATTACCGACACCCGCCCTGTCCCCAATTCCCCCGAGGACGGAATATCGCCAAATAGGAAACGCCCGTTGAGTGATATCGATGAAGAAGAGCACCCCAGACAAAGGCCGCGCTCAGAAAATGCGGAAACTCCAGACGAGTTCACTGACAGCTCCGAAGAGTCCGAAGATGAATTTAACCTCGACACTCTAGACGTGAAAGTCCCCCTCTTTGATATCAAACAGGCCGTTGGATCCGAGAGACACCTTGTTTTTGATCCACCTGCTCCATCAGCGAAGACGCCGTCCGAACTGTCCAAAGAATCCAACATTGCATCCAGGATACTCACCCTCAGAATACCATACGATGAACCAGAAGGCGTTCTTGGGTACTTTCAACAGTTTCAAGCGGCATATTATCTTCTGTGGCTCGCAGCCCACCTCTCTGCTAGCTCCAAAAATCTCGACATCTCGTGTCATCTGCTCGTAGTCAAGGAGGACACACAATCCCGTGATGCCTCCTCGGGTATGCACCACGACACCCACCCCTCTCTCTTCAGTATTTTGAAGGACAGCGTCGCTAACAAGAAATTCGGTTTCTACCTTGCTGAAATCCACTTTCATGATATTGCCGCACAGGCCGGGTTCACTGAGGCAATGAGGAACTGTCAATCTTTGTTCCAAACGAGAGAGGTCAAAGATATGGGTCCCTCGGCCATGATGCAACTTCAAAACACACTTGCCCAACACTATACCAAGGCCGAGACACAAGATCTTGTCTTGTTTCAGTGCAAAGAAGATTTTTCTAGGGGCGTTGTGCTGCTTGGGGAATACCAAAACACCATACAAGGCGGCCGCCATATGCACAAAAAATACAGAGCAGCCTCTGTAGCAGACATACTGCACCCTTTTGTTGTAGAGTACGACGCGGAGCAGCCACCCAACATAGTGTCGTGCGAGCCAAACGATAACTTCATGACCCTTGTGTCACGAGAAAACGTATTTAGAAATCTCCTTCCACCTGATACAGAGAAACTCTTTCACGACGCATATGTAGATAATGGACACGTGTTCATTGATAGATACAAGGCGTATCCGCTTGGATTCAACAATATAAAAAACCTGGTCGCATACAAAGACTGTCCGGGATCTGCAACCCACTGGCTCACCAAACTTCTCATCAACCAAAATCACCGGAGGTGCTTCTACCAGGAAACTTACATAGACAATGCTGCTGGACTCAAGTTCCTCGATGAGCTTGTTTTGGAACAGGGTGCCCTCCTTGACGGAGACAAGCGCCTGGATCTTATACGGCGCTACTTTGCCGGAAACCACCCACTCATGGAAGCCTATGCCTTGAATCTCAGAGAAACACTGATGTACATGTTCTCAGCTGTAAACGCTGGAACAAAACCAGAAAACATGAATTTTTACGTTACAAAGCTTACGAAAGAAGAAACAAATGGATGCAGAGTCGGGTCCGTCTATCTGAAACAACTTTGGTTTATGGTTGATAAATATGAGCACACATGCAAGCTTCATTCCATACGGGTCGTCCTTCAGTATCTCCGCGATCTTGTTTTTTTTCACGAAGTCACATCCAGGGACCCGCCGGGTGCCAATCTCTTCGGGGATGCGGGTGGGGGAAAATCACATCTCTTCAATATGGTGAAATCTTGTTCCCTTAACGGAATGTTCGAAGACTGTGCCTGG
>MDTB01181077.1_pt1 | contig 11755 bp, 10 predicted proteins | sample 811161 | NCBI WGS metagenome assembly MDTB01 (sample SAMN05326650, study PRJNA326480) | marine metagenome | isolation source: seawater | place: Mediterranean Sea | collected 2009
CTGGGTTTGCTGCAGCATCACCTCGGCAATCCAGCACTCCAGGACATTTAGATGTTCATGGGGTTCGGGCCACCTGCCGTCCTTGGTGAACATCCAGGGCTTCAGGGCAGGGTCCTTGCGGCCATGAACCTCCCACCAGGCCAACAGCGATTGACTGAGCTCAGGCGCCAGCGCACTGAAGTCGCGATGTTCGGCGCTGCGTTGTTGCCCCATCAGGCAGCGACCCAAGCCTGGTCACTGCCCAGCAGCTTTCCCGACAAACCCAAGCGCTGCAGGATCCGACCGATCTGCGCCGGAGCCAGTGGCTTTCCCGTACTGCTGAGCTTGCCAACCCCTGCCAGCGCATCAGCCATGGCCCTGTAGCTCAAGCCTGCACGAACCATTGGCTCAAGAACCCCGCGCAGTCCCTCCGCCTCAGCAATGGCCTTCTGCTTGCGCTCCGACGCCTTCTGAGCAGCACCTTCCCGGTACCCCCCAAGACACACGCCTCGGGCCTTGGCCGCGGCCAACGCTTCTTTGGTTCGCTCGCTGATTCGACGTGCCTCGAACTCAGCAACGCTGGCCATCATCGTGAGAACCATCCGACCAGCACTGGTGGTGGCATCAATGTCTGGCAAGTCACAGAAGACGAAGCCACCCATCCCGTTCTTCTCGGCCTCGTTGGCGAGCTTCAAGACGAAGCCAGCGTCACGAGCCAGCCGGTCGATCTTGGCAACAGCAATCACGGCCTTCTCGGCACGGGCCTGGGAGAGGGCCGCGGCCAACTGAGGGCGGTCGCTCTTACGGCCGCTCTCAACCTCCACGAATTCAGCCGCGATCACAGCCCCCCGCTCAGCCGCCATGGCCGCCACCTTCGAGCGCTGAGCTTCAAGGCCAAGGCCGGACTGACCCTGCCGATCGGTACTGACCCGGTAGTAAGCGAGCCAACGAACCGGACTCAGAGGGCGATCAGGCAGAGACGACATGCATCGAGCCGCTTGTTCCACGAGTCTACGTGGGTTGAACCTGTAACAGCAGCTCCAGTCACGGCGGTGTTGTCGAGAGGCTTCTGAAGAACTTTCCGCAATGAATGGGCTCTCTTCGGGACTCCTTAAAGCGTTGCGGGGCACAACCGGCTGGGCCTCTAAGAGATCAGGAAGGCCTGTTGGCCGGCACTGTCCCCAGGCCGTTCTCCACAATCAGATCAGCATCACTCGCTCGTTCGATGTCACTGGGTGTGGGTTGGTAACCATGAATTTCCGACCCCGGCTTGACGATGGATCGAACGGTCAGGCGGTCTCCCGCAACATTGCTAGCCAGGTCTGCCAGCACCGTAAAGGTGGTGAGCACAACAGGCTTTTCAATGTTGGCTTGGTCTTGGTTGGCACCTTGGCGACATCCACTACTGATCAGCGCCAGCAATACAAGGGTTAGACCTGCACCAATGCGAAGCAAGAGCTTTAGCCGAGAGGCTCAAAACTTATGGGATGGAGCGTGAATCAGAGGCTTTCCCATTGGTTAGTAGCGCTCGATGCATCGGCCAGTAGGTTGGGCTGTCTGGTTTCAGCGGGGATCAGCCGCTGAAGGAAACGGGGAAAGAACGGTGCGAATCCGTCGCTGTCCCGCAGCTGTGAAGCGTCGGCATTCCGCCGATGTCAGTCAGAACGCCCGCCAGGATTCCAAACGACGCGGATCGTATGAACGCTTTGACCAAAGCCAGCCCGATGCTGAGGGCTGGTGTGATCTCCATTGCGGGATTGCTCACCCTTTCCCTGTTCAACCCGGCCCATGCCCATCACCCGTTCGGCATGGGAGACAGCACAGACCTTTCGGCTCTTCAGGGATTGTTGAGTGGCATTGGCCACCCCCTGCTGGGTCCTGACCATCTGCTGTTTCTGCTGGCTATCGCCTTCATCGGCCTGCAACGTCCCCGAGCCTGGGTGATTCCTCTGCTGGCCGCTGGCCTGGGCGGGAGTGTTGTGTCGCAGTTCATTCCCCTGCCGGATGCTGTGGCTCCCTGGGCGGAAGCCCTGGTGTCGCTCAGCCTGGTGGTTGAGGGTTTGATGGCTCTCACCGTGGCCTCCGCCAGTTGGCTGCTGCCGTTGGTGGCCCTGCACGGTTTTCTGCTTGGCAGCACGATTGTGGGTGCTGAACCCACCCCTCTGGCGACCTATTTCCTGGGTCTGCTGATTGGCCAAGGCGCATTGCTGTTGGTGGTGACCAGCTGGTCCCAGACCTTGCTGGAGCGCATTGGTGCCCAGGGGCAACGCCTTGGTGCCGGCATCTGGATGGGCATCGGCATGGCCTTTGCCTGGGTGGCCCTGATCGACTGATCACGAGCAGGTCGTTTCACAGCTTCTGACCTCAGAGATCACCTCTGGGGTTTTCTTTATCCATACAAATGAACCGTTTCAAGCAACTGCTAGTTGCTCCGGCCGCCCTGGGCCTTCTGGCCCCTGTGGCTGCCGGTGCGACTGAAGTCAACGTTGCCGGTGTTGCCGACTACGCCACAACTGGCGAGCAGGCCACCAGCATCACCCAGTTCTCTGATGTGTACCCCACAGACTGGGCTTACCAGGCTCTGAGCAACCTGATCGAGCGCTACGGCTGCGTCGCTGGCTATCCCAACGGCACCTATCGCGGCAACCGTGCGATGACCCGCTTTGAAGCGGCCGCACTGCTGAACGCCTGTCTCGACCGCGTCACCGAAGTGACCGACGAGCTGAAGCGCCTGATGAAGGAGTTCGAGAAGGAACTCGCCATCGTCAAGGGCCGTGTGGACGGTCTGGAAGCTCGCGTGGGTGAATTGGAAGCAACCCAGTTCTCCACCACTACCAAGCTCTCTGGCTTGGCGACGTTGGTTGTCGGAGCGAATCGTTTCATGGGTTCCGCGACCCCGCTTCGCGCAGTTAGCAATGCCGAGTTCGGCGGAACAGTTTTCAATTACGACCTGCAGTTGGCCCTGGAGACATCCTTTACCGGCAAGGACCAGCTGACGACCGTGCTGCGTTCTGGCAACTTCGACGGTGACGACAACGTCTTCGGCAGTGGGGGACCGTCGGGTTTGGCCACCCTGGATACGTACGGCGTTCCAGGAGGGTGATCAACCGAATCAACTGGTGATCGACAAGCTCTTCTATTCCTTCCCCATTGGTGAGTCCCTCACCATCACCGCGGGTCCCTACGTCGGGCAGGAAGACATGCTCGCGATCTGGCCGAGCGTGTATCCCAGTGATCCGATTCTCGAGGTGCTGACGCTCAATGGAGCACCTGGCGCTTACAACAAGAACCTGGGGGCAGGGGCAGGCATCTCGTGGTCTGATTCCAGTGGCTTCAGTGCTTCCGTTAACTACGTCGCGGCCAATGGGGCGGCCAGCGACACGCGCGACGGCGGGTTCGCGACTGACAACGCAGCGGGTACCGGCACGGTTCAGTTGGGCTGGGAGGGGGAAGGTTGGAATGTCGCCGCGATCTACTCCCAGATCCAGAACGGGCATGACTTGATCGCCTATGCCACCCCGTTTACGCAGGAGTCGCTGAGCCCCCGAGGTGTCACCCACGCCTTTGGCCTGGGTGGATCCTGGGCACCGGAAAAGAGTGGTTGGGTTCCGTCGGTGAGCGTCGGTTGGGGATTCAACAGCAGTGACACCGACAGCAGCGGTGAGGTGAGCAGCAGTCTGTCCTGGACGGTGGGACTGGAGTGGAACGACGTGTTCCTGGCTGGAAACAATGCCGGTATGGCCGTGGGCCAACCCGTCTTTGCGACCGATCTGCGCGGTGGCGATACCCCGGCCGATGGTCAGTTCATCTGGGAGTGGTGGTACCAGTTCCAGGTGACCGACAACATCAGCGTCACCCCGGCGCTGTTCTATCTGTCGCGACCCATGGGCGAGCTCACACCGGACGATTCAACCTTCCAGCAACTGGGCGGTCTGATCAAGACGACATTCGTCTTCTGACCCAGAGAGCCTCGGCTCCAGAGAACTTCAGGACAGAACGCCGGAGGTTTTCTGGAGCCAGATGGCGCCGACGGGAACCAGCTTCAAGAACCTCTGATGCTGTGTTCACTCCAGCTTCCCGTCAAAGGCCTTCGTTAGTTCGAAAGATCTTCAAGTAGCCCTGCGACCCCAAGAGCCGTCGCCTCGATGTTCATGGCACCCTCCAAGGCCTTGCAGGCCGCGGCCATTACAGAAGGAAGCTCACGCCCTTGGAGAACGGTGCCGGCTTCCAGGTGATGCCTGACGCTGCGCTCGACCATCGCCAGTAGCTCCTCAGCTCGATCTCCAACGAAGCGAGCTCGTGCGAGCTGCTCTTGACGGAACGTCTCAAGCTGGTGTTTGTAGCGCTCAAGATCCTCCTTCGTTCGTGCTTCTGATGCCTGCTGAAGCATCCCCGAGTCGTAGTCAGCCAGACGCTCGACCCAGTTCCACTGGTCTGCCCGCCGGCGCAGGGTCGATTCAGAGCAGCCCACGACATCCGATGTCTGACTGAACTGGCGACTGGGGCCAAAGTCTCGATGCAGCAGAAGCTGCTCGAAGGCATCTGCGGGCTCACCAGGGAGCTGTGGGAAAGAGTTCATCGACTTGCGCACTTTCCAACAGGCTTCCAACGTGCTTCAAGCAGCGTCATCGAGCTTCATCCGGAAGAACCAAACCCTTCGGATCGGTGGTGACTTTGTAGCTGCTCAGAGTGATCTAGCGGGCAGCATTCCCAGCGCAGTGGACGTCCTCCAGTCGCCTCCCACTGCCTCTCGATGAAGGCTCTACGCATTCTCTCCATCCATCCTGAGGATCTATTGGGTTGGCTTTTGTAGGAGGAATCAAGATCGGTTCTAAAGGAAGCCAATAGAGAGATGTAACTACTCCAGGCTTCCGGTTGTTATCGATATTCCGTATGAACCTGAACAAGCGCGGGTAACTTGAAGGGTTGGCATTTCGAGGTGGTTGTCACCGCTTCGGAACACTTGCAACGAGAACAACAACTGCTCTCTTGCCACTTCTGTGGCGAACTTAAACAACCTCAGGAGTAGCTCCCTGAGCCGGATAGCCACCTCGTTTGGGTTCATTGGCCCTGTGTGTGCGAGGTGGTCGATCCGGACCTTCCTCACACACAAACCCAATGCGCAAGAACTTTCAGGGCCTCAGGCCCCACACAACTGAGCAGCTCAGAGCCGAGCTGGCTATCCACCACCTGATCGATCAAGACGATTACGTCCGCGGAACCATCACCCTCGGTGCTGATGAAGGCTGGCGTAAAGCGCTCGACCACAAGGCACGAGAACGTATAGAAGCGGCCAAGAACAACCCTGACCTACGCCCTAACGAGGTCGCCTGCGAGGAGCGATCCATCACTCGCAAGACGGACAACAGGTTCCGAGCAACTCCGCCCGAGAACTGGAACATTTACAGCGTCGGGATGACCAACAAAGGCGTGCTTCTTACCGGACTGCACTTCGCAGGTCAACGCAAGCACCCCAGCATCCGCACCCGAGAGAAGGGTGAAGTTCGTTTCGACTGCACCGGCACCCAGGTGAAGGTCTACCTCCCGCCGCTGTCGTGGGAATTCGCCATGCACCTGCTTGATCACCACGGTTTCATCTGCACTCGAGAGGAGTACACCCCGGAGATGGCATGGCAGTTCATCTTCAGCAACCCAGCCGTCCCCATCTGGGTCGAGGAATCAGCGCTCAAGGCGCTCTCCGCGACGTCTCATGGGCAACTCGCGGTCGGCATTAACGGCATCAACTCAGCTGGGCAGAAAACCCGCTCAGATCGCCTCCGTGTGCCCCTGAGGATGCTCGCGAAGGGTGGCCGACGGATGATTGTCAGGTTTGACAACGGCAGCAACTCAGAGCGCGCTGCGCAGCGTGTAGCAGGGCAGCTGAATCGAGCTGGAGCTGATGCCAACTGGTTCACCTGGACAGATCCAGGCAAGGCCAAGACGGACGACTACTTCGCTGCGAAAGGGAAGGCGCTTGTCGCCGGCACGTTTGACCGCTTAACGGATCAAACCGACAGTTTCAATCCGAACGAGGACGAGAAGGGCCACTACGCGCGGCTCAAAGGCAGCTGGCGCACAACCACCATCGATCGCGAGTTCGAACCTATGGACCTGGTCAGGGCACAGAAGAAAAGCCGTGTGATCGCCCTTGAGGGACCCACAGGGACCGGGAAGACGAAGGCCTCAGTTGGTGCCATCGCCCTGATGGAGCAGGCCCTTGGGCGCAAGGTCATCGTGATGGGCCTATATCACCGCGCGTCGCTGGTTCATAAAGGCTCTAGTGAGTTCGGTGTCAGGGATCTCAGCTCGCCCATCGGCACGTTTGAACGTGAACGGGGCGCACTAAGGGACGGTCTGTTCTGTTGCTGTGAATCCATCAAGAAGGACAGCGGCGAATGGGACCTCTTGAAGTGGAGTCATGAGCTGGAGGAGAACCTCAGGCCAGCCGTGCTGTTCCTTGATGAGCTCACCCAGGCGGCTTTCCACCTGTTGCTGGCCGGCACCGACGCCATGACGAAGGTGAGACGCGAGGCCATCAAGGCCATTGAACGGTTGATCCGCAACCCAGAGGTCACCGTCATCGCTGCTGAGGCTGGTATCGGCGACATCGAGCTGGAATGGCTGCAGGCGCTGTCTGGCGTGCAACCCCACGTCATCAACACGACCTTCCGCCGGCGGTCCGAGCTCTTCTGTGGCGACGCCACTGCCGACAACATCGACAAGCTCCAACAGCTGTGCGGACAGACCATCGATCGAGGGCAACAGGTCTGGCTCTCGATGGGAGAGGCCGAATCACTGAAGAAATTCAGTGCTCCTTTCCCTCGCAGCTTCCTGATCCATGGCGAGAACTCCAAGACACTGGAAGTCGCTGAGTTGATGTCCAACACCAATTCCGTCGCAGATCAGTTCTCCCTGGTCGGATACAGCCCGTCCGTGGTGTCTGGCATCTCATACGAGGCCTCAACCGTTGGCATCGCTGCATGTGTGCAGCAGTTCGCGATGGGCCCTCAGGACGCCATGCAGGCCGTCGCCAGGGCACGCAGCGCAGAGCGGCGCATCATGCTGTCGCCTGTCAGGACACCGAAGGCGACCACTGGAACTGGGCGGACATCACCAGAAGAGGTCAGTCGTGCCAGGTTCGCTGCGATCGATCCGACGATGCAGGAGCTGTACCGGGAGCACCTATCGAGCGTTGACCCGGCGACCGTGCGCTATTCAGTCGCTCTTGAAGCTCGAGTCAATTACGAGGCCATCCATAACGATCACGTCCTCGCCTCTCGCTTGAAGGACCAGGGCTACACGCTCCGGTCGTTCGATGAGCTGGTCAGCGATAACGCCGTTGTCATTCCGAAGGCTCAGCGGGATAAACAGACAAGACAGGCTGAACTGAGCCGTCGGACACAGCTGATCCATGAGGTCATGACTGGTCAGAAGACAATTGACCAGGCCAGCTCAGAGGCCAACAGGGAAACCAAGGAAGGCACCTGGGTCGACCTGGGAGCAGTAGACCCCAGCAATGCCTATGAGTGGCTACTGCGCGTCAGGGTGCATGACCTGGTCGCTGCAGGGTCATTCACTGTCGATAGCGCTGAGTTCCGCGCGATGGCAGCAGAGGTGCAGAGCCTCGACAAGCACCAGGCACGGCAGCTGCGAGACGTCCTCGGTGGCCGCGTCACCATCCCTGGACCAGACGACGACGTCCCCGCAACGTTCGCCAAAGCGTTGCTCAAGGTGGCGGGGTTCACCACCCAGAGGCAGAGGTTCCGGGTTGATGGCGTCCGTACCTACCGCTTTGAGGTGGTCGCGTTGGAGCTGTCCCCGTTCTTGTAGTGGGGTAGATAGATCCACACACCCCACTACAAGAATGGGGCAACATCCAGCATCTTTCCAGTCCATATCCTCGCCACACTCAGCTCAAAGCAAAGAGGACTGTTAATAGCTCAAACACAGCGCGTTAAGGGACCTGCTGAAGCTCACGCTTGTTTTCATTGTCGTCCCTCACTTCTGTCACCTGCAGGATCAAGTTCGTATCCCAGCTCTGATGCACGGAAGCGAGCAATCTCTTGGAGACCAGCCACAACCTCTGGGGGGAAGACAGGCCGCGGAAACTTGCCAGGCTCCTTCATCACCCCTCCTCGTCCTGTCACGAGTTGATTGAACCAAGTCTTGCCAGCAAACAAGAAGGCAAAGCCGCGCTCGTAACCCATCGCTCGCAGGGCATGCAACTCCCCAAGCGCAGTCCCCCAGGAATCCGTCGGACACCCATTGGGACCAAGCCGGTTGTAGTGAAGCTGAATCGAGTCTCCACTCATGACCCACGAAATCCCGAGCTGCTGAAGCCAAGAATTGAACTGCATCCGTTTGGGAATCTCTTGAAGCCCATGCTGAAGAAATTGGGACACGATCTCGACTGTGTCCTGCGCCTTCAGCACAGGGTCCTGAGGACGTAACTCGCTGAGCCTGTAGTTCAACTCAGAAATCTCACGCTCGAGCTCTGGAACTTGCTCACGAGCCTGAGCAATGGCACCAGTCAGAACAGAGACCTGAATCTCATTGGGCTGCTCCTTCGTCAGCTCTTCAGCAAGACGATGTTCACCGCGCTGAATCCTTCCACTGAGCTCCTGAAGCTGATCGTTTGCGGTACGGATCTGCCTGCTCAAATCCTCCACTTCCGGCCCCGTCTGAATCGGGAAAAGGTTCTGCCAGTCAGCCAACGACAAGGTCGCCATCAGCATCGCCTCCGCCTCATCCAAAGGAAGATTGATGGTCGGCGTCTTCCGCCAAGCACCAAGCTGCTCACGACATCGCGTCGCACCCTGCTTTGCGACCGCACCAGCACTGTCAGAACAGGTGACATAACCGGGATGCCCGGGTCTGGCGTATCGACCGGCCGCCCTGTAAGTCAACAGAGACCCACAACCCCCACAACGGACCAAACCACTGAACAAGAAATGAACTTTCCGCGCCTTGGTCGTTGAACGCTTCCGATCACGCGTTGCCTTCGCCCTTTGCGCTCTTGTGAAGATCTCCCGGTCAACAACAGAGGGGTAATAACCCGGAATGTCATGACTGTTTCTTCGCTGCAACAAGCCGGTGACGGCGGGATCCCTTAACCGTTGACTCACCTGACCACGGTTCCAACGACCGTCCTTAGAGGCTGGAGGAGCTGCATAGCCCTCCGCATTCAGCTCGTCGGCAATCTGCGTCTGGCCCATCCCCGCCAGGCACATCTTGAACATGGTCTCGATCGACTTGGCATGACCGTTCAAGCGAAATGGGCTCTCAGGCAACGACTCATCCCGGTCAATCCAGTAAGGGTTGCGATGCCGTGGTCTCTCACCACGGTCCTGAGCGTCGTAGATCTTGCGCCACCCACCACGAGACCATTTCGACTTCTCGTCGCTCTCGGCATGAGCCTGGGCGAAGAGAAAAGACAACATGGCGAGGTCTTGGGCCCCAGTCGTCTCCCTGAACAAAGGAGAGCCAGCCTGATAGTTGCAGACCGCAAACCCAAGCCCCTGCCCCCAGACATCCCGGATCAGAGACTCCAGTGCATCCAGAGGCTCTTGCCTGGAGAAGCGCCTGTGATCCTCTACGACCAGCACGGATCCCTTCGGGATCCAACCAGAGCGAGCTGCCGCTAGAAACCGCCCCAGCGCCCCTTGGATGCGGTTCCGGCCGGTGTAAGCGCTGACGCCTGGATCGAGAAATTCCTCAGCAAGACGAAAATCGGGATGCCTGCGCATCCAATCCTTCAGAGCGTGCTCCTGGCGCTTCAGACCTGACTTTTCGCCTTGTGCCTGGCCACCACTGGAAACGCGGCGATAGGAATAAGCCAGCGCCATGGAGAGGCTCGTCCGACACAGACAAGCTAGTCACCTATGCCGCAGAGCACAGCATCACCTCAGCAATCCAGCACCCATAAACAAACACGTGCTCATCCGGGGCCGGCCAGCGAGCGTCCAGGGTGAACATCCACGGTTTCTGGGCCGGATCCCTGCGACCGCTCTCCTCCCACCACATCAGTAGCGCCGCCGTCATGGTGGTCGCCGTTGGGAACACCGATGTCTTCATCGCATCGCCTTGAGACGACGGGCCAACGTTCCACGCAGTTGGCGCCAAAGGCGGCTGTGATGACGCTGCTCCGATCGACGCAGGCGGGCATGGGCAAGCAACTGTTGCTGCTGGGCCATCGCATCCAGCAGACCAGAGAGTTCTGGCTTGAAGGACGCCGCGCGGCGACAGAGCTGGGGAAACGTTTCGCCAGGCGCGGGCACGGCCCCAAGGCTGGCAAGCAAGAACAGACTGCGCTGCAACGGATCCGCAGCTGGTGCACGCTGCAGCCATCGCAGGATCAACAGACCGCTGGCGCCAGCTACGCCGGCCCCCAACAGCACGATCAACCCGGTCCAGTCACCGGCCCAAGCCAGCAAGCGCTGCAGCAGCTCTTGCTGGCCAACCTGATTCCAGCCAAGCCACCACTGGGTCCAGGCGAGATCAAGGCCCCACCACTGCCACTGCATCCAGCGCCACCAGGGTGCCGACATGGCGGCAGCGGCTCCCTCGCTCCAGGGACGTGCCGAGGCATCCACCCGATCGACCCAGGTTGTGGGATCCACCCGACTCCAACCCCGTCCATCCAGCCAAACCTCACTCCAGGCGTGGGCCTCGCTCTGACGGATATCTAGATAGGGCGATCCGCTCAGGGGACGGACTAGACGGCCACCGCGGTAGCCACTCACAACGCGGGACGGGACCCCGGCCGCCCGCATCAGAGCGGAGAAGGCGCTGGCGTAGTGCCCACAGAACCCCACCTGCGTCTGAAACAGGAACTCATCCAATGATCCGGATCGCACAACACCCGGCTGAAGGCTGTAGGTGAATCGCTGCTGGCGGAACCAGTCCTCCGCCGCGGCAAGGCGGGCCTGGTCGTTTGGGAGAGTGCGCCAGGTTGCGGCAAGAGCCTCAAGCTGTGGCTGGCGTCCAGGTGGCAGCTCCAGATCAGTTGCGGTCGCAGGCTGCTGCCGCCAGGGCGCGGAATCGTTCAGCTCCTGCAAGCGATAGACCCTTTGTTGTGCTGGCGGTTGGCGCAGGCGCAACTCACCGTGCGCGTCCAACTGCAGACCCGGCGATGTCGGTCGGGAACGGCCATCCCAGGGCACGGCATCGCTGGGGCTGGGCTCAACGGTCCACCACTGTTGTCCAGCCGTGCTGGACATGGCCAGGGTCTGGTCAAGGAATCGTTCGGAACGTGCAGAGGGTCGGCGTTGCCAACGGGTCCCATCGAAGTGGGAATGCACCAACACCCGCCAGTAGGCGTCGTCGGGCGGCTCACGGTTCTCTCCCAAACTCAGCCGAGCCGCAGGCGCGTCCGTTCTCACAAGTTCCGCAATGCCGAGGGGATCCAGATCGGGGGACAGGCCGGTGCGCGCTCGAGCGGAACCGCCAAGATCCGAACCCCAGAGAGGGCCGATACGCGGCAAGAGCAAAAACAGCATCAGAGCCAGCGGCAAAGCCGCGGCCATGAGCTGAAGGCTGCGCAACAGGAGCACTCGAACGCGGGATACGCCAACCACGTCCACCGCCAGCAAAGAGGCGAGTGCAAACAATGCCGAGAGCATCTGCAGCAAGCTGGCCAGCAATCCCGGGGACTGGGCTGCCAGCAATCCCACGGCGATCAACTGCAACAGCCCGACCAGCCGGAATTCGACGGATCGACGAGCCTCCAGCAACTTGAAGCTGGACACCAGCACCATGGCGAGGGTCACCCAACCCA
>MDTB01195155.1_pt1 | contig 11754 bp, 9 predicted proteins | sample 811161 | NCBI WGS metagenome assembly MDTB01 (sample SAMN05326650, study PRJNA326480) | marine metagenome | isolation source: seawater | place: Mediterranean Sea | collected 2009
GAATGCTTCTACAATTAAAACACCAGGCATTACTGGCTCTCCTGGAAAATGACCATTAACAAAAAAACTATCTTTTTTAACATTCACAATTGCAGTAGCCGAAAAGAGTTTTTTAATATTCCTTAATTCATCAATAAGAAGCATTGGCTCTCTATGGGGCAATAATTCTTTAATTTGTTCTTTATTTAAATTAGTCATCTAGTTTAGTTCTCTTTAAAAAATTTCTTATATTTGTAGCAGGATACCCCATCACTTTAGTATTAGAAGGAATATTTTTGATTACACCACTGCCACCTCCAATTTGGACATTATCTCCTATGGATATGTGCCCAGAAATTCCAGCCTGTCCTCCAATCATTACTCTATTTCCAATTGTAGAACTGCCTGCAAATCCTACTTGCCCTGTTATTATACAGTTTTTTCCAATTTTTACATTATGTGCTACATGAACTTGATTATCTAGAAATGTTCCATCACCTATAATTGTATTAGAAAGAGAGCCTCTATCTATAGTATTATTACATCCAATCTCTACGTTATTGCCTATTATTACTGATCCTATGTGAGGATATCTAACATTTGATTTTTTGCTTGGAAAAAATCCAAAACCTTTTTTTCCTAGAATTGCTCCGTCTAGTATATTTGTATTATTACCAATAATTGTGTTTTTAATAATTACATTATTGCCTATATTACAATTATTGCCAATTCGAACATTATTCTCAATTATTGTGTTATGTCCTATATGGCAATTTTTACCGATTTTAACATCTGGGCCTACTAGTACATTTTTACCAAAATTTAAACTAGAAAATTTCTTTTTATTAATATTATTTACATTTGGTTCAAAAAAATCATCGATCGCATTTGGATAAAATAATGAAGTTACATTAGCAACTGATAATAAAACGTTTGGAACCAATATAATATTAATATTTTTTGGTATTTTATTTTTCAACTCTTCGTTTGTAATAAGTAATTTTGGCCGAACTTTTTTTAAGACATCTAAATATTTGAAAGAATGAAGAAATGAAATATCATTTTTTGTTGCTGAATTTAAATCTTTAATATCATTTACTTTAAAATTATTCTTTTGTTTTTTTTGATACAACAATTTTAAAATATCATTGACTTTAATATTAGTTTTTTTTTTAAAAAAAATATTTTTCATTCTAAAAACTCAAAGAATATTTTTGGTTATTAAGTAATTCAATTATTTTATCTGTTATGTCTAATTTTTTTTTACCAACAATTATATTCTTTTTGGGTATTACGAGTGAAATAGAATTTTTTTCTACAAAATCAGTAATAATGGGATTTAACAATTCTAGTATTTTTTTTGAATTTTTAATTTTAATTCTATTTAATTCATCCTGTAAAATTTTTTTATCTGATCTATATTTTTGTATTTCTAAGGATAAAATATTTAATCTCGAATCAAATTCTTTTTTTTCAAGGATATTTTTTTGAGATAACAATAATTTTTCTTTATTCATTAAATTATTTTCTAATTTTTTTAAATTTTTAGTATTTTTACTATTTATTTCTTGAATATGTTTATTTAATGATTTTCCTAATTCTGACTTGTTAAGAATAAAATTAATATCAATGTAAGCAATATTGCTATGTGCAAAGGTGGTAACAAAACTAGAAAAAAAAATTATTAATATAAATGAAGTTTTTTTCATATTAAAAAGATGTTCCAATTCTAAATCTAAATGACTCGGTTTTATCAGATGGTTCGCTTGCCAATGGTATAGCATATGAGAAAGATAATGGCCCAATTACAGTATACCAATTTATAGAAATACCAGTGGATGATCTTATATCGCTAGATTCAATAGAACTATCATAATCTACTTCTCTAAGAGTTGCTGCATCAAAAAATAAACTTAAATCTAAATTTTCATTTTCAGAAAAAATACTAGGAACTGTAGTGTTTAAGTTAATTGCTGACCCAAAATTACCTCCAACATACTCATCACCATCTTTAGGTCCAAATTTTCCCGATTCAAAACCACGTAATTTGCTACTAGGAATATAAACTCTTTTAGAAACTCTTACATCGTCATCAATCGAATTGACAGCTTTTAAGAAGAATCTCCCAGATATAACTAAGTTGTCTGACAATGAAATATATTTTGAGTAGTTTATTGCATTAGTGACAGAAAGATCATCGGAATAAATTGGAAGCTGTTGTTCAAAACTTAGTCTATATCCATCGGTAGGTTGAAAGTTTTGATCCAATTTATTCAACACTAAATTATAGGATAATAAATTTTCTATGTAATCACCTTCTTGCTTTTTTTTATGGTTTGAAGCATTAGATGAAGTTTCTAACTTTTCATAATAAATAGAGAGATCAAGATTAATAAACAAATCAGAATATTGTTCAAAACCAGTTCCAATACCAAGCCCAGTTCTAGTTGTTTTAAAACCACTTGAACTTAGAAAATCAGCAGAAGTACTTTCTACTATTGTATTTAAAGATCTATCAGTATTTCTAAAATTTGGATTTACTACGGAAAATTTACCTTTTAATTCATCTTCAGAAAGGGTTAATTTAGTAGATAAACTGATACCTTTGCCTAAGTAATTATTTTCCTTTAAACCTGCAGTTACTGTTGCACCAGCAGTTCCAGTTCCAGCACCAGCAAATATTTCACCAGTTGGCTTTTCCTCTACTATTATATCAATTATTTTTTTTTGATTATCTGTAGGAGAATCTTTTATCTGAGCCTCAACCTTCTTAAATATACCTTTAGATTTAATATTATTAATAGATTTGTCAAACAACGTTTGATTATAAGCATCCCCTTCATCAACTATAAGCGAATTACGAACAACTTTTTCATCAGTTATAAAATTTCCAAATACATTTACTCTTTTAACAAAAAGTTTTTCTAAATCTTGAAAAGCTATTTTTACATTAATTTTATTTTTTTCTACGATTTTTAAATCATATTTAACATCAAGAAAAACAAATTCTCTTTGAAGTGCAATTTGATATATTTCATCAATTATTTCATCTAAATTCTTTTTAGAATATTTTTTATTTTTAATTTTATTAATCTTTTTTTCAATGATTTTAAAGTTTGCTTTATCAAAATTATCATTAAGATCAAAAGATACATTGTTGAAAAAATATTTATTACCAGAATTTATATTGAAGTTAAGTTCAAAAAACTTATTATTAATACTTTTTGCGTAAGATGATTTAACATTAACATTATAATATCCTTTATTTTGATAGTAAATTTTTAACAGATTTTCATCATACTTAATTCTTGCTTCATCTAAATACTTATTAGAGGTTATAAATTTCCAAAATTTACCCTCCTCAGATTTAATAATATTTCTTAATTTGGAATCTTTAAAAATTTTATTTCCCTGAAAATTAATGCTTTTTATAATTGCACGATTGCCTAAATTAAAATCATAAATAATATTTACAGAATTATTTTGATTATCAATTATTTTAGTCTTTAGTTCAGAAAAATAAAAACCATTTGATCTAATAACATTAATTAAAAGATTTTTTTGGTCTTTTATATTGTTTTCTAAAAAAGGATACTTTTCACTTTTTTTTGTTATATCGTTGATTTCTTTAAGGATTGATTTATTTTTAATTCCATTGATTGAAATTGATTGAATTATTGGGTTTTCAATAATTTTTATTTCAAGTTTTTGTTTTACTGGAAATATTTTTATATCTTTAAAATAATTTGTTTTATAAAGCTCTTTAATAGCGTAATTAAGGTCATCACTACTCAAATCCACATTAGTATTAAGTCCTGAAAACATTAAAATAGTTTCTGCTGACAATCTCTTATTGCCAGTCACTATTATTTCATTATAAGTTTGTGCAATAGAGACTGATATATTCCCAAAAAAATAAATAATTAAAATCATAAGGAATTTAATGTTTTTAAATTTTAAAAAATTATTCATTTTAATTTAAATATTCATATAGAAATTTATTTACTTTTTTTACCATATTTTTAATTTCATTAATATTGTTTGGTGATAATTTGTAATATTTTATAAAATACTGGTTTTTTAATAATTTTAATAACAGTTTGTGTATAGAGATGTATTTTATTGAATTTTCTAAATACATTTTTACTAAAGCGTCATTTAAAGAAACTAAAATTATTTCAAAATAAGTATCTTTAAAGTTATATTCTAATATTTTTAATAAAGGAAATTTTTGAGTACTGGGTTTAAGAAAACTCATATTATTAAATTTATCAATATTAAAATCTTTATCACCAAATATAAATTTTTCTTTTTTTTTATATAAAGAATTGATGATTGGAATTTCCATAGTTGTATCATGAGCTAGAAACTTTGTTAAACCAGTCTTATAATGAACTACAGCATGCACATATGATTCTGGGTGAATAAGAATATCAATTGTATTTTGATTTAAACTAAAGATTTTTTTGGCCTCAATGATCTCAAATATTTTATTCATCATGGTGGCAGAATCAATTGATATTTTTTTACCCATCTTCCAATTTGGGTGCTTTAATGCTTGTTTTGGATTAACATTTTCAATTTCTTTGAGTTTCTTGTTTAAAAAAGGACCACCGGAAGCAGTGAGATATATTTTTTTTATGTTATCTTTATTCTCATCTTTTATAAGAGACCAAACAGAAAAATGTTCTGAGTCTAATGGGATAAAGTTTGTTTTATATTTTTTTAACTCATAATTTATAAATTTCCATCCACAAATAATAGATTCTTTATTTGCAATTCCTAAATTTTTAGTGAATTTGATCACGTCTATGGTCGGCTCTAAACCTTCTATGCCAGAAATTGCACTAATTGTAAAATATACTTTTTTATTAATATCTCTCAATGCTTTATTTATATTAAAATAAACTTTAATTTTATTTTTTTTAAATAAATGACTATAATTAAAATATTTTTTATTATCGTTTATTACCACTTTTTTAACATTAAATTCCAGAGCTTGATCAAGAACTCTTTTAATGTTCTTATTTGTTGTCAATAATTTAACCTTAAATTGTTTTCTATTTTTTTTAATTATTTTTAAAGTAGAGGTGCCAATCGAGCCAGTCGATCCAAGAATTATTAAATCTTTTATCATATTAAATTTTAAATAATTAAAATCCCTATTGGCAATGCTATAATAATACCATCAATTCTATCTAAAATACCACCGTGACCAGGTAAAAAAATACCAGTATCTTTAATTTTAGCTTTTCTCTTTAAAGCTGAAATAATTAGGTCTCCAATCTGAGAAACTAAAGATATTATAATTATCAGTAAAAAAATATTAATATCAGAAAATATTATATCTTTTTGGTAATAATAGAAAATGTAACCAAAAATTATAGCAAGAATAAAAGAACCTAACGCACCTGAGTAGGTTTTGTTAGGACTTATTTTTGTTATTTTTTTACCACCAATTATTTTTCCAAATATAAAACCGCCCATGTCTGTTGCTATGCATATTGACAATAAAAATAAAATTTTAAATTTATTTAAATCAAACGATTGTGACACAAATAAGAAAATAATTAATGTAAAATAGCACATATAAATAAGTCCTAATAATATTGATAAGAAATAAAATAAATTTTTTATTTTAAATATTTTTCCAAATATTTTTATAAGTTCATACAAAACAATAAAGTTTACAATTAAAATTAATGAGTACAGAATTCTTACATCTAAGAAGGATAAATAGAGTATGATTAGTAAAAGAATAGAAGTTGCTATTCTTTTACTTAACTCACTCATTTCAATCCACCAAAATTTCTTCTCATTCTTTTAAATTTTAATATTATTTTACTAAAATCTTTTTTTGTAAAATCTGGCCATAATTTTTTTACAAAAAAAATTTCCGCATAAGAAGCCTGCCAGAGCAGGAAATTACTTAATCTAAATCTATCTCCAGTTCGTATAAGTATTTCGGGATCTGGAATATTATAAGTATACAAATTTTTTGAAATATTTTTTTCATTTATTTGATTTGATAAATTTATTAATTTTTTAACAGAATGAACAATTTCCTCTTTAGAACCGTAGTTTAAGGCTATATTGATTTGTATTTTGTTTTTTTCTTTGGTTAATTTTTGTGCATTTAGAAGTTTTGATTTAAGAGTATTGGGAAATTTATTTATATTTCCAATAATTTTTAGTCTTATATTTTTTTTTATAAACTTATCTAATTGCTGATCAATATATTTTTCTAAAAGATATATTAAAAAAGAGATTTCTTTTTTTGGTCTTTTCCAATTTTCTGTAGAAAAAGTATATAAGGTAAGAAATTTTATTTTATTAACAATTGCCTCCTCGATTATTTTTTCAACTATTTTAACTCCCTGGCTATGTCCAAAATTTCGAGATTTATTTTTTTTTATTCCCCACCTTCCATTACCATCCATTATGATGGCCACATGCTCTGGAGAATTCATATTGTCATTATTTCTTTTTCTTTTGATACCACCCTATCATCTATAACTTTAATTTGATTATCTGTATATTCTTGAATAATTTTTTCATTTTTTTTTACTTCATCTTCAGAAATTTCTTTATCTTTAAGTAATTTTTTTAATTCATCATTAGCTTCTCTTCTAATGTTTCTTATAGAAACTTTACATTTCTCACCCATAGATTTTATTATTTTCTTTATTTCTGACCTTCTTTCTTCGCTAAGATCAGGAATGGGTAACCTTATTAGCTGTCCATCAATTTGAGGATTTAATCCTAAATCAGATTTTTTTATACTAGAGTCAATAAGCGCAACATTATTTATGTCCCATACTTGAATATTAATACTTCTAGGTTCTGGAGTTGTGATGCTTGCTAATTGATTAATTGGCATTTTTTGACCGTATACATCTACTTTTATTATATCTAGCATACTCGCATTTGCTCTTCCAGTTCTTAGAGATGATAATTCTTGCTGAAAGACTTCAAAAGTTTTTAACATTTTATTGTTATATTTTGTTCCCTCAAACATTATTCACCAATTTTAAGTCTAACAAATTCATTTACATTTAAATTAGTTATCTCTAAGCTTTTTATAACATCTTTGACTTTCATTTTAGGGTCCATTACCCAATCTTGTGTCAATAAACTATTTTCGTCCTTAAATTTGTTAATCTTGCCTAAACTTATTTTTTTTGCAATTTCCTCTGGTTTGCCAGTATTTTTTAACTCTTCAGAAATTAAAGATACTTCTTTATCAATTAATTCTTGATCAATCTCGGTTGCTTTTAAAGAAATTGGATTAGATGCTGCTATATGCATTGATAATTGTTTTCCAAATAAATCTATTTTATCAGATTTTTCATTGGTACTCAGAGAGACTATTACGGCTAATTTTGATACATTGTCCTTAATAACTGAATGCTGATAGGCAAAAATTTTTGAATTATCATTATTTAAAGTCTTTGCTCTACCAATTGTTATTTTTTCACCAATTTTTGCAATTAAAGCTACTAAATTTTCATCAACATTTTTATTATTTTCCATTTTTGTATTTTGCAATACATCCAAATTAGATGAATGATTATTATTTAATTCTCCTAATTCTTTCACAAAATCTATAAAATTATCATTTTTTGCAACAAAATCTGTTTCACAGTTTATCTCAATTAGTGACATTTTTTTTTCATCACCAGATATTACAACTACTCCCTCTTTTGCACTTCTGGACATTTTTTTTGAAGCTTTCGCAATACCTTTTACTCTTAGGATTTCTGCAGCTTTATCTAAATTACCATTTGACTCTTTTAAAGCTGAATTGCAATCTTTAAATCCTGCACCTGTTGATTTTCTTAATTGCTTTACTTTTTCTATATCACTCATTTTATGTCCTGTAATAAATTAATTTTTTAATTAAGTTTAGTTTCTACTTTTGCATCTATAGATTTTTCTTTAATTGAGGGCTCAATTTTCAATTCCTTATTTTCTTTGTCATCAGTTTGATTTTGTGGAGCCTCTTTTTTTGCATTTAAAATGGTTTCTTTGAGAAGTGAACAATACAAATCTATAGATCTTCTTGCATCATCATTTCCAGGAATAGGAAAATCAATACCATCTGGGTTAGAATTTGTATCTAAAATTGCAATTATAGGAATACCTAGTTTAACAGACTCTTTAATTGCCAATGACTCGTAGTTTGTATCTATTATAAATACAAGATCAGGTATTTTCTTCATACTTGATATTCCGCCTAATGATCTCTGGAGTTTTTCTCTTTGACCGCTCATTTTTAATAATTCTTTTTTTGTAAAACCTCTATTCTCAGATTTTAAATCTGATTCTATTTTAGCTAGTTTCTTAATTGAATTTGATATGGTTCCCCAATTAGTAAGCATACCACCTAACCATCTATAATTTACAAAATATTGATCAGTTTCGTTTGCCAACTCTGCTATTGCCTCTGATGCTTGTTTTTTGGTTGATATAAATAGAATTTTTCCTCCAGATAATATTGTTGAGTAGATTTTTTCTAAAGCTACTTTTGTTAAATCAAGAGTTTGGGTTAAATCTATTATATGGATAGAATCTCTTTTGCCAAAAATAAACCTTTTCATTTTTGGATTCCATCTTAAAGTTTTATGGCCAAGATGTACGCCAGCTTCTAATAATTGTTCTATTGTTATGTTAGGTATTTTCATTTTTTTTTCCCGGTTATGCCACCACAATTACTGCCTTAAAAAAAAAAAGGACCGGAGGTATAAAACCAGAAATTGTGTGCGTATTAATTTATGAGACTAATTACAAAAAATTAGAAAAAAAACAAGCATTTTTTAAATAATTTCAATATTTTGCTCATTTCTCAATAAATTAAGCATTTTATGGTCGATTTTTCTTTTTTCATTTAATTGAAAAGACATTGTTTTTTTATCTATTTCAACATGGATAACGAGCCTTGTCTTCCCCCCTTCCAAACTTAACTTATTAAGTTTTTGAATATCTTTTAAATTTTTAATTTTTATTTTTATTTCATCTATGGGTCTGTCTATTACTTCCTTCATAGAAATAATTTTTCTAATATTAATTTTTTTTTGAAGCTTGCTTTCATCAACAAAATTCTTAACTAAAGTAATCATGACTGAATTTCCTTCAACAAGTATTTCCCTGTTTGATTCGAAAACATCTGAAAACACAAATAATTCAAAAACACTGGAAAGATCCGAAAACTTAATTATTGCATACGAACTACCTTTTTGTGTTTTTTTTTCTTGCACTTTAAGTATAGTAGATGAAATATTTGAACTTAAAATATTTTCATTTGTATTAAATTCTTCATAATGAATAATGTTATATTGATTATAGAGTGATTTGTATTGATTTAGAGGATGATCTGACATAAAAAATCCTAGTGTTTCAAATTCCTTTGATAATTTAATATCAGTATTCCAGTCTTCAATACTTTCAATGTAACTTTCGTCACTATCATCATTAAATAAGTCAGTTTGATTTGCTAAATTATTTTCGAAATTATTTTTGGATTTTATAATTATATTGGGAATTGAATTATATAAGGATTGCCTATTACTTTTGAAACTATCAAAAGCACCCGCTTTAACCAAACCTTCTAATTGTAATTTATTTATATCTTTAGGATTCACTCTATTTATAAAATCAGTTAAATTTTTATATTCACCATTATTTTTTCTTTCATCCACTATTCTTGAGATAGCCTCATAACCTACACTTTTAATTGCTCCTAATGCATACAAAAAGTTTTTACCATCAGATGAAAAATCAGCATGAGATTTGTTTATGTCAGGTCTTATTACATTAATTTTTAATCGTTTAAGCTCCTCATGAAATTCACCTAATTTATTTTGATTTGAAAGCTCCATAGACATTGATGCAGCAAAAAATTCATGTGGATAATATGTTTTTAAGAAAGCGGTTTGATAAGCTATTATTGCATAGGCCGCAGCATGACTTTTATTAAAGCCGTACTCAGCAAAAGGCTCAATTTTTAAAAAAATACCCGCAGCAATTTCCTTACTTATTCCATTATTATAAGCCCCTTCAACAAATCTTACTTTTTGTTTTTCAAGTTCAGCTCTTTTCTTCTTGCCCATGGCTCGTCTTAAGATATCAGCTTCTCCAGCACTAAATCCTGACAATGTTTGTGCAATTTGCATTACTTGCTCTTGATAAATTATTACTCCGTAGGTAGGTTTAAGTATTTGCTCAAGTTTTGGGTGAAGATAGTCTGGCTCTCTATTGCCGTGTTTGCAGTCGTTATAAATTGGTATATTGCTCATAGGTCCTGGCCTATATAATGCAACTAATGCAATTATATCCTCTAAGTGATTAGGTTTCATATTTATAAGAGCGTCCTTCATACCAGAACTCTCTAATTGAAACAAACCAACTGTTTTACCACTTGACAAAAGATTAAATACTTTTTGATCTTCATAATTGATATTTTCAATTTTAAAATTTTCTACTTTAGTTGATATAAGCCTTTGAGTTTTGCTAATTACTGTTAATGTTTTTAAACCTAAAAAATCAAATTTAACTAAGCCAGCATTTTCTGCAGAATACATGTCAAATTGTGTAGATGGAAGTAGCAAGTCTGCAGATGAGTCTTTGTACAAAGGAACAGTCTCCGTTAATTTTTTATCTGCTATAACAACACCAGCGGCATGTGTTGCTATATTTCTATTTAATCCTTCAAGCTTTAAAGATAACTCGATTAAACGGCTAACCCTTTTATCTTCTTTAATTAATTTTTGCAATCTAGGTTCTATGTTTATGCTTTCTTGTAACTTTAATGGTCGAGATGGATCAAAAGGAATCATTTTGCAGATACTATCTATAAAACCGTATGGAAGTCCTAACACCCTTCCAACATCTCTTATCACCATTCTTGCCTTAAGTTTTCCGAATGTTATTATATGAGCAACACTATCTTTATATTTTGTAGTTAAGTATTTAAATACTTGATCCCTTTTTTCCTCACAGAAATCTATATCAAAGTCTGGCATAGATATTCTATCTGGGTTTAAAAATCTCTCAAAAATTAAATTAAACTTTATAGGATCAACGTCTGTTATGGAAAGACACCATGCAACTAATGAACCTGCTCCAGAGCCTCTGCCAGGTCCAACTGGTATTTTATTATCTTTTGCCCATTTGATATAATCTGAAACAATTAAGAAATATCCAGAATAATTCATTGCAGATATAATATTTATTTCATGACTTAACCTTTTTTCATAAATTTCTTTAACATTTTCATCATTTTTAATTTTGTTTATTAACTCAAGGTCAGATTTAAATTTTTCTTCTAAACCTTTCAAAGTGTCACTTTTTAATTTTTCATTTACATCAACAGTTTCTGAGCTTATGTTCGGCAGTATAGGTTTAGAGGGCATAGGTCTAAAACTGCATCTAAATGGTAAATTATAGTTATTTTCTAAGGCCTCAGGCAAATCTTTAAAAATCTCAAACATCTCTTCAGATGATTTTAAATAATGATTATTAGATAGTTTTAATCTTTTTTGGTCATTTATGTATGTTTTTTGACCAATACACATTAAGGCATCATGTGCCTCATGCATTTCCTTATCCAAATAATAAACTTCATTGGTAGCAATAATTGGTATTTCGTATTTTTTTGAAAGATTTAAATTAAAAATCTCAAATTGTTTTTCATTTTGATCGCCATGTCTTTGAATTTCTAAATAAAAATTTTCTTTAAAATTATTATTTAACAATATTATTAGTTCGTCTAATTCC
>MDTB01120767.1_pt1 | contig 11753 bp, 12 predicted proteins | sample 811161 | NCBI WGS metagenome assembly MDTB01 (sample SAMN05326650, study PRJNA326480) | marine metagenome | isolation source: seawater | place: Mediterranean Sea | collected 2009
TGATCTATTTTTGTTTTTTTCATTTATGATAATTAGATATACAAATGGAGCAAATTTAAGACTAATATGATTTATGAACCTTATTAAGTCAACAGGAACGTTTAGCTTTTTTACAATAATAAGCAGAATTTTAGGTTATTTGAGAGATATACTTATTGCAATATTTTTGGGCACAGGTCTATTAGCAGATGTTTTTTTTGTTGCCTTTAGAATTCCTAATACCTTTAGAAGACTCTTTTCTGAAGGATCCTTTAATGCTGCTTTTGTTCCTAGTTATGCTTCAGAATTAGCAAAAGGAAATGAAAGATCAGATAATTTTGCAACTAAAATATTTAGTTTATTAATTTTAATTTTACTTTTTATAGTTTTATTAATTGAAATATTTATGCCTTTATTTGTATTTCTTATAGCTCCAGGTTTCAATGGGAACGAAACTAAAATGGACTTAGCTATAAACTTAACAAGAATTACATTTCCTTTCCTTTTTTTTGTAAGTTTATCTTCTTTTTTTTCAGGTATTTTAAATTCCCACAATAGATTTGCAGTGGCAGCAGCAGCTCCTATAATATTAAATATTTTTTTAATTTCAGTTTTGTTTTATGGAAATAATTTAGGAGATGAACTTGTTTATTATTTATCTTATGCAGTTACTCTCGCTGGATTGGTACAATTTTTATATCTATATTTTTACGTAAAAAAATTTTATTCACCAAAATTTTCTTTAAATCTTTTAATAGATGAAAAAATAAAAATTTTTTTTTCTAAACTTTTACCAAGTATTTTTGCATCTGGAGTAACACAAATTAATGTTTTAGTTGGAACTATAATTGCTTCATTTCAAGCAAGTGCAGTTTCATATTTATATTATGCAGATAGAGTTTATCAAATAAATCTAGCAATTGCTGGGATTGCAATAGGTACAGTTATCTTACCGCAATTATCTAAGTATGTTAATAACAATCAAAATGAAGAAATTTTACTTTTACAGAACAAATCTCTTGAACTTAGTTTCTTTCTTAGTATACCAGCAACGATTGCTTTATTGATAGCTTCTGAACAAATAATTTCTGCATTATTTGGATATGGATCTTTTTTAGTGAAAGATGTTCAAAATTCATCAAAAGCATTATTTTATTTTGCTTTAGGTTTGCCTGCATTTTCTTTAATAAAGGTTTTTTCGAGTTTTTATTTTGCAAGACATAATACAAAAACTCCATTTTATATTTCTTTAATTTCAGTTTTTATAAATATAGCAATTAGTATTATTTTCTTTAAAAAAATTGGCTTTATCATCATCCCAATAGCAACAACCATTGCTTCATGGATTAATTCAATTATTTTATTTATTTTGTTAAAAAGGGATAAATTTTTTAAATTCAATAGTGTTTTTATATCCCGCTTCATAAGAATAGTAATTGCATCTTTAATTATGGGTTTTTTGATCAATCATTTGTTGCTTTATTTTGAGCCCAATTTAGCTTACGAACAAATTTTTAAGTCTATATATTTAATTGGAATTGTATTAATTGGATTAATTTCATACTTGTTAATTGCAGTTTTGATCAAGGCTTTTAAAATTAGTGATATTAATTTAAGGTATTAGATAAATGTTGAAAAAAATTTTTTCAGGTGTTCAGCCTTCAGGGAATCTTCATTTAGGAAATTATTTGGGAGCAATTAAAAATTTTGTAGATCTTCAAAACCAAAAACAGACAGATTGTATTTATTGTATAGTAGATCTTCATGCAGTTACTGTTAAACAAAATCCTAAAGAATTGAAAAAAAGTATTAGAGAAACTCTTGCAACTTTTATAGCAAGCGGGTTGAATGAAAAAAAAAGTATAATTTTTAATCAATCTTCTGTTTCGGCTCATTCAGAAGGAGCCTGGATATTAAGTTGTGTTGCTAGAATGGGCTGGTTAAACAGAATGACCCAATTTAAAGAAAAAGCAGGCAAAGATAAAGAAAAGGCAAGCATTGGTCTTTATGCTTATCCTGTTTTAATGGCTGCAGATATTTTGCTTTATGATTCAACTCATGTTCCAGTAGGAGATGATCAAAAGCAACATTTAGAATTGTGTAGAGATATTGCTCAAAGGTTTAATAATGATTATAATGCTCCTAATTTTTTTATATTACCAGAGCCATTAATTCAAAAACAATTTTCAAGAATAATGAGTCTTAAGGATGGTACAAAAAAAATGAGTAAATCAGATCCATCAGACTTAAGTAGAATAAATCTTACTGATGATAAAGATTTAATAATTAGTAAAATTAAAAGAGCTAAAACTGATACAATGGCTATGCCAACAATAGAAGAAAATTTAGAAAAAAGACCAGAAGTGGAAAACTTATTAGGAATTTATTCAAGTATAACTAAAAAAAAAATTGAAGATTCAAAAAAAGAATTTGAAGGAAAAAATTTTTCCGATTTTAAAGTAAGACTAACTGACGCTGTGGTTGAAACAATTTCTCCAATTTCAAAGGAAATAAAGAAATTACTGAATAATCAAAATTATTTAGATAATATTTTATTTGAAGGATCTCAGAAAGCGGATAAAATTGCCTCAAAAAAAATTAAAGAAATTAAAAAATTGATGGGCTTTAACTAAAATGTTTATTCAAACTGAGGTAACACCAAATCCAAATTCACTCAAATTTATACCTGGAAAAGATGTTTCAAAAAGTGGATCATTAGAAATAACTGATAAGGAAAAAATTGATAATAACTTAATTAAAAATATTTTATCAATTAATGGAGTAACAGGAGTCTTTTTGGGAGAAGATTTTTTGTCAGTTAATAAAAATCAAGAAACTTCATGGGAAGATGTTAAACATATAGTAATTTCATTAATGAATGAATATTATTCTGAAGGGAATGAATTTATTCTTGATAAGAATATAGAAAATAAAACAAACCAAAATTATGGAGATATAGAAAAAAAGATTATTAAAATATTAGAAACAAAAATAAAACCTGCAGTTGCTAGGGATGGTGGTGATATTAAGTTTAAAGAATTTAAGAATGGAGTGGTAAAAGTCCAATTACAGGGTAGTTGTTCAGGTTGTCCAAGTTCAACAATGACTTTGAGGCAAGGTGTTCAAAACCTTTTATGTCATTACATTCCAGATGTTAAAGAAGTTGTAGCAATTACATGATCGAATCAAATAATATAGTTAAATAATGAGTATTAAAAAAAAAATAATAAGTAATGAATTTAAACCATTTTTGTATAGTTTTTTAGGGAGTCTATTAATAATTTCTTTTTTTTTTGTTATTCCGTCTATTGTAGAATTTAAAAAAAATAATTTTATAACTTCAATTGAAATTCAAAATAAATCTAAAAAAAACTTTGAAAAAGTCTTAACTTTAGAAAAACTAAAATTATTATCTGAAAGCGATGAGTCTACAGATGTAGGTCTAAATAGTGATTATTTAATGGAAGATATTATTCCAACTGAGTCGCAAAAAAAAGAAGAAACAATAAGATGGAGTAAAATAGAGATTGAAAAAATATTCAAAGAAAATGGATACAATTTATCGAAAGTTAGAAGGACAAAATTGGTTCAACCTATTTATCCTGATCATCTGCCAGAGCAAATGAAAGGGATTCAAAATGTAAAAAAAAGAAAAAGTTTATTTATAAAAATAGTTTTACCTTTGATTCTATATGAAAATAACCGGATAAAAACAGATAGAATAAAACTTTTTAATATTTTAACCAAAAGCGTTAACTCTAAATCCGAAAAAAAATGGTTAGAGAAAAAATTTAAACAATATGGTGTTGTTAATAAAGATTTATTAACTTTAAAAATAAGAATGGATATTATTCCGGTTTCTTTAGCAATAGCGCAAGCTGCTAAAGAGACAGGATGGGGAAGTTCAAGATTTGCTTTAGAAGGTAATGCTTTATTTGGTCAGTGGACTTGGTCTGAAGCAGGTATAAAACCCGCAAGTGCAGACAGCAGTTCAACTCATAAAGTAATGCGATTTAATGAGTTGAAACTTTCGGTTCGAGCATATCAGAGAAATTTAAATACTCATTCGAGTTATAAAGATTTTAGAACTGTTCGAGCAGTTTTAAGAGATAATAAAAAGAAACTGAATAGTTTGATGCTTGCAGATTATTTAGATAAATATGCCGAAACTGGTGATGAATATATTAAAATTTTAAAAAAGATTATTAAACAAAATAACTTACAAGATTTTGATGATTCAAATTTAATGCCTTCATCACTACAGCTTAAAAGTTTAATTGAACTTTCTTAGATTAATTTTCCTCTAAAACAAATTGCACTCCAAACCATCTCCATTTGTTTTGATCGTTTAAAGAACAATTTATTCTACCTCTTCGAGGTTTAAATTTTTCTCTAAATTGTATTTTTAAAATATTATTTTGAATTGATATATTTGATTTTTTCCATAGATTTCCTTCATTAGAAAAGCAATTTATATTTTTAATATTTTTTTGGTCTTTAAAAAATTCTACTGTTAAATTTGGAGGGTTATTATTATTATTTAAATATTTTTCTTCTGGATTTAAGTTTTTATATTGCAAAGGATGTAAATTAATTAAAAATTTAAATCTTTCAAGATCACCATATTTTTCGTTAATAGGGAATCTAGGTAATTCAAATTTATCTTTATTTACATCTATTACTCCAGAATGTTGACCAAATGCATATTCAAATTTTTTTTTTATATATATTTTTTGTTCTAGACTATATTCCCCAAAAGGATATGAGAAAAATTTAGGATTATAACCAAGATTATTTTTAAAAACTTTTATTGAAGTATCTATATCTTCTTTAAATTTATCAAAATCATAATTTATTAAGTATTCATGAGAATGTGAATGATTTCCAATAAAAGCAAAATTTTCTTTATCAATTTCTTTAATTTGATTCCAGTCCATATATCCAAATTTTCCAATTGGTTCTGTTGAAACAAACAAGATAAAGGGAATTCTATTTTTTTTTAAGTATGGCCATGCATTTAAATAAAATGAGGAAAATGCATCATCTATTGTTATTAAAATTTTTTTCTCTGTCTTAGAATTTTTATAGTTAAGATCAAATTCATCTGGTCCATAAAATTTAAATCCATTTTTTTTTATTATTTCAATTTGCTTCTTAAAAATATCCATTTGAATATTGGTTGATGGATACTTATTTTCGTTAAATCTATGATACATTAAAGAAAGCGTACCCTTATCTTCAGAAAAATATTTGATATTATTTTCTTCTGCATTAGAATTTAAAGTTAAAAAAAATAATATGATCAATTTAATTATAGATGCAACCGGAGATAAGATTTTTTTTAAAATCATTGGTAATGATGAATCATATACCAGTGAGCATATTAACAGTAGAGAAAATTTTGATAATTTTGTAGTTCTACTTTCTGAATTTCTTGAAAAAAATAAGGTTAAAATTGAAAATATAAATAATATATTTGTTAATCAAGGACCTGGAAAATTTTCTAGCATCCGCGCCTCAATTTCAGTTGTAAAAGGAATATGTATAGCAAATAAATTAAATTTTTATGGTTTCAATTCAAATCAATTGACTGATCAAAATTATAATGAAATAATTGAATTGTTTAATAAAGGATTATTAAAAAAAAATTTGATAAAACCACAATATTCGAGTTAAAATAAAATATGTCAGAAACAATTGAACAAAAGTGCATTGCAAAAGGTGTAAAGTTAACTGATCAAAGAAAAGTTATTGCAAGAGTAATGTCAGAGTCAAAGAAAACTTATGGCGAGTCTGATCATCCGGATGTTGATGAATTATATAATAGAGTATCAAAAATCGATTCTAAAATAAGTATTGCAACAGTTTATAGAACAGTAAAACTTTTTGAAGAAGCAGGAATTTTAACAAAACATGATTTTAAAGGTGGAAAAGCTAGATATGAAGAATTACGTGAAAGTCATCACGACCATCTCATAGATATTAAGACTGGTGAAATCATAGAATTTGTTGATGATGAGATAGAAAAATTACAAAAAAAGGTAGCTGATAAGTATGGTTATGAGTTAGTGGACCATAAGTTAGAACTTTATGGTGTAAAAAAAAAATCTTAATTAATGAAAAAAAAAATATTTATTAAGACATTTGGTTGTCAGATGAACGAGTACGATTCAAATCGTATTTACGATAGTGTAAAAAAAATTGGTTTTGATAAAGCAGAAAATCAAAAAAATGTTGATTGTTATATATTAAATACTTGCCACATTAGAGATAAAGCAAAAGAGAAAGTTTATCATGAGATTGGTAGAGTAAAAAAAATTTACAGAGAAAAAAATAAACCAATAATGATAGTAGCTGGTTGTGTTGCTCAGGCAGAAAATCAGGAAATGTTAAAAAGAGAACCTTATATTGATATGGTAATAGGTCCACAGTCGTATCATAAAATAAATGAGCTTTTAGAGAATTTTAAGAAAAATAAAAAAAAAGAAGAAACAGAATTTGATGCAATTTCAAAATTTGATTATCTTGATAAATTGAAAAATGAAAGCACTAATGTCTCTGCTTTTTTAACAATACAAGAAGGTTGTGATAAATTTTGTAATTTTTGCGTTGTTCCTTTTACAAGAGGTCCTGAGTTTTCTAGACCATTTACTAAAATTTTAAGTGAGGCTGAAACTTTAATAAAAAATGGTGCTAAAGAAATTATTTTACTGGGACAAAATGTTAATGCATATTCTTATCAGGATGATTCAAAAAAGTTTAAAATTTCTAATCTACTTAATGAGCTTGAAAAGTATTCAGAAATTGAGAGAATTAGATATACCACTTCTCACCCTAAAGATATGACAGATGATTTAATTGATTGCTATTCAACTAATAAAAAATTAATGCCTCTAGTACATTTGCCAATACAAAGTGGATCAAATAAAATTTTAAAGCTTATGAATAGAAAACATACAGTTGAAAACTATATAGATACTTATTTGAAAATTAAAAAAATAAATTCTCAAATAGAATTTTCGAGTGACTTTATTGTAGCTTATCCTGGCGAAACTGAAAATGATTTCAATGATACATTAAATTTGATTAAAAAGATAAAATTTATAAATTCTTTTTCATTTATTTTTAGCCCGAGACCTGGAACTAAAGCTTCAAATTTAGATTTAATTAATGAGGAAATTTCTAAAAATAGGTTATTAAAAATTCAAAAATATCTTTTTCAATACCAGCAAGAAATGAATAAGTCATTTGAAAATAAAGAAATAGATGTTTTAGTAGAAAATAGTATTAAAGATCAAAATAAATTATTTGGAAGAAATAAATATATGAATTCTGTAATTTTTGAGGCGGATAAAAATAATATTGGAAAAATTATAAAAGTTAAAATAGAAGATAGTAACCAAAATAGTTTATTTGGAAAAATTGAAAGTAAAAAAGATATGAGAGCTGCTTAACTTGAGAGATTTTGCATATAAAAAAATTGATTCAGAACTAAAATTTGTCTATTCAGAAAATAATACTTTAAGCGTAATTTTTCAAAATAATAATCTTTTAATGGGAGTACTCGGAGAATTTAACTATAATTTAAAAGAATTAGAAAAAATTACTGATACAAAAATATATTCAAGGGGTAACTCAATTTTAATTAAAAGTAGTCAAAAAAAGAATGAATTAGTTAAAAATGCTATTAAATTTCTTGCTGAACAATTTATAATCAATGGATCAATTGAAAAAAAAGATATAATTTCTTCTGTAAATAAATTTATGATTGATGAAAAAATAAACAATTCCAATAAAAATATAGAATATATCATTAAGACTCCAAAAAAGTCAGTAATTCCTAGATCCGAGAGACAAAAAAAATATGTTAGAGCGTTAAAAGAAAGTGAAATTATAATTTCCGCAGGTCCTGCTGGAACTGGAAAAACTTTTCTTGCTGTTGCAGTTGCATTAACAATGCTATTAGAAAAGAAAATCGAAAGAATAATTTTATCTAGACCAGCAGTAGAAGCTGGTGAAAGATTAGGTTTTTTACCAGGTGATATGAGAGAGAAGGTAGATCCATACCTTAGGCCTCTTTATGATGCATTATATGATCTTTTAGACTTTGAAAAAATTCAAAAAAGAATTGAAATAGGAGATATTGAAATAGCGCCACTAGCTTTTATGAGAGGTAGAACGTTAAAAAATTCCTTTGCAATTTTAGATGAAGCACAAAATGCTACTGATACTCAAATAAAAATGTTTTTAACAAGAATTGGAGAAAATTCTAAAATTGTCGTTAACGGAGATCCATCCCAAATTGATTTACCTAATAAAAATCTTTCTGGATTAAATAGATCTAAAAAACTGTTAGGACATTTAAAAGAAATTTCCGTTGTAGATTTTGATCATTCAGATGTAGTAAGACACCCTTTAGTCTCAAAAATAGTTAAGGCTTACTCAGATCAAAATGAAAAATAATGTAAATGTCGTTTTAGACTATTATTTGTGGAAAAAAAAAATTAAAAATCCAAAAAATTATTTAATAAAAAAAGTATTAAAATTAAATAATTTTAAAATACTTAAAAATACATCAAAAAATTTTACTGTTTTTTTAACAAATAGTAAAACAATGAAAACTTTAAACAATAAATTTAGAAATAAAAATAAGCCTACTGATGTACTTTCTTTTCAGTTTTATAGTAAAATAATTAAAAAAAATTCATATCTAGGAGACATCGCTATTAGCTATGAAATAATTAATAAAAGATCAAAAAAAACTAATTTTAAAAAAGAATTTGATAAGATTTGGATTCATGGTTATTTACATTTACTTGGATATGATCATAAAAAAAAAAAAGATTTCTTAAAAATGCACAAGTTAGAGAATTTAATTCTAAATTATTTAAACAAAAAATGATTAATGATATTAAAAAAAAAATAAAATATTACCTACTACCTTTTTTGTTAGGATGTACTTCATCGTTTAGTCTTCCACCTTATAATTTAATTTTTATTAATTTTTTCGTATTTCCACTATTATTATTAATTTTGATAAATCTTCAAAAAAGTTTGATTTCATCTTGGTTAAACTTTAAAATTGGATGGTTTTTTGGCTTTGGTTATTTTATTTCTAATATTTATTGGATTACTTATTCGCTGACATTTGAAGATATTTTCAAACCATTAATCCCTTTTTCATTAGTTTTAATTCCATCTTTTTTAGCGATATTTTATGGAATTGTAACTTTAATTAGTTCAAGATTTAAACTGAAAAAAAAAATATCTGCAGTTTTAATTTTTTCTTTAATTTTTGGTTTAGTTGAATTTTTTAGGAGCTTTATTCTTGGAGGTTTTCCTTGGAACTTAATCTCTTTTAGTTGGGTTAATTATCTTAAATCTTTACAGATACTTTCAGTAATTGGAACTTATTCATTTAATTTATTATCAATAACTATATTTACATTACCTTTATTAATTTTTTTCCAAAAAAATTTAAAAAAAAAAATTTATCTTACAATTTTAATTTTTTTAATTTTATCAGCAAATTATTTGTATGGAAATTGGAAGATCAAAAATGATGAAATTTTTTATACCGAATTTAGAAATCTTAAAATAAAGATTGTTTCACCAAAAATAGAAATTAGTAGATTTTTTGAATATGGCAATGAAGAAGAAATTATAGAAGAATTAATTGAATTAAGTAACCCAAATTTATCTCAAGAAACTATTTTTGTTTTTCCAGAAGGTGCATTAGCGGGTGTAAATTTTGAAAAATTAAAAAGTTTTAAAAATTTATTTTTAACTAAATTTTCTAAAAACCATACCATTATTATGGGAATAAATACTGAGAAAAATAACCAAATTTTTAATTCAATGATTATATTAGATAATAACCTTAAATTATTAGATGAATATAATAAAATTAAACTAGTACCTTTTGGTGAATTTCTTCCATTAGAAGGAATTTTTAAAAAATTTGGGTTAAAAAAAGTTTCCTATGGATATAAATCCTTTAGCAAGGGTGACCAACGAAATAAAATTTTTTTAGAAAATAAAAACTTTAGTTTTATTCCTTTAATTTGTTACGAAATTATTTATTCGGGAAATATTTATAGCCAATTAGATAAAAATGACTTTATTATAAATATTTCAGAAGATGGATGGTTTGGTAATTCTATTGGACCATATCAACATTTTTCTCATACAATTTTTAGATCAATTGAAGAAGGTATAAATATAATCCGTTCAGCTAATAATGGTATTTCTGCATTTATTGATAGCAATGGAATCGTAATTGCCAAATTAGAGTCAACTCAGAGGGGAGTTATAGAAGTAAATAGATATAAAAAAAACAAGAAAACACTTTTTAGTAAAAATGGTAACAAGATATTCTTTTATTTTGTTCTATTTTATACTAGTTTACTTTTTTTTATTTATAAAAGGGAGACAAAGAATGAAGAAAGATTTTTTATTTACAAGTGAGTCAGTTTCTGAAGGACATCCGGATAAAGTTTGTGACAGAATTTCAGATATGGTAGTTGATAGTTATCTAGGGGCAGAGTCCCAATCAAGAGTGGCATGCGAGACTTTAACAACTACTAACAAAGTAGTTTTGGCAGGTGAAGTCAGAGGACCGGAGATTAAAAACGATGATTTAATTCAAAAAGTAAGAGAGTGTATTAAAGATATTGGTTATGATCAAAAAGGTTTTACTTGGAAAGATGCTACTAAGATAGAAAGTCATCTTCATTTGCAATCTGCCGATATAGCAATGGGAGTAGATTCATCTGGAAATAAAGATGAAGGTGCTGGAGATCAAGGGATAATGTTTGGTTATGCATGTAACGAAACAGAAGTTTTGATGCCAGCCCCAATACATTATTCTCATAAAATTTTGAGACTAATGGCTGAAGATAGAAAATCGGGTAAATTAAATAATATTGAACCTGATTCAAAAAGCCAAATCACAATAGAATATAAAGATGGAAAACCTGCAAATGTGAAGTCAGTTGTCATTTCAACACAACACTCTGCAGATGTAAATCAATCTCAAGTAAGAGAATTGGTAAAACCATATATTGAAAGATCTATCCCAAAAAATCTTTTAAATGGATTAGATGATAATGAAATTTACGTTAATCCAACAGGTAATTTTGTTATTGGAGGACCTGATGGAGATAGTGGATTAACAGGAAGAAAAATAATTGTAGATACATATGGAGGTGCAGCACCTCACGGTGGTGGAGCTTTTTCTGGCAAAGATCCTACTAAAGTTGATAGATCAGCTGCTTACGCATCAAGATATCTAGCAAAAAATGTTGTTGCTTCAAAAATATCTGATAAATGCTTAATTCAACTTGCTTATGCGATAGGGGTATCAAAGCCATTATCAATTTACGTAGATCTTTTTGATAATGATGAGGAAAAAAATAGACATGTAGAAAAATTAATAAATGATAATTTTGATTTAAGTCCAAGAGGAATTAGAGAAATGCTTGGTTTAAATAAACCAATATATGAAAAAACTTCAGCATATGGTCATTTTGGAAGAGAGCCAGAGTCAGACGGTTCTTTTTCTTGGGAAAAAACAGATAAAAAAGCTATATTTAATAAGTAATTGTTGAAAATAATTAAATAATAACTATATTAAAATCACATTGTTGAAATTTCAAAAATGGGCCTCGGCCCATTTTTTTTTGGAGGCAACTAAAATGTTAAATAAAAGAGCTGATAAATTAGAACTATTAAGAATAGCTGAAGCTGTAGCTTTAGAAAAGTCTATTGATAAA